>WNGO01000256.1_pt1 | contig 59356 bp, 57 predicted proteins | sample 5400511 | NCBI WGS metagenome assembly WNGO01 (sample SAMN13153380, study PRJNA577476) | soil metagenome | isolation source: 20 cm soil or saprolite under Garry oak tree replicate 2 | place: USA:California | collected 2016-06-15 | reverse complement strand
CCGGCTTCATGAGATCGGTGTTGTACCAAAGTGCATCCTGCACGAAGGCGAGAAAGGAATAACCGTAACGCTTGGTTTTGTCCACGTACATGTGGCCGCCCCACCAGTTCTTCGCTTCCCTGACTTCAGGAAGAATAAATTGCGTTTCAACCGGTTCGAGCATGCCCGTCAAACCGAAAATGATCGGCGCCGATCCCCCGGTGTGGACATCGGTAAGGCGAAGTCCCGCTCTGAACTCATCGGCAATTTTCTTCGCCAGAGCCGCGCCACGGCCGGTCACGAGCTCCAGCTCAATGCCGTAACGCTTCTCAAAAACGTCCTTCAAGCTTTTTCTCAATTCGGCGCCCGGAGGAATCGAGACGACGACTTTGCCTTCTTTCTTCGCCGCCGAAACAACTTCTTGCCACTGCAATGTCTGAGCATCGGTGACGGGACACCCGCCGATGTTGAAAATCATCAGCGCCATCGCTGTAAGAAAAACGATTATTGTTGGCTTTCTCGTCATTGATTCTCTTGCCAATGCCGATCACAACGAAATGATGGCAGCGAGTGAATGAAATGTTCTGACATCTAGTGAGTTTGTCGACGGGTTGTCAAGCCTATTTCACTGAACTGCCCTTCCACTGGAGGAACGAAGCACATATTGCCAGGAAATATGCCCTGCGCTGATGCAATGCAAAGTTGGCCGCCTGATGAAGATCTCTAGTCACAATCTTGATCACCGCGCGGTCGTCGCATGCGGATTGCACAAAGCACTCCAGCGACATCTGAAAATTCTCGCGCTTAATTTACTCGTGTGATTGCTTGCACGACTCGCTCTAATCGAGTATCGTTCCTCGTTTTCTGGGTTACTCACGATGTGGGCAATCAAAGTAGCATTTGCGCTCTCCCTGGGAGTTACTGGAATAATCGGATGCGCGTCCTCCGAGCGTTTGTACGATCGCACGACGACGTCGACGATCCCGATTCCACAAACAAGTTCCCCCGCCGCCAATCTTGCCGACTCAGCATCAGGCGCAACGTCATTAGAATCTTCCGCGAACGACACTCAACAGCCCGCTATCCGCGCGCCCAATCCGCTCGCTCAAACGCGCGAGGCGCCGCCGACGGCCCAGTTCAAGCCGATCGAGCCGCAGCCCGAGCGCGTAACGAGCGAGGGGAAAACAGCACAACCGATCAAATTATCTCCGCCATCGGCGCAAGCCGCGCCGAGTCTTGGCGCGGATAATCGGCTCCTGGAATTGCTCGACAAGGATTTCGAAAAAGCCGTCGAGCAATTCAAAGAGCGCCGGCGGCTGCAATTTTCTAAGGAAGTGGTTGAGCACGCGAGGGTCCGTCACTTTGTGAAATATTATTCAACGACCGGCAAAATTCGTTTTCAAGAGCTGCTCGCTCGCTCCGGCAAGTACATGCCGATGATCGCCAAGGTGCTGAGTCAAGAAGGCTTGCCGGAGGAGCTTGGCTATCTGGCGCTCCTTGAAAGTGAGTTCGTCGTAACTACCACCTCACGCAACGGCGCCGTGGGTCTGTGGCAATTTGTCGCGACCACGGCACGTCAGTACGGGCTGCGCATTGATGAATGGGTCGATGAAAGGCGCGATCCAGTGAAATCGACGCGCGCCGCCACCCGCTACCTTAAAGACTTGCACGACTACTATGGCCGATGGTACCTAGCGACGGCCGCTTACAACGCCGGGCCCGGCAACGTCGATCGAGCTTTGCAACAGAGCGGCGCAAAGGACTTTTGGAATATTAAGGCAAAAGCTCAACTGAGCGAAGAGACGCGTAATTTTGTGCCGAAGTTCGTCGCGATTTCGCTCATTGCGACGGATCCGAAAAAATATGGCTTGGATGACGTTCGCTACGTGCCGCCTTTGGATTATGAAGAAGTCGAATTGAAAACGCCAATAAAGCTCGCGACTCTGGCCCAAACCGCTGAAACGGACATCGCGGACATACGAAATTTAAACCCTGCGTTGCTACGCGATGTCACACCGCCGGGCGAAGCCGATTTTCACGTCAACCTGCCGGTGGGCAAAGCGTCGGTTCTGCTCGCCAAATCAAATGAAAAAACTTCCGAGAAAGACGCGCAAGCAGCGCAACTCGTAACACACGAGGTTAAAAGAGGCGAGACGCTTTTTTCCATCGCGCGTTTTTACGGTCTAGAGGTTCGCGCATTGATGGAGTTCAACGGTCTGACGACGCCGCGATTGCGGATCGGTCAAAAGCTCAGAATCTTCCTGGACGGACTTCGGGGAGCGCTACGCTAGCAGTTTACGAACGCTTTTCCATCGGCACGTAATCGCGCTTCTGAGCCCCAAGGTAAACTTGTTTCGGACGCGCCAACTTCTGATCCGGATCGGTGAGCATTTCCTCCCATTGGGCGATCCAGCCGGAAGTTCGCGGAATGGCGAAAAGCACCGGGAACATGTCCATCGGCAGTCCCATCGACTGATAAATCAACCCTGAGTAGAAGTCGACATTGGGATACAGCTTGCGCTTGATAAAATAATCGTCCGACAACGCGATGCGCTCGAGATCTAGTGCGATATCGAGCAGCGGGTTGCGCCCGGTTACCTCGAAAACCTGATCGGCGACATCTTTAATGATCTTCGCGCGCGGGTCGTAATTCTTGTAAACCCTGTGGCCAAACCCCATCAATCGCCCCTCGCCCCCTTTAACTTTCTTGATGAATTCGGGAACGTTATTTTTCGAGCCAATCTCCATGAGCATCCGGAGCACGGCCTCGTTCGCGCCACCGTGCAGGGGTCCGTACAGCGCGGCCGCCGCCGCGGCCACCGCCGAATAGGGATCGACCTGCGAGCTACCCACACCGCGCATCGCGTTCGTGCTGCAGTTCTGCTCGTGATCGGCGTGCAAGATAAAAAGCACATCGAGCGCCCGTTCCAGGACCGGATGGGGCTTATATTTGAGCTCGGTCATCTTAAAAAGCATATTGAGAAAGTTGCCGGGATAACTCAAATCGTTGTCGGGATAGGAGTACGGCAACCCGAGACTGTGCCGGTAAGCGAACCCGGCCAGGGTCGGCATTTTGCTGATTAATCGATAAGTCTGGTCATGCCGCGACTTGACGTCGAAAATTTTTTTCGCTTCCGGGTAGAAGGTCGAGAGCGCCCCCACGGTGCTGAGCAAAATACCCATGGGGTGAGCGTCATGGTGGAAACCGTCGATCAGTTTCTTGATGTTTTCATGAATAATTGAATGAAAGGTGATGTTGTGGGTCCAGTCCTCAAGCTGGGATTTATTCGGCAACTCGCCGTAGAGGATTAAATAAGCCGTCTCTAAGTAGCTGCTCTTCTCGGCAATCTGCTCGATGGGATAGCCGCGGTAGCGAAGCATGCCTCGGTCGCCATCGACATAGGTAATCTTGCTCTGGCACGACGCGGTATTCATGAAACCCGGGTCATAACTGACGATTCCGTCATCTTCAGTGACTTTAATTTGGAACAAATCAGTGGCCTTGATCGCGCCGTTTTTGACGGGAATCTCGTACTGTTTGCCGGTTCGATTGTCGATAATCGTCAATGTCTCTGAGGCCATGATATCTACCTTTCAGTACTACCGTTCGCGTCAATTTCCTTTTAGACTATCCCTATGCGCCGGTCAACTGCGTATCAGCTTTCCGGCCCCGCTAAGACGCAATCGATTTTCCATCGGCCATTGACTCTGGAACAACAGACCATTGTCGCCGGGAGAAAATCGGCCACGCGACGATCCGGGTCGCCAGTGACGAGCAAAGCAGCGAGCCGATTGAGATATGGTAAATGACTGATCAGGAGAATCGAGTACTCGGCTACCTCAAGCTCGGCTTTAACGATTGCCGGATCATCTTCGGGCAAGAGACCGCTATGTTCTTCCAAGCCCAACGACGGCGCGAGCAGTTCGCTAAATATTTCCGCCGACTCCTGCGCTCGTAAAATTCCCGAGTGATAGATGATCGAGACTTGAATGTTACGGTCGAGCGCCAAACGGGCGGTCCGCTCAATACTTTGGCGTCCCTTTTGAGAGAGCGGACGCAGGGAATTTTCGTTCGCCGAGACAGCGTCCCCATGGCGAACTAGATAGACGTTCATAACCGGTTTAAGACATGGCGATCCGTTGGAGTTCGGATCGATCTTGCGGCTGATGGCGTTGCCGCGCTTGCGAGTCGTCGGTGATCGCTAACGATTTAGCGTCCACTTCGTTGCGTCGTGGTTGCAAAAACCTATCGTTGATATAGTATGCCGCTCAACAATTTGCAATCTTGGTATCCGTTGCGCGTTCGCTAACCGTGATCGAGTTTCGCAAGGTCAATAAGTGGTTCGGCTCGCTTCACGTCCTACGGGACATCGATCTCACCATCGAGGCGGGAAATGTCGTCGTGGTCTGCGGCCCGAGCGGTAGCGGCAAAAGCACTCTGATCCGCTGCATCAACCGCCTCGAAACGACTCAATCCGGGAACATTATCGTCGATGGCTTGTCACTGACCGACGCCCGTCTCAACGCGGTACGGCTTCGCACCCATGTCGGGATGGTTTTCCAATCGTTCAATCTCTATCCGCACATGACCGTATTACGGAACATTACGCTAGCGCCGATCATGGTGAAAGGACTCGCCAAGAGCGAAGCGGAAAAAATTGCTTCCGAGCTTTTGGAGCGAGTCGGGATTCCCGACAAAGCCGACGTCTTTCCGGCCAATCTTTCCGGCGGCCAGCAGCAGCGCGTCGCCATCGCGCGCGCGCTGGCGATGAAGCCGAAAATCATGCTATTCGACGAACCGACGTCGGCGCTCGATCCCGAGATGATCAACGAAGTTCTCGAAGTCATGACCGATCTCGCACGCGACGGCATGACGATGGTCGTCGTCACCCACGAGATGGGTTTCGCCCGCCGCGTCGCGCATCGTATCGTGTTCATGGATCAGGGGCGCATCGTCGAAATCAGCGAACCGGAAAAATTTTTCGCCGCGCCCGAGTCGCCGCGGGCACAGCAGTTTCTGAGCAAAATTCTTTCGCATTGAGGAGCACGACATGAAACGACTTCTGTCATTCTGGCTGATTGGAATCGTGACCCTGGCCAATTACGGCTTCGGCCGTAGCGAAACCACGCTCGAAAAAATAGACAAAAGCGGTGCGCTGATTATCGGCACGCGCACCGGCTCGCCACCTTTCGCCTATGTAAACAAGAATAATGAATGGGTCGGCTTCTCCATCGACTTAGTTGAGAAGGCGATCCTTCCCGTGCTCAATAAAAAACTCGGCAAGCAAATCAAGCTGGAAAAAAAGGAGTCCGCGCCGCAAACACGTATTCCGCTTCTGACTTCGAACGCCGTCGATCTGATCGCCGAAACCATGACCGATACTCAATCGCGTCGCGATCAAGTTGATTTCAGCTTAACCTTCTTCGTTACCGGTGCGCAGTTTCTGGTCAAGAAAGGCAGCCCGATCAAAGGGATCCAGACAATCGCAGGAAAACGAATCGCTGCCCAACAGGGCTCGACCAACGCGAAGATCATTCGCGAGCGCGTGGCCAACGTAAAGTTATTGGAATTTCCCGATCAGCCCGCAGCATTTCAAGCCCTGGCGCAAGGTCAGGTGCAGGCCTATACGAACGACGGAATACAATTGGCCGGCTTACGCGCAAAAGCGCCCAAGCCCGACGACTGGGCGGTGGTCGGTGAGTTTTTCTCCTACGAACCCTACGGCATGGCGTTGCGCAAGAATGATTCCGAATTTCGCCAAGTCGTCAACCTCGGCTTGATGGACTCCATCTCGTCGGGCCTCTACTTTGCGGTCTATGACAAATGGTTCGGTCCGAAAGGCGAAGCGCCTTACCCGCTGTCAGCCGAAACCAAGCGTTTCTTGCAAATGCAAGTGGTGCCGAAATGAAGAAGCAGGCAATAGGTAGTGGTTGGAAACCAATTTCGGTGTTTTGGTATTCACTAATGCCTATTGCCTAATGCCTTCTTCTAAAATGACTTACCACTTCAACTGGAGTGTTCTTTGGACCGGACAAACCGGCGGCTGGTTGCTTCAGGGTCTGTTGACCACGCTGGAGATTTCCTCCCTCGGTTGGTTACTCGCCGTTACGCTGGGAATTTCATTCGGCGCGCTCCGCACGACATCCGTTTCCCCATTACGCTGGCTCGCGACGGCGTACGTCGAGTTTTTTCGCAACGTGCCTTTACTCGTTTGGATGTTTTTCTGGTATTTCGGCGTGCCACCATTGCTGCCGCAACTGTTGCAAGATTGGCTTTTAGATCACGGCGCCGAATTTTGGTCCGGGGTGTTCGCCTTGGGAGTTTATCACGGCGCGCGTTTTGCCGAAGTCATTCGTTCGGGCATCCAGTCCATTCCAAGAACACAATTTGAAGCGGCGCTGTCGACCGGCCTCACGACGGTCCAGACGTACCGCTTAATCATTCTGCCGGTTGCGCTGCGTCTGATCGTGCCCCCGGCGACCAATGAGACGCTCAACCTCGTGAAAAATTCTTCCGTCGCTCTAACGATCGGCGTCGCGGAACTGACTTTTCAAACCCGCCAGATCGAAACTTATACCGCCAAGGCGTTCGAAGCTCTGGCCGCGGGAACGTTGATCTATCTTTGTGTTTGTCTGGCGATCGCCGCGATCATGACGCGCATCGAACGGCAAACGGCTATTCCCGGCATGATGGTTCGTGGCAGCACTGGAGAGTTTTGAAATGGATCTCCAGGTCATCGGCAATAACTTTGGCTTTCTCATTCTTCAAGGCTTCCTTGGCGTTGGCTCTTTCGCCGGTGGCACGCTGCGCCTCGCGGTCCCGGCAATCGTCTTGGGATTTATTTTAGGGACGGCCATCGGTTTGGCGCGCTTGGCCCGCACGCGTTGGATTTACATTCCGGCGGTAGCTTACGTGGAATTCTTTCGCGGCGTGCCACTGGTCATGGTCATTTTCTGGTTCTGGTTCATGATTCCCGTTCTGGTCGGCAGATCGCTGCCGGAATACAGCGTCGCCCTGACCGCATTCGTCATATTCGAGGCTGCGTATCTGGCCGAGATCGTTCGCTCGGGCATACAATCCGTGCCGCGCGGCCAAGTCGAGGCGGCCACGGCCACCGGCCTCACGCGCGCACAGATGATGCGCCATGTGGTATTGCCGCAAGCCCTGCGCAATATGATGCCCGCTCTGGTGACGCAATTTATCGTACTGCTCAAAGACACTTCCCTGGCGTCGATCATCGGCTACGTCGATCTCACCAAGGCGGCACAGATCGTGAACAATCGCGAAATTCGCCCCTTCGAACTCTACCTCTTCATCGCAGTCATCTATTGGCTGTGCAGCTATGGCATGTCTCGATACGCGCGTCATTGGGAACATCGCTGGAATCCAAGTCTGCCCTAGAAACAGCGGTGGTGACTTAATCATCGCTTAACAACAAATGATCCTCCTGTTGTTGACCGTTCCAACATCCCCGCGTTACAGTTATATTGAAGCTCCTGTACCGATAGTCAGAGCCGCAGGCTCGGGGCACTATCCCGAACATTTTCTTAGGCCAAGTCTTATGCTCTTCCTGAAAAACACGCCGATCAACCAAATCCTCTCGATTCATGAGATGATCGAGGCAATCGAGGATACACTCAAAGAAGTTGCCGTAGGCCGCGGCTTCGAGTTGCCGCGGCGCAGAATCCACCATCCCAACAGAATGATCTTTGGGTTGCTGCCGGGCTCGGTGCACGGCGCCATGGGCGCCTATCTTCAGACTGACTTGGACCGCCGGATCCATCACGAAACCGTGATTTTGTATAGCGTCGATACCGGCGTACCGCTCATCTTATTTCAAGACTGCGCCATTAATGAAAATCGGACCGCCGCGGCGGGCGCCATCGGCGCCAAGTATTTAGCCCGCGCCAACGCTCGTCGCGTGGCCGTGTTCGGGAGCGGCGTCCACGCCGAAAGTCAAGTCAAGGCGGCCGCAGCCGTCAGAAACTTGACACAAGTGCGAGTTTATAGCCCGACCGCAAAACATCGCGAAACATTGGCCGAAAAACTAGGCAGCGAACTCAAAATTCCCGTACACGTCGTGGCCAGCGCTGAGGAAGCATTGGAAAGCACCGATATCGTCATAACCGCGACCGATTCCAAGGTGCCCGTTTTTGATGGCAACCAGTTGTCAGAGGGAACTCACATTACATCGATCGCCAATGGCGACAAGACACGCAGCCGACAGGAGCTTGATGAAATCACGATCCGGCGTGCCAATCCGATCTTCGTGACTTCGAAGGAAACTCTGTGCGCCAACGAGAGCGATATTTTTCGTGCCGTCAGAGATCGGTTGATTACCTGGGATCAGGTTCATGAGATGTCCAGCTTGCTGCTCGGCAAAGTCCACGGCCGCACCCACGATCAGCAGATTACGCTTTTTAAGCTCCAGGGAACCGGTATCATGGACGTCGCCATTGGATTACGCGCCTTCGAAAAGTTGAAAGATAGCAATCTGGCGCAACCGTTGTGAGAATGAGAGAATGAATTAGGATAAAATAATGGCGCATTACGACATGTTAGTCATCGGTTCCGGCCCCGCGGGCCAGAAGGCGGCGATCCAAGCTGCCAAAGTCGGCAAGAAGGTCGGTGTCATCGAGCGCAAGAAAGTTGTCGGAGGTATCTGCATCAACTCCGGTACCATTCCCAGCAAATCGCTGCGCGAGGCGGTGCTTTTCCTTTCGGGTTTCAGACAACGCAGTCTTTACGGCGCCAGTTACCGGGTCAAAAAAGACATCACCTTCGAGGATCTCGCCCAGCGTTGCGACCATGTGGTGAAAGCGGAACAGGAAGTCATCCAGAATCAATTGATACGTAATTCCGTCGATTTCATCATCGGCACTGCGGCTTTCCTCGATCCGCATCGGCTATCGATCCGGCAGGATTCCGAGTCCAATGAACACACCGCGGACTATATCGTCGTCGCCGTCGGCACCGAGCCGGCGCGCCCTCCCGACATTCCGTTCGACGGCGAGTCCATCGTCGACAGCGATGAGCTGCTCTCGCTCAAGCAATTGCCGAAATCCTTGACCATCGTCGGCGCCGGAGTTATCGGCTGCGAATATGCTTGCATCTTGGCGACCTTGGGGATTCCGGTGGTACTGGTAGAGCGGCGGCCCCGGCTGCTTGAATTTGTCGATAGCGAGCTTGTCGAGTCGCTACAATATCAGATGCGCAATATCGGCGTGACGCTCCGGCTCAACGAAGAGGTCGTGGGTGTTTCCAAAGCAACCGATAAGATCGTCGTTCTTCAGCTTAAGAGCGGCAAGCAAATTCGCGCGCCATTACTCATATATTCGGCGGGCCGAATCGGCGCCACCAAAAACTTAGGTCTTGAACGGATCGGCATAGAACCCGACGACCGTGGGCGACTGAAGGCCAATGAGAACTACCAAACCGTGGTAGCGCATATTTATGCGGCCGGCGATGTGATCGGCTTTCCCGCGCTGGCATCGACTTCAATGCAACAGGGTCGCCACGCGGCTTGTCATGCTTTTAATCTTGGGTGTGAGACATCGACTCACCTGCTACCGTACGGCATTTACTCGATCCCGGAAATCTCCATGGTCGGTCGCAACGAAGACGAATTGACGCGCGACGGCGTCCCCTATGAAATCGGCGTCGCGCGCTACCGCGAGATCGCCCGCGGCCAGATTATCGGCGACACGGTCGGCATGCTAAAACTGCTTTTCCACAGCGAGACCAGAGCGCTGCTCGGCGTCCACGTGATCGGCGAAGGCGCCACGGAACTGGTGCACATCGGTCAGGCAGTGATCGCCCACGGCGGCAAGCTCGATTATTTCATCGACACGGTTTTCAACTACCCGACCCTCGCCGAATGCTACAAGGTCGCGGCACTCGCGGCGCTCAACAAATTCGCCAACAACGGCGCCCCCGTCTGCATGGCGCCGGAGCACTAAGCCATCAACCTCGCGCGCACTCATCGGCGAGCCGCTTGACCTATCCCATGGTGGCGACCTTCACCGGGCGGATCTTGTAAATTACGCGAACTTCGCTGGGACTGCGAAACGGGTAACGATCTTTACCCAAATATTTCTTCGCCATCGCGTCGATGTGCGCATCCGCGCCGTTTTCAGTAATCTCCGCGACTTCACCGCGAATAGCCACGTGTCGATACGGGTTATCCGGATCTAGGATGGAAAGGGCGACGCGTTTATCGCGCCGCATATTCTGGTCTTTGACCCTGCTCTTCGCGGTATTGATCCAGATCAGCGATCCGTCAAAATCGATCCAAACCGGCGTCACCTGCGGGCTCCCATCTTTCGTGAGGGTGGCAAGATGGGCGAAGACGGGCTTGGCGCACAGCTCCTTCACGATTTCAGGAATGTTTGCAGCCATAATTTTCCTCCTGTTTAAAAGTTTCTCGTCAGCAAAAGTGATCGTAAAGCTCGGTTATATCATCGATCAACAAATCCGGCGCCGCCGCGATGAGAGCGCTTTTGTTGCCCAAGCCGTAGGTCACGCCGCAGGTCATCACCCCGGCGCGTTTTCCGGCTTCAATATCGGTGTCGCCGTCACCGATGATCACTGCGCTGGCCGGGGGCAAATGGAAACGCTGCAGGACGACATTTAAAAGCGCCGGATGCGGTTTTTTCTCCGCCGCGCTGTCGCCTCCGAAGATCGCATCGAAGCAATCTTCCACGCCCAACCCGCGTACGACGGCGCGAGTGAGGCGGTATATCTTATTGCTCACCACGACGCGCCGTTTAGCGCAGAAATAACCGAGGACATCACGAACCCCCGGGTAGAGCACGGTCTCATCGAGCAGGTGTTGTTCGTAATGTTCGAGAAAAATGCCCATGCCTTGTTGAAAATGATCCGAAGCTTTCTCGGACAGCGCATGTTTGAGCAAATATTCCACGCCCCTGCCGACATGCTCATAGACCCATTGCTTCGGCAGCGGCGTAAGATCGAAGCGGGACCGGGTAAAATTGACGGAGTTGGCAAGATCCTGCCCCGTGTCCGCGAGCGTACCGTCGAGATCAAACATGAGCAGATCAACAAATTTTTTCATTTTCTTAGATTGAAATTGAAAACACCGGCGAAGTCAACGCAAGAATCGTTTTGCTCTTGGCATAGAAGATATTGTACGTTGGAGCTGCACAATACTTCGGCGTGCAAATGCGGAGGGAAGACGTGAGATTAAGACCCGCTGCCGCTTTCTCTGGTATTTTCATAGCTGTTCTTTTCGTGCACGGTCACGTGTCTCTGGCGGTGGATAAGCTCAACACCGCTTACATCTCGACCACTCCGGGCTCGTCATCCGTCATCTGGGTCGCCAAGGACACAAAGATCTTCGATAAGCATGGTATCGACGCTACCGTCATATTTATCTCGGGCAGCGTGCGCGGCATTCAATCGATCCTCGCCGGCGAAATTTTGATTGGCGAAGGCGGCGGACCGGGACTGGCGAGCGCGCGCCTCGCCGGCGGCGACGTTGTGGCGATCGCCGGCAATGTCAATGTCTTGCCCTACTACCTCGTGGCCCAACCGAACATCAAAAAAGCTGAGGACTTAAAAGGCAAGATCGGCGGAAACCATATCGCCGGCACGACGGCGGAGTTTGCGCTCAAGGTGGGTCTAAAAAAAATCGGCATCGATCCGCAGAAGGACGTCAATTTGCGCGTCATCGGCGGCGCCATCGAGCGCATGGTCGCGCTGCAGAAAGGCATCGTCAATTTCACCGTCGTCACTGAAGCCGGCAAGGCGATGGCGGAAAAACTCGGCTACCCGACGGTCGTCGACATGGTCGCGCTGCAGATTCCGTTTCCTCAAAACGGCATTTACACTTCGACCAAACTCATTCGCGACAACCCGGATTTTATCCGCCGCTACATGCGCGCCTATGTCGAAGCGATTCACCATTACAAAACGCACAAAGAAGACACGCTCAAGATCATGCGCAAGTATTCGCGTGTCGAGGATCGAAAAATCCTTGAAGAGGCGTGGGACTGGCACAGCAAATTCATGCCCGAAGCGCCCTACCCGCCCGCGGACGGCTATCAGTTAATTCTTCAAGACATGGCGGAGAAAAGCCCTAAGGCGGCGCAGGTCAATATCAAAGACTACCTCGACACGCGCTTCGTCAAGGAACTGGAAGATTCAGGTTTCATTAAAGGATTGTACCGTAAGTGAAGCCGAAAGGATTGGATCTCGTTCAAAGGTTCGAGCGTTCAGGTTCAACTGGATCGGACGAATCCCCTGAACTTTGAACTTTTGAACTTTTAAACGGTTCGCTAGAGCTTCGCTCGCGAAGCTTTGAGCACCTGATGCATCGGCTCGATATCGATGACCAGTGAGGATAACTGCAGTTTTTCATCGCGCAACTTTTCCGGCACTTCGGTCATCAGGTCCTCTTCGAGGATATGATACACGGGAATCTTGAGCGCGACGCCGGCGAGCGGCCCGGCGTAACTCGGATCGCCCTCGGTTACGGTTTCCGCGAACACTTCGACGCCGTTGGCTTCGCCGTTACCTAACACCACTGTCAAATTTTCCGGACCATACTGGTCCGCCAGACGCTTGATGACCCCTTGGTTCTCGAAGTTCATCGCGCCCGCGGCGGTTCAAACAAAGCACTCGGTGGCTTGGAAAACGACCTCGTAACCCGCACCTTCTAAGCATTCTGCTATCACCGGACCCGGCACACCATCGCGTTCACCGATGGCGATAATTTTTTTCCCTTTAAGCATTCGACCTCCATCAATCCACGTTGCGATCGACCAGAAAAGAGCAACCGTCCGAAAGTTGCGTCATCCGGCCAAGAAACAGGCTCCCCTTAGCGATCAACAGGGCGTTGCGAATCGCACCGCTCTGCAAAGCGGCCACCGCGTGTCCCAAATAAACGATCGCCGACGGAATATGACCCTGCGTCGGCGCATAGCCTAGCATGCCGCGCGCGTGGACAAAATCCTCCATTTGGTTCTTTTGAATTTGTCCGCGCATGACGGCTAATGCGGCGAGGGTTAAATAATTCGTCCGCGGTACATCGCCGCTCCCCGACGGCACCGTGATCTCAGGATTATGCAACTCGACGCCATAACGGTCGACCTCGGTCAATTTCATCCCTAGCTTAGCGAGCGGCTTTTCCGCAAGAGATTCAGCCATCGCCTGCGGCGACGCTCCGGCGCCGACCGGATGGAACGCAGCGGAATCGAGGCGCATGCAAACCTGCCCAGGCTTTGCTGGCGATAAGATCGCTGCGAAGCTGCCGAGCACGTCTTCGAGCACGGGCATGTTTTTTTTCAGGTGCGATTCGAATTTCATGCCGAGCTTGGCCAGCGATCCGCCCGCGACCACGGCGACTCTTCTGGCGACACCGGACTGAACGAGACTGGCGCCATGTACCATCGCATACATCGGCCCGGCGCAAAACGCCTTGACGTCGCAGCCCGATGCATTGACGCAGCCGACGTCTTCAGCAATCGCCTTTGCCAGATTACCGCCACCGCGGTTGTACCTGTCTCCGACGGCTTCTTCCGAACAGCTGATGACAAGATCGACATCCTCGGGCTTAAGATTCAAAGCTTTTAGCACCGAGCGCAACGAATGGGCGGCGGTAACTTTGCCCGCTAGATTTTCCAGTAAGACTTCCGGCACCAAATTGGCGTCCTCCGGATGCCCGGATTCGAACGCGCCTACCACTCGTTCTCCTGAATAGAGCGGCAATGCGCCTTTATCGCAGAGAGCTTGAATTTCGGCTCTCATACGCAACTTCGGGACGCGGCCATTCGTAGGTGCCGCGGGACGCGCTCGGAACCATTCTTCGTCGAAGGAGATGAGATCAAAGTGATCCGCGGCTCCGAGCAGCGCGTAAAAATTGTCTTGGTCGACAAGGTCGCCGAATCGACCCGCAGAGGTCGCGCCTTCGATCAGGCTTTCATACCACGGCTTCGGTAAGTCGCGAAGTTTTTCCGGCGCGATGTTTCCGATATAGACCTGATGCGGCGCATAAGCAGTCGCCGCGTTAAAATCGCGCAGACGTTTCGCCAACTGCTCGCCAAGCGCTGGAACAGCGCGGATTTCCCGCAGCGGTTTGGAACCATAGCGAACCAAATCCGGTACATGGGTCAGAGAATAAGATACTCCTTCAATGCCTACGCGTACGGGTTTAATGTCTTTTTTTAATTCACTCACGCCGATGGACTTTCGTCGCTCGCCTGTATTTATCCTCTAAATGCGTGATGCTTCAAGAACGTTTCCGCGTCGGAGGCGCCGAAGAACACCAGGCGGACTTCTTCGATCGTTTTTTCAACCTCTAAGAACTGTTCGATCGTTCTCGACGAAACCCCGGCGGCTTCGCGCATCGGATACCCGTAAACGCCGGTCGAAATAGCGGGAAACGCGATCGTGCGCAGATTATTTTGAATCGCCAGACCAAGCGAGTTGACGTAGCAGGCGGCTAAGAGATCGGCCTTATCTTGTCCGCCCCGACCGTAGACCGGCCCGACGGCGTGAATCACATGTTTGGCCGCCATTCTTCCAGCCGAGGTGATTACCGCTTGCCCGGTCGGCAGGCCATCGGGGAATTGGTTACGGCGAATTTCCTTGCACTGCTGCAAAATCTCCGGTCCACCGGCGCGATGAATCGCCCCATCGACGCCGCCCCCGCCCATCAACGTCCCGTTAGCGGCGTTGACGATGGCATCGACGGCTTCTTTCGTGATGTCTCCGACCTTGACGACGACACGGCCACGCAGAAAGAGGGGCAAAGGTTCCATAGGTCAACAGGCTCGGCGCTCAAAGCGGAATCGTGATGATGGCAACTGTCGGGCCAACCATGCGCGGACGCGTTGTGTGGGCATCAACCCAGCGGCGCAAGCTTCTCCATTGCCGGCAGCAACTCGTCGTAGGCATGAATAAGCACTCTAGGCTGAGCTGCTTTCAGCGTTGCCTCGTCGCTATAAGCATGCTCGGTCGAGAGCGCGACCGAAACGATTTCCAGATACGTATCGCCGACCTTACAGCCGTGCGCATTGTTGCCGGCTTTCACATAAGTTGCCGTGCCGGTGAGCAGAACAATTCGCATATGTTTCGGTTTGTGTTTGCGATACAGGTAATATAGTCCCTGCTCTTTGGCATAGTAGGTCTCTTCGCGGTCGACGATTTCTTCGAAATAGTCACCGATGCCGGCCTTTTCCATCGCCTGATGCTTGTAACGCCGTCCACCGGTGGTCATCAAAATATTTCGCAAGCCGGCTGCCTTCGTTTCTTTCAGAGACGTTTCGATGCCTGGAATAAACTGCGGTGGGTTGACGTCGTACCCATGACTTTTGGCGATCTCCAGGGCTTGCCTGCGGATCTCGACGCGCTTGGCCTCGTTGAAGGGCAAGTCGCGGTTATTCTCGTACTCTTTGGCGAAGATCAATGGAATTAGAAACAGATCGAAGGGGCCGTCGGCGACTTTTCTGAGCTGCTCGAAAGTGAGCGGTGCAATGCCGTAGCGCGGCAAAATCTCATTGGCAATCACATGAACACGCTGGATATCGGTTTCCACCGTGTCGGACATGGTGCGCACCAAAAATGTTTCGGCTGCCATCGTATCTACCCTCCAGAGCGAAAGGGGAGCCTATCGAACTCCGCTCTCAGGCGCACGTTGCTCCTTACTCGTGCACCCTTTCGAATGGCAAGCAGTGCTTACGCTCGGAATTGCAAGTTTTGCAACTCGGCACCAGATTTCCCTTGGTCGATTTTCCGCCGCGAATAATCGGCACTAAGTGATCCATTGTTAAATCTCCAGGCGGGAATTTTCCGCCACAATGGTGACAAATCCCGTTCGCCCGTTTGCGTTTCCACCAAGGCCTTGCCCGCAGTTCGCGCGCTTTTTGCCGTTCGCGGCGAATCTCTTGCTCGGAAACTTCAACTAAAAAAGGCGCTGCATCCACGGTGGATCTTATCTTAGTTTATACAGTCGTCCTAGATTTTTTAGGTAAATGCCAAAGGCGACGGCAACCAAGAAGTACAAAACGCTTCGCGCCATTGCCCATGAGTCGCCGCTGTCGGCGTAGTTGCGAAACTCCCACAAGGCAAAGAATAAAAAGAATACTGTGGCGCTGCCAATGAGAATCTTGTGAGCCGTAATGAGTTTCATTGTTTGTCTGATCTAATCAAGCATATCCAACGCGCTCGACGCAAGCCGAGCGATGCCAGGGCGTTGCTCCTTGGCAATATCTTGATATAGGTTTTTCCAAAACCGCTGAAGGAGAAAGCCACGATGAACAAGCAAGTTATCAGCACCGCCAACGCGCCCAAAGCTATCGGCCCCTACGAACAAGCGATCAAAGTCGGCGAGTTCGTTTATGCATCCGGGCAGATACCGCTCGATCCAAAGACTGGCACTGTCGTCGAAGGCGATATCACTGTTCAAACACGCCGGGTTCTAGAGAACTTGAAAGCCGTCGTCGAAGCCGCCGGATCGTCGCTCGAGCGGGCGGTCAAGGCGACGGTATTTCTCAAAAACATCGGCGATTTTGCCGCGATGAACGACGTCTACGCCGAATATCTCGGCAAAGCAAAGCCCGCGCGCTCCACCGTCGCCGTGGCCGAATTGCCGCGCGGCGCTCTCGTAGAAATCGATCTGGTCGCGATCGTTTAAAACAAGCGGCATCGCTATAAAATTCCGAGAATCATTCGCAGCAAACTTTGCAAGATCAGCTTGACCGCACCGACTGCGCTCTGTTTCAAGCTTTCGTCGCTCTCCTCTTCGCCGCGCGGGTACGCGTAGATGCCCTGGGTACCGGTGACGATCCAGGATTTCGGATTCGCATAGACCTCGGGCAGTCGTGCGGCGATGGTTTCGCCGCTCATCTTTTCGGCGCGCGTGTCCTTCTGATAATCTTTGTAGCGGTGAAACTGGCCGCGGTTGAGCCAAATGCCATCGCAATGGCGGCAGCGCTGAAGCTGAATGTTTTTTGGCAGTATCGGATCGGCAAATACCCGTAGCTCGTCGGCGCAGCGCGGGCAGTATAGTGTTTTTTGTGGTAGTGACACCGCGTCGCGCAAAAGATTTTCATTCAACGGATCCAGCCGGTCGGCTTCGTCGGGATCGATCGGAAATAGCTCCCACTTATCGCACCAGATGCCGCCGCACTTTCCACACTGGTCAAGTTGAATGAGCGTGCCCGGATTGGCCCGTGTCATCACCTCCGCCATCTCAGAATCACATTGTGGGCAACGCAGCAAACGCGGTCTCCGGTTTATTGAACCATTTGAACTTTTGCACCTTGAACCAACGGCTGAGACAAACCGGCCATTTGGTAGAGCAACATGATGCGCCGGTTGATCGGCGGATGGCTGGCGAGCAAGTCCGCCAACTTGCCATCGCGATCATCCATTGGCCGGCGTAGCGGATTGGTAAAGAACAATTGTGCGGTGCCGCGGGTGGCTTTAGAAAAAGGCATGCCTGCATCGCGAATTTTTTCCAATGCCCGCGCCAAGCCGCGCGGATTGCGCGTGTACTGCGCCGCCGTGGCATCGGCCAAATACTCTCTCTGGCGCGACACCGCCATCGCGAGCAGCCGCGCAATCAGCGGCGAGAACGCAATCAAGATTAACAACGGAATAAAAAGCAGCGGATTCTTGCTACCCAAACGCCGTCCCGACCGCGAGCTGTAGAATCCGCGCTGGCCCCAGTCGGCCAGTATCGCGATACCGCCCAAGAGAATACTCACCAGCGTCATCAGCAAAACATCTTCGTTGCGAATGTGTGAGACCTCGTGCGCCACCACTCCCTGAGTTTCCTCGCGATCCATCAACGTCAGCAATCCGCTGGTCACGCAGATTGCGGCGTTTTTTTCATTGGTGCCGGTGGCGAAGGCATTGGGCGCAGGATCGAAAACGACGTATACCCGCGGCATCGGCGAGCCGGAGGCGAGCGCCATTTCCGTCACGACGTTGTGCAGCTCGCGATGCTCGGGGATTTGCAGATTGAGTTTCTCCGCGCCCACCGACGACAAAATGATGTCGCCGCCGCCATAATACGCCGTAAGCGTAGCGAAGGATGCGAAACCAAGCGCGAGCACCGTGGCTACGGGAAACGCCGGTCCCGCGGGAGTGAAGACATCGAAGTACAGATAATCGACGGCTCCGCCGATCAAAAGAAAAAACAGAAGGAAAAAAACCGCCAGAGCCGCGCTCATCCGCTGGTTGTGCGCTTGACGGCTAACAAAGTCCAACAGTTGCCCTGTGTCCAGCGGCGGGCCTCCCGCTAGCGCGTGAGCGACAAGTTCACCCGCGGCAGCACCTTCTCCGCCTCAGCGACTTCGAAGAACTCACTCGGTTGAAAGCCGAACACACCGGCGAGCAGGTTCGACGGGAACACTTGCTGCTTGGTATTATACTGGGTCACCAGATCGTTGTAGTACTGGCGCGCGAAGGCGATCTGGTTCTCCGTCGTCGTTAATTCTTCCTGCAGATCCAGGACGTTTTTGCTCGCCTTGAGCTCCGGGTAGTTTTCCATCAGCGCGAAAACTTTGCCCAGCGACTGCGTCAGGGCGGTTTGCGCCTCGGCGCTGTCTTTCACTCCTTTCGCCGCCATTGCCTGGCTACGCGCTTCGATGACCTTTTGCAGCGTGTCCTGCTCGTACTGCATGTAACCCTTGACGGTCTCGACGAGGTTGGGAATCAAATCGTAGCGCCGCTTGAGCTGCACGTCGATCTGCCGCCATGCATTCTGGATGCGCAGGCGCAGCGCGGTGAGCCCGTTGTAGGTCGAAATAATCCAGATGCCAAGCACGAAGACGATGCCCCAAATGACGAAGATCATAGGCTGTGCAATCCTCCCAGCTCATCGCGAAACAATATCGACTTGCCGACGTCGCGCACGCGCGCGACACCCGTCATGGTCAATACTCGTTGCATCTCCTCGGTGAAAATGGTGAATACCCGTTCCACGCCGCGCGCGCCGAAGGCGCCCACTCCCCAGGCCACCGGCCGGCCAACGAGCACCGCTTTCGCGCCGAGCGCGAGTGCTTTGACGATATCGCCGCCGCTGCGAATGCCGCTATCGAGCAGGACCGGAATCTTGCCGCCAATGGCATCGACGACCTCGGGCAAGGCTTCCAGCGCCGCGCGATTGAAGTCGAGAATCCGCCCGCCGTGGTTCGAAACCACCAACGCATCCGCGCCGGCATTCAGCGCCGCGCGCGCGTCATCTGCGCCCATGATGCCTTTGACGACCACCGGCAGCGAAACTTGCTGCTTCATCCATTCGATATCTTTGGTCGTCGACTTGTGGCCTCTGCGCGGTTTGCCGTCTTTGGTCGACAGCGGCACTTCGTCGCCGATCTTGACCGGGCGCACTGTATCCATGGTGATGCCGACCGCGGCGAAACCAAGACCTTCGGACAGTTTGGCGTATTCAGAGACTTCTTCCCTGCCCCGGTTCATGTAAGCAATGAACACCAGCGGCGACTTGTCCGCGTCACGCCAGTCTTTCGGATTGAACTTGGCTGCTTGACTGACAAACATCATCGCGCCGGCCCGATCGGTGCCTTCGGCGACTTCGATTGAAACATCGGGCTCCGAGACATCGTGAAAAATCTTCTGGCGAAACAGATACTGGTGAAATGCGCGCGGATTGCGACGAAATGTTGCTTTGGTTTCCGCCGCACCATTGAAATGTTCCCAGGCTTCCGCCGGGGCCTTCTGGCGCATGATGGCGCGCAGTTCGCGCAGCCCCATCTGTTCGAGCGGTTTTTCCGTCATCGAACCTCAATTCGGCGAAACGATTTCCCAGCAATTGGTGCCTGGGTCGCGGAAGCAGAACGAGTTGGCTCCATTATTTTCCTGCAACGGAAACAATTCGCTCACGCCGACCTCTTTGCCCGATTGGCTGAACTCTCGATAAGCTTCTTTCACCGCGTCCTTCGAAACCACGGTCAGAGTATTGCGAAAGTTTGGCGAAAAAACTTTCGGATTCTCGCGCAGGGCGCAGACGATGTAAGTTTTCGTGCTCGGATGCTTCACGTAGATCACGTGACTGCTGAAGCGGTGCACTTCCAGGTCCAGAACCCTCGTGTAAAACTCTTTATTGGCCTCCAAATCGGTCGCGACCAAAGTGCCATGGGTAAAAGCCTGCGGCACGTACCCGCGCCCCGGAAAGCGCTCTTCCGGATAGATCTCTTCCCAGTGCGGCTTTTTCACGCCGCCGAATTTTTGCGCCGCCGCCTCTTTGCGCGCAAAATCCTCGTAGCATTCGATTTCCCAACCGTTGGTGCCGGGTTCGACGAAGTAACAGGAATACGAGCCGTGGCTCCACGTCGGCTTGCCAATCGCGCCGAGGTTATATTGTTGCTTATGCGCGGTCAGATACTCGTAGGCTCGGTCGACTTCCTCGGTCGTCAACACGCGCACGCCCCAGTGATTATGCATCGGTTTGGCCGGAGCGTCCGCACCTGCTTCGTGCAACACGAGTATCCAAGGAGAATTGGGATGTTTGAGGGTGGCTTCACCCGGCTTTTCGGCAATTTTCTCAAACGCGAGCAGCTCGGTCATCACGGCCATGGAGTCCTTTAGATTGCGGCATTCCATATGAGTCGCGGATAGCGCGATGGGCTGAATCATAATCTTCTCCTCACTGAGCGTCTGGAACCGAAGTCTAATGGCGAAATTTACAGTGCTGCGCCTGGGCTGTCAAATTGACTCGTTCTTGAATCGGCTCACCCTTTGGCCTGGCAACAGTCATTGCCTTTCCTGAAACATGCTTGACACATACAGGGGTTTTTCCATAGATTCGCGCAGCTTTGCGACAACCGGAGCGCGATAATGGTTAATCTAAAAATTGTCACGCCGATTTCAGCGGTGATCGCGGGGTATTCAATCCGTCGCGAACTCAACGTTTGCTCAGGAGCCTTTCCACAAAGGCAAAACCCTTCGGCACTATGATCGCTCTTATGTGCTGCCGCCGGACACGCCAAAAGATCGAGTGCATGAGCCCGTCGGTGATACCGAACTTAAGAGAATCCTGCTGCCAAGTTAAGGACCATTCTTAACAAACCGCTGAGCAATCTTGTCATTACAACGGAGGATCTATGAAAAAAGTTTCGAAGCTGGTGTTCCTGGCGTGCCTCATCACCATCGCAAGCGGCGACTGGGAAACCGCGCATGCTCAAGCAAGTTTCTACGACGGCAAAACTATTCGGATGATCGTCGGTTTCACCGCCGGCGGCGGTTACGACGCTTATACGCGGACGATCAGCCGTCATATGGGCAAACATATTCCCGGCAACCCAGTGATGATCGTCGAAAATATGCCCGGCGCCGGCAGCATGATCTCCGCCAACTATACCTTCAAAGCCGCCAAACCCGACGGTCTGACGATCGGTCACTTCATCGGCGGGCTTTTTTTGCAGCAACTACTCGGCAAGCCGGGGATAGAGTTCGATGCGGCCAAGTTTCAATATGTCGGCGTCCCGGGCCAGGATAATTTTGTCATTGGCGTCGCCAAATCCTCCGGCATCAACGACGTGGAATCCTGGCTCGCCTCCAAGCAAATCGTCAAATTCGGCGGAGTCGCTTCCGGCTCCGGCTCGGACGATATTCCCAACGTGCTCAAGGCGACACTTGGATTACCTATCCAACTCGTCTCCGGCTACAAAGGCACCGCCGACGTGCGCCTGGCGTTCAACAGCGGCGAAGTCGCCGGCCTGAGCAACTCCTGGGAGTCGACAAAATCCACCTGGCGCAAAGAATTGGAAAGCGGCGAGCTGAAACTGATTCTTCAGGCGACGCTCAAGCCCCACCCGGAATTTCCCAAATTGCCGATGGCGCTCAACTATGCGAAGAACGATGAAGCGAAGCGCCTTATCTCGACGGTCGCGCGCGTCCACGGACCGACGGTACGCCCCTACGTGCTGCCACCTAACACGCCGAAAGAGCGCATTGAAATCATCCGCAAAGCGTTCATGGACACGATGAAAGACCCCGAGTTTCTCGGTGAGGCGAAAAAGGCCAACCTCGATATCAATCCCGCCGACGGCGCCGAGCTCGAACAAAACGTCAAAGAAATTTTGAAACTCGAACCCGGGCTGACCGCCAAGCTGAAAGAGATTTTGAAGTAGCGCAGCCCGAGCTACGACACATTCTTACTCTAAAAGCACGCGAGAAGGGGTTCAATCCTGAGGGATGTCACCTGAGGCCCTTCGGCTTGGATAAACTCCACGAAGGATCTCGCCTTTGTCACACTACAACCGGTCGAGATTTTTCACTTCGTTCAAAATGACGGCGGTGTCGTTCCTCGGTCGCAATGCCGGCGATGAACCTCACCTCGATTTGTTAAAGATCGCATTGAAGCGCGCCACAGTGTCGTTATAGTTCTCGATCATGCCTTCCGGGCGCGCCGGGTAGAGATTCAAACCTTCCGTCAGCGTCGGCGGATCGGGGAAGACGTCAGGGCGCGCGGGAATTCGGCGCAAGCCGCGCAGCAAATTTTGTCCTTCTTTCGATAGCGCGAAATCGACGAATAACTTGGCCGAGTTCGGGTGCGGCGCTTTTTCCGGAATGCCGATGGCGTTGATCGCCGTGATCGTCGGTCCTTTAAATCTAACCCAATCGATCGGCGCCCCGCTCGCTTTCATCCGCTCCACCCGATTCGAGTAAACCACCGTCGCCAGCGCCACCTCACCTGCCGCCACCAGCTGTGCCAGCAGGGTGTGACCTGCGCGCATCTGCAGATTTTGCCCGGCAAATTTTTTCATGAAGTCGAGTCCCTTGTCCCGACCCAAAATCTGCGTCCAGTGATAAAACCACTGGTACTCTTCGGTTTCCAAAGCGATCCATCCCTTCCATTTGGGATTTAGCAGATCTTCGTAACTCGCCGGCGCGTCCTTTGGCGCCACGAGCTGCGTGTTGTAACCGATGACATAGGGAATTTGATAGAGAGCGGTCCAATATCCCTGCGGATCTTTGAAACCATCTCGATAACCCGCAGCCTCCTCGGAAGCGTAGCGTCCCAGCAGCTTGAGGTTCTTTAGCTGATAGACTTGAATGATGCTCGCCTGAAAAACGTCCGCGCTGTGCGTGCTGGCGCGATGCTCGACAAGAAATCGTGCCTGGATTTTTTCGCCGCTGGAACGAAAGATTTCAGATTTTATGAACGGATACTTTTTCGAAAACTCGTTTGTAAAGAGCATCGCTTCGTCGGTGTCCATGCCCGCGTAAAGCACCAGCCGACCTTCCTTCTTTGCGCCCTCCAACACACGGTCACGCTCCGCGCCGGCGGCGAAAGCTGAATAAACTGGCTGCAACATCGTCACGACAAACAATGCGAGCAAAGGCCGACGCGCACGGTGCAGACGGATCATGGCATTCTCCTTCACTTGCTAACAATCGCGCCAAGCATAAACTCCGACGGCTTTGCGATGTCAATCACAAATCGGTCGCGGGTTCACGAGCGCAGTCAACTTGACAACCAAGGTTGAGCTCTCTTATGGTCGGCAACGGAAGCGATTTGAGATAAATCGCCTGTACTTTTCGATGCTCTACGACGCTGAACATGGCCGGATAAGTCTCGCGCTTTGCGGCGATCTTATGCCGTCGCGCCGCCTGGCGATTTATCGCGAGCCGGAATTCCTCGCGCTGCGCGAGCTTCTCCGAGGCGTACGGCACCTGCGTAGAAGTGCGCGAAGGCCGCGGTATTATTCGCGGCGCTTGATCGAGCAAGGAGAATGTCATGCCGGACTTCAAACTCATTTCGGCTGATAGTCATGTCAATGAACCGCCCGCCGCTTGGGAGCGCGCGCAAAAAGAATACGGCGAGCGAGCGCCGAGAGTCGTCAAAGATCCTGCGGGCGTGCCGAAAGGCATCTGGCTTCTGATCGATGCACTGCCGCCGGTCGGCTTGTCACACTATTCGAAGGGTCTCGTGGTCAGTAAGAATCAAGGCATCTCCGAGGTCGACCAGGAAAAACATTTCGAAACGATTCGCTTCAATGAAACCTTTCGTTACGAAGATTATCCCGGCGGCTGGGAGCCTGCGGCGCGGATCAAAGATCAGGATACCGATGGCATCGACGCCGAGATTCTTTTTTCCAGCGCCGTGCGCCAGCTTTACAGCATCACCGATGAACCGTTTCAGCGCGCCATCTTTCGCTCATACAACGCCTGGCTGCATGAATTTTGCAGCTTCAATCCGAAGCGGCTTATCGGCCTGGCGACGCTTTCGATTTTGGATATCGAGCATACGATTGCCGACATTCACGAATACGCTAAGCTCGGTTTCCGCGGCGTGCAAATTCCCACGCGAATTCGTGATAGCGGCTACTATGAAGCGAAATATGAATCCATGTGGGCGGCGCTGGAAGAAACCGGTATGGTCATTAACGTGCACACGAGCGCCACCCAGGGCGTCGCTCGCACGCACTACGAAGGACCGCGCGACGTCGATCCAAAAAAACAGAGCCTCGGCTTCGCCACCAAACAAGCGCCGGCGCAGCAATTCCTCGGCAATATGATTCTTTCCGGCGTCTTCGACCGTCATCCCAAACTCAAAGTCGTCTGCGCCGAGTTCGACGTCGGCTGGGTCGCCAATCTCGTGCAGCAGGTCGACTACTGGTTTGGTCGCGCCAGCACCTTCGATGCGGAGAAAAATATCAACAAGCTCCCGCCTAGCGAATATTTCAAACGGAATGCTTACTTCAGCTACCAAGACGACCGCGCCGGTGTGTTGACGGCACCCGTTTACGGCGAGGACAATTTTCTGTGGGCCAGCGACTATCCCCACGGGGTGACGACGTGGCCCAACTCGCAAGCAACCGTCGACAGAAATTGCGCGGGCATCGATCCCATCGTCAAGCGGAAAATATTGAGGAGGTATGATGAAGATCACCATCGATCGCACCAAGTGCGAAGGTTACGCCAAGTGCATTCAAGCATCGCCCAAGGTCTTCAAGCTCGACGCCAAGATGATCGCCGAAGTGATCGACCCCAAGGCCGACACTGATGAAAAAATTCTCCTTGCCGCAAAAATCTGTCCGACGAAAGCAATTGTTCTTGAAGAAGAAGGAACCGGGAAAAGAATTTTTCCGGCGGAATAAACGGGTTGAGACGCGCTACGCCGCCGCGATGTCGATCCGGGCGCTACAACTGATTGCCGCGATAGTGGTTCGCAGCCCTCCCATGACAAACCAAGGGCGTGCACGTCAGGTTCAACGTTCGAGTGAGCAAAGTTCAACCGAGATCGATTCCGCTGCTGTCTTCGGTTGTCCAAATTTGTGCTCCACCACCCACCAAATTAAGATCTTTTTCTTTTGAATCAGTGACTTAAGGCAATGCCTTCGGTGGCCTTGTGATTGCTTATCGCTTGGCTTAATTGGGGATTTTGCAGAGTTCTCTGGGCGTACTACGATATGAAATCGAAGGATTTTTTAGCGGTCAGTGATCCAGTTGGCGGCTCCTTACTTCATGCGCGTTCGGTCACACTCGGTTCCGTTGACCGATGCAAATTTGCCAGCCTATCGAAAATATTCAAATCATTAAGATCCCTGATTCCTACCGGTGGCGCCTTGCCGAAAGAAGTATGGCTCCAACGACACCGATTTTTAGTAGGACTGACTTGGTTTCACGCGATCGTCATTGCTCTCTTGGGGCCACTGCTCGGTTACACCTGGGAATTCAGCTTCGATGCACTATCTAAAGACGGCACGATACCTCACATACTTTTAGAAAGTTCCATAATCGCGCTGTTTGCCGCTCTCGCGAGTTGGCGTCGCATAGGGCCTACCTTAAAAGCGGTTCTTGTCGCATTGGGACTGACGAGTTCATCGGCGATTTTCGTGCATCTCTCGGGCGGGTATATCGAGCTTCATTTTCATTTCTTTGTGATGATCGCTTTCCTGGCCTTTTACCAAGATTGGATTCCGTTTGGTGTCGCGATTACTTATGTGGCCTTGCATCACGGCTTCGTCGGCGTGTTGTGGCCGCAGAAGGTTTACAATCACCCCGCTGCCTTTGAATCGCCATGGACATGGGCGGGAATTCACGCTTTCTTTGTCCTCTGGGCGGCGGCTGGTAGTCTTATTGCTTGGCGCTACAACGAAAAAGCTTACGCTCTAGCGGAAACGTCAGCCAAGGAAACCGAAGTCGCCTTAGAGCGTATTCGTGCTCTCTACGAGATTAACGTCGCGGTTACTTCTACGTTGGATCTTTCCGCCACTTTAAATATTCTGGCCGAAAAAATAAACAATCTCCTAACCTATTCTGCCGTTCAAAGCCGAATGGAAGCGAAGAAAGTTGTCTGATACTCCTGCGTTGATCAAAGAAGCCATGGCCAATAAACGGCCGGTCATGGCGCAAAATGTTCAGGCCGATCCGCGTATTTTAGATCGTGAGTTCTACCGCAAACAAGGGTTTGTCTCTTACCTTGGCGCGCCCTTGCTCGTCGGCGGTGAGGTGCTCGGAGTTTTGGTATGCCTCACGAAAGAAGAGCGTCATTTTGCCGCTCACGATATTCAGTTTCTCTCAGTCGTCGCAAGCCAAGCGGCAGTGGCAATTCAAAACGCACAACTTTATGAAAAAACGCGCGACCAGGCAATCGCCTTGGAGAGGTCAAACGAATCGAAGGATGAATTACTTAAAGTAATGGCCCGGCAGAAACAGGAGTTATCCCAGCTCAATGCCGGATTGGAGACCGAGATTGCAGAGCGGGCACGCGCACGAGCTGAGATTGCGGCGAAGAACCGCGATTTGGAAACACTCCTTTATGTCACGTCGCATGATCTTAGAGAACCGCTACGCGCAATCGAAAATTTTTCGCGAATTGTGCACGACCGATACAAAGACAAACTCGATGAGAAAGGCCAAGACTTTTTGCGGCGTGTCATTCAGGGAGGGCAAAGGTTGAATCGCCTTCTCGACGATATCCTCGCGCTTTCCCGGTCACAGCGAATCGGACCGCCTGCTGAAGTCGTTGACGGCGAAGTCATTGTCCTTGAAGCATTGAAGCGTCTCGACGCCAAGATTAACGCGACCCATGCACAGATTCGCGTCGCGAAGAATTTCGACGGGCTGCGCGTGGATAGAATCTGGGCAACTCAGGCGATTTATAATCTGATCGCAAACGCTCTTAAATTTAGCCGCAACGGCGAACCCCCCGACATAGAAATCGAACCCTATCGATCGAACGGATCAAACTCGAATGTCGCCGGTATTATGGTTCGGGATCGGGGTCCGGGAGTGCCGAAAGAGCACGCCGAACGCATTTTTCAATTATTCCAACGGGCCGTCGGTCGGGAGGTTGAGGGAACGGGGGCGGGTCTAGCCATTGTGCGGCAGATCTCCGAGCGTCATGGCGGCAACGCATGGGTCGAGCAGAGAGAAGGCGGCGGCGCGGAGTTCATCATTACTTTCAGCCGGTGCTAATGACCGAAAGAGAGCAAAACTTATGAACACTCAAACGATGGAGATCCTCTTAGTCGAGGACAATGAAGACGACATTGTGCTTGAACAAGAAGCGTTAGCGGAGGCCAAACTCGTCAATATCATGTACGTGGTCCGCGATGGAGAGGAAGCAATGGCTTACCTACGGCGCCAAGGCCAGTACCACGACGCTAAAATACCGGGGCTTATCCTTCTCGACATTAATATGCCAAAGAAAAACGGTTTTGAAGTCCTGAAGGAAATTAAAGCAGATGCCGAGCTGAGGCACATTCCGGTCGTCATGCTGACTACGAGCGAGAGTGAGAGCGACATCGTCAAATCCTATGCGAAAGGCGCCTGCTCGTTTATTACCAAACCGATGGACTTTGATAAGTTCGGGGAAGTCATCAAGCAATTTGCCCTTTATTGGGCATTAGTCGCGCGGGTCCCGTCTACACAAAGATAATTGAAATGCGCGTCCTGCTCGTCGAAGACAATCCCGACGATGTTCTGATCATCGAAGATATGCTATCGGCGACGGCGGTTGAGATTGAGCATGCCTCAGATCTTTCACTCGCATTGGAAAAGTTAACGAGAGGTGATTTCGACCTGGTTCTCTTGGACCTCTCGCTCCCTGACGCCCGCGGGCCGGGCATGATCGGCTTGGTACGAAACCAATCGCCCGGTATTCCCATCGTTGTTCTATCCGGTCTGAGCGATGAGAACGCTGCGATTCAGACAATGGACCAGGGGGCACAGGACTACCTGATCAAAGGCCAAGTCGACGCCCGGTTATTGTGGCGTTCTCTTCGTTATGCCCTTCAGCGCCAGGCGGTGGAAGAGCGCATCAACGAGCGCAATCGGGAGTTGCTCGTGCTCAAACGTATTAGCGAGACTATTCTCGGGTCTCTTAATCTGCAAGTCGTTCTGGACAGGATCTTAGGGGAGGCCATGGCCAGCGGCGGTTTCGATCTCGGTAATATTCGGTTGCTCGATGCAAATGACGACACGCTGCGGGTCGCGACCTTCAAAGGTTACCGAACTCCCGACCACGCTCTCGCGCATCGGCCGCTGTCAAAGACGATGGAAGGCGCCAAGTCACGTTTCGGAGATCGGATGTTCGAGGGCGCTTGTGTCGAAGAAAACGTTCAAGCCTGCAAGGGGCTTAGGACGTTAAAAGAGGAAGGCGTCGCGTCGATGATTGAGGTTCCGGTTCGGGCTGAGCATGAGGTCCTGGGCATTATTCAGCTCGCCAGCCGGGCGCCGCGTACTTTTAAGCCGACCGATGTGAGCTTATTGGAAACCATCGGAAACCAGATGGGGATGGCTATCCAAAGAGCGCAACTTTACGAGAAGACCGAAGCGCAAGCACGGGAATTGGCCAAAACGAACAAATTGCAGGCCGACTTTTCCGCAATGATCGCACATGATCTGCGGTCCCCGTTGATGAATATTACAGGCGTAGCAGAGGTCATGATGCAGGGTACGTTTGGTAGCGTCACTGAGGAGCAAACGAAATGGCTTTTAAGGATTCAGGCCAACAGCCGTAGTCTCGTCGAGCTTGTAAACGACTTTCTCGACGTTTCGAAACTGGAATCCGGCTATGTTGATGTGAAAAGGGAAAGGGTCGACCTAAGAGAATTGATCGGAAAATCCGTAGAGAGCTACCGCGTTTTGGCCCTGGATAAACGGATCTCCATCACCCAGGTGATCGTTCCATCGCTTCCCATGATCCATGCCGATCCGCGACGTCTAGACCAGGTTCTTGGCAACCTCATTAGTAACGCAATCAAATTTACCGACGAGCGGGGCGAAATCGAGATCGGGGCGCAGGAAATGGACGCTGGATGGGTAAACGTTTGGGTTAAAGACAATGGAGAAGGGATAGCCGCTCATGAAATCGGTCAGATTTTTCAAAAGTACCGGCAAGCCGGCAATTTAAAAGTTTCTAGCCAAAAAGGGACGGGGCTTGGGCTTGTCATTTGTAAAATGATCGTCGAAGCGCATGGGGGAAAAATTTGGGTTGCGAGCGACGAAGGCAACGGCTCCAAGTTTTCGTTTTCTCTGCCGACCGACACGTATGCGTCGGAAAACAAATGCGCCGATCAACCCTAAGGATTCTTTCGGTTCCTGGAGTTACCCGAACAGGAATTTGAAATGAGTGACGCTACGACTCGAGTCCTCCTGATTGAGGACAATCCGGACGACGCCTGCTTTTTGCAGGAAGCGTTGAGCGAAACTAGGGAGGAGCGTATCGAACTCGTCCATGTGGAACACCTCAACGACGCGGCAAAGCGTCTTAGCCAAGAAACCTTCCAAGTGATTTTGCTGGATCTCTCGTTACCGGACTCTCAAGGAATCGAGACAGTTTTACGCGTGCAGGACCAAGCGCCCTCTGTGCCCATTATTGTGTTGACAGGACTCAATGATGACAACATTGCATTGCAAGCAGTACGGGCTGGGGCACAAGATTACTTGGTCAAAGGCGACATCGACGCTCGAATATTAGTTCGTTCGATTCGCTATGCTTCGGAAAGAAAACAAGCATACGAGGAAATGGCCCGTTTAGCAGCGGATCTAGCGCGAGCGAATAAGGTTAAGGATGATTTCTTGAGCGTCATATCTCATGAGCTCAGAACTCCTTTGATTGCGATTATGGGCTACGCGCAGCTTCTGGAAGAGGATTTTTCGAGCGAAGCAACGTCAGAGCACGCCAAAGCGGCATGCGTGATCCGTCAGAAATCTGATGAGCTCTTAAGGATGATTCGTAGAATTCTCGAAGTAGTTAAAATTGAAACGGGTCAAGTCAGGATCGTTCCAGACATCGTTGATCTCACTGAGTTTATGAAGGATCTATCAAAATCAATTGTTGTTGCTGTAAAGAAAAATGTCGCGATCGAATGGGAATACCCTGCGCAGCTGCCAAAAATCGTCACCGATGCTACAAAACTAAATCAAATACTGCAGAACATTATCGATAATGCGATAAAGTTCACCGATCAAGGCCAGGTGACAATTGCGGTCCGTGACGTCCCTGAGAGAGGGTTGGTCGAATTCAAGGTTCGGGATAGCGGAGTGGGGATTTCGAGAGAAGTATTACCTGTCATTTTTGACAAGTTCCGCCAAGCCGATAGCTCCGATAAAAGACACCACGAGGGAATAGGGCTTGGGCTCTATATCGCTAAAAAATTCGCTGAGTCGCTTGATGGGAAAATTACTGTTGAAAGTCACTTGGGCACCGGCTCGGAGTTTACGGTGACAATATTTAACCGGTTACCGGCCAATGGCGATGCCCCACATCCAAAAGATCCGCGGGATACTAATTCTAACACAACCAGGAATTGGTCCAATGCCCAATAACGCACGCGCCAGTGCGTCGCCCGAGAAAAATAATTCCCGTACTCCACAGGAAGCCAAAGAACCCCGGGAGCGATGTCGTCGTTCTGTTGGCTCGACGCAAGTGATCGTTTAAAACCAACTGAAAAACCGTCGCTAAGAGTCCCGCATGAGAACAATCAAACTGCCCGTCATTCCTGACACCGATTTTCAATTTCAATCCTATTTTTCCGTGTGCTGGTCTCGGACCGCTTGCAGCTCTTCCAAACAACCGGCGCACATGTAGGCGGCGTGCGGCAGAAAAATCAATTCATCGGTCTCGCGCGGCTCCATGCAAATACCGCAGAGCCGATTTGTTTTTGATTTTGCTTTCGCCGCTTTTGCTTTACCGCTGTCGCTGACGTCGGCGTCCTCGGCGACGATGTTCTTGCAAAGGTCGACGCATTCGTCACAGATATGCACCGACGGTCCGGCAACAAGCTTGCGCACTTCGCTTTGATTTTTGCCGCAGAATGAACACGAAGAATGCTTCGTATCGTCGTCGACTCTCGGAACGTGAGCATCCCAATCATCTCCCATGGCTTGCTTAAGGGTTTCTTCGAGCGCACTTCCGATCTGGAACAATTGCCGCGCGATTTCCCCTCGTTTCGGCGGGCTCTTAGAATCGAGAAATTTACCGACCGACTGCTGAAACTGCCGCAGCGCCGCGCCGTATTTCTGCTCACTCACCAAATCAGCGCACTCCACAAAACCAAACTTTGACGCGGTTTTCGCCATAGATACGTCTCCTCAATCGTTTACGAAACTGCAAACCACGCTATCAGAGCGGTTACGCGAGGCCAAGGACGCTGAATGAGTGGTGCAGACGAATGGCTGAATGGCTAATCAGAGCATTACAGTTCCGCAATTAATACTGTACGCCTGTCCGGTGATGTACGCCGCGGCGTCGCTGGCGAGAAAGAGAATCGGTCCGGCGATATCCTCAGGTTCTAAAACACAGCCTAAAGGAGTAGCTCGCAAGCGTGCCATCACTTCGTCCTCGCTCCGATGGCGGCGCGGCATCTCTGTATTCGCCGAGCCGGGACAAATCGCATTGACGGTAATCCCGTCGGAGCCGAGCTCGCGCGCCAGCGCTTTGACGAAGCCGATGATCGCTGCTTTCGAAGCGGCGTAATCGGCAAACTCTCTTGCGCCGGTGTGCGCGATTGACGACGCGATACTGATAATGCGCCCGCTTTTTTTCTGGCGCATGGCCGGGACGAATGCGCGCGCGCAGAGAAAATTGCCGCCCAGATTGACGTTGATCGTCCGATCCCAGTCTTCCTCGGTCTTGCTGACAACCGGCGCTTTGAGATAGATACCCGCGTCGTTGACCAGAATGTCCACGCGGGCAAACCGCTCGAAAGTCCGATCGGCTAGCCGCTTGACCGACATTTCGCTGGCGACGTTCACCTCGACCGCAATCGCCTCTGCGCCAACTGCTCGCGCTTCAGCCGCCGTGCTCTCGGCCTTTTCAGCCTGCAAATCAGCGACGACAACGCTCGCGCCCTCGCGCGCCATACCGAGAGCGATGGCGCGGCCGATGCCCTGAGCGCCGCCGGTAATGACGGCCACTTTGTTTGGCAATCGCATGGCTAGAGCAGCCCTCCGTTGCAATGGAACAGCTGGCCGGTAATCGCAGCGCTCTCCGGCGTGGTGAGAAAATAATAAAGCTCGGCGAGATCTTCCGGTTTGCCTGTGCGCCCGAGCGGGATCGCGGAATGCCAGCGCTGCTGGCGCGCTTCGGCAGTTTCCTTTTCCAGCACCCGCGGCGTGTCCGTCGGTCCGGGCGCCACGGTGTTGACGCGGATGCCGTCCGGCGCGAGCTCCAAAGCCAAGCTCTTAGTAAAGGCGATGATGCCGGCTTTCGCCGCAGCATAGGGCGCCCGCAGCGCCGAGCCGGTGACACCATAGTTCGATGCGGTATTGAGAATCCGCCCGCTTTTTTGCTTCTGCATGATCGGCGCCACCTCGCGGCACATGAGAAAAGTGCCTTTCAAGTTGGTGTCGATCACTCGTTTCCATTCCGCCCAGGTAAATTCTTCGATCCGTTTGGTATAGAAACTCCCGCCGGCGACGTTGGCCAGCACATCGATGCGACCGAAACGTTGCGAGACGTCGCTGACGATGGCTTTGACCTCGCGAGCGACCGTAACGTCGACCGACAGCGCGTCGGCTTTGCCGCCGGCTTCAACGATCTCCGCGCGCACCTGCTCGGCCGCCGCGTGCTCGTAATCGGCCACGACCACGGATATACCTGCGGCGGCCAGGCGATGAGCCACCGCACGGCCGATGCCGTTGCCGCCGCCGGTGATCAACGCCACTTGATTCAAGACTTATCCTCCTGCACCAATGACGAATAAATTTCGTCAATTTCCGCTTGATAGCGCTCAGCGACGGCTTTGCGATCGATTTTGACTTTTTGAAAGATATTAATGCTGCGCGCGGCAGCGGGAAAATCGTCCCTCATGACGACGAACTTACGAATCTGTTCATAGTGCTCTAAACGCTCATTGATAATTTCTATCCGAGTCCATAACGCCGTTCGCACCTCGCTGTCCGTCAAGATGGAGCTCGCGAGCTCTAAGTGCTCGCCGATCCGCTGCCGATCAGGAACAATTAAAGCGGCGATAAATGGCCGCCGATCGCCGAGCAGCACGGCCTGACGGACAAACGGCTCATTCTCCAGTTGCAGCTCGATGAAAGCCGGGTAAATATTGGATCCGTCCGCGCAATAGAACACATCTTTTTTTCTGCCAATGATCCTGAGCGAGCCGTCGGCGTCCAACGCGCCGAGGTCACCCGTGTGAAACCAGCCGTCCGTATCGAGAACTTCGCGCGTCGCTTCGGGATTTAGAAAATAACCCGGCGAAACCGTCGGTCCGCGCACAAGGATCTCCGAATCGCTGGCGATGCTGACTTCGACGTTGGGAAAAGGTTTGCCCAAATTCCCCGGCCGATTCTCGCCGATACCGCACAAAGTCACGCCGCCGCACTCGGTGGAACCGTAGGAGCCGAGTAGTGGAATACCGATCAGCTCGAAAAACCGCATAATACGCGGCGGCATCGCCGCGCCGCTGTAAGAGATGTACTTAATGCGTCCGCCGAGGGTTTTGCGCGTGGCTTCCTTAAGAATATTTCTCAATTCGTCGAATTTTTTGCTGTCGGACTCGCCGAGCGCGCCCCGCGCCTTTTGTTGATCCAGCGCCTCGAGCATCTCCCAGCGCTTTCGATGGTCGTCTTGATCGAGTATGGCCTTCCAGATCCGTTCCATGACTCGCGGCACCAAAGCCATCGCGGTTCCCGATAGCGCCTCGATCACTTTGAGGTCGAGGTCCAATTCCGTCGCTTCGATGATCGCCGTAGCCCTACCGGTGACGGCGCTTTTCAAAAAGCCAAACCTCCCAAGCAGGTGGTTAAGGCTCAGGACGATAACAAACAAGTCGTCCGGCTTGCTGACGGTGATCTCGCCGCCATTGGTGATGTTTGACAGCAGATTATCTTGCGTGCGCATGACGCCTTTCGGCTCGCCGGTGGAACCGGAAGTGTACATGATCGTCGCCAGATCATTCCCCTGCACGGACTCGAGGATGTCCTCCAATCGTTCGGCGTTCACGCGCCGGCCGCTTTCAACTAGCTCCTGAAATGAAAGCGCGCCGGGCAGGGTCGCAGTGTTTTCCTTCATGACGAAAAGGTGCGCCAGCGTGGGAAGCTGTCCCTTCAGACCGAGCAGCCTGTCGACGTCCGTTTCACTTTGAATAAAAGCCGCGCAACATTTTGCATGATCGAGCACCCGGAAAAACATACTGTCCGACAGGGCGGGTGAAATCACCACGTTGGGAAATCCGCCGGCCAACGTCGCTAAATCGGCGCACAACCTCTCAAGACTGTTTTCACCGATGATAGCGACGGTATCTCCCGGAGTCAGGCCGAGACTGTACAACGCCAAGAGAATGTTCTGCACCATGGCGCCGAAGTCACGCCAGGATATCTCCACCGATCCAGTGCCTTTCTGAAGTTTGACGAACGTGCGGTCACCCAGCTCCCTAACCCTTTGGAAAAAGATTTGGCCGATGTGGCGGGTTCGGGACGAAGAGCCCAAGGGGGTGTTCGGGACGCTCATAGTTGCTCGAAATAGACAGGATCGTACTTCGATCTCGCCGGATCTTCGATGCGTTTAAGCCCTGCTATTTCATGTCGGTTCGCGTACACGTAAAAGAGCGCCTCGGCAACGTCGTCCAAGTGCCCACGCACATACTTACGCGCGGGAATGGCGAGTCGGAGCAATTCGACGCCCCGGGCGGTTTGGCTCGGCGCTGCCGGCGGCCCTTTGGTCACTCGAATACCGGACATATGGTAGAGAAATGCCGCCAAAGCCTCCGCGGGAAATTGATCCGGCGCCAAGTGCGGCAGAAACGCTTTGACGTCGAGAAACACCGCGTGACCGCCGGCTGGTTTGACCAACGGCACGCCGTCGTTCAACCGGCGCCATAAGTGATTCACTTGCCCGACCCGATGCGCAACGTAAGACTCCGCGGCGAAAATATCTTGGAGCGACGTTGCCAATAGTTCCATAGCGCTGCCCGGCAATTGAACGCCATCGAGAAAAGCCTGCATCGACGCTTTCTGGTAGTTGCTCCGGTCACGAGTCAAAATGAACCCGCCGGCTGAAACCAATAAGTCTTTGAGTGCGCTCATCGTGCACGCGTCCGCCGCCGCGCAGGTTTGTTGGACGACATCATGGAGCGTTTGGTTCTGATATCCGGCCTCGCGCTCTTTGATCAGGAAGCTGTTCTCAAGGATGCGGCAGGCGTCGAGAAAAAGCGGGATCTTGTGCACCGTTGCCAGCGCTTTGACGTCGTTTAAATTGCCGAGGGAAACCGGATGGCCGCCGCATGCGTTAACACCGAGCTCCACGTAAACGCAACTGACCTGATCGGCGCCATGCTCGTGGATCACGGCTTCAAGCTTTTTTAAATCGACGTTGCCTTTGAACGGTTCGCTCGACGTCAGATCATGGGCGGAGTCGCTAATCACGTCGACGACTTTGGCGCCGTTCATTTCGACGTGCGTGCGAGTTGAGGGAAAAAGCATGTTGCCGGCGACCACGGTGTTGGGCTTTACGTGGATCTTTGCCCAAATCCGTTCCGCCGAGCGTCCCTGGGTGGTCGGGACGACATAGGGAAAGCCAAAATAATTTTGAATTTGCTCGACCAGGAAAGCGTAGGATCTGCTTCCTTCCGCCGCCAAGCCCATTCCAGGCTCAACGACTCGCGACGCCGCCAGCGCGGCGAGCTGATTGCTGCTCAGAGAGCTGACGCCGCTGTCGGTACAGAGATCGACGTAGATCACGTCCTGCGGGATCAACTCCGTGTTGTAATGCGCCAGGCGCAGCGCCTCTTCCCGCTCACTCAAGTTGGTTTGGCGCAGCGGTCGCACGACGGCGATCTCGTAGGGTACGGAAAAAGTAATCCCTGGCGAATTGGTTTTCATCGGGACGAAGCAACAGAACCGCTCTTGGATAGCACGAATTTGGGATAGCACGAATTTGGCGGATTGAAAATGCCGAAGCAAGCTACCGACGACCCTGCGCCGCTGGCGGGCGCTGTTGCCCCGGGCGCGCCGCCAGCATCGACCACGCCCGGTGCACCATCTTGCGCTCGGTGGCGAACTTGAGTTGCTTGACCGCTTGTTCAATGGGAAACCAGCGCGCGTCGTCGGCTTCGTGGTCATGATCGCGCACATCGCCTTTGAGATAGCGCAATAAATAGAAGTAAACTCGCTTGGAGATGCGCACCGGCTCGCGCTCTTTGGTTTTGTCGCGGTAGGAATAGCGGATATCGCCCAGCTTGCGAACGAGCTTGCCCTCCAGGCCGGTTTCCTCTCGCACCTCGCGCAGTGCCGCTTCCTCGACCCGCTCACCTTCTTCCACATGACCTTTCGGCAGTCCCCAGCGGTTGCGCACGTGGATCAGCGCGACCTCAAAACCTTCGTCGTTTTTCCGATAGATCACGCCACCCGCCGACACTTCTCTCACGGTCCGAATGTTGTCTTCATTGGCCGTCGTGCCTGTCGAAACCTGCTCCTGAAGCCAGCTCAAATAACCGGCGCTGCCAACGACGAGCGGCACCGCAATGATTTCGGGAACCGAATAGCTATGCAGCTCCCGTACGCGCTTTTCCAGCGCCGCAAAGAGATCCCTGCGGGTTTTGATGATGAGCAACTCTTCCTCGCTTTGCTCAACCTGGCCTTGCCAACGATAAGTCGACTGCACCGATTTAATGCGATTCACACACGCCGCGAGCCTTTCGCCGACCAGCGCCTGCGCCAAATGGCCGCCTTCTTCGGGCGATCCCGCGGTGACATAGACGACTATGAACTCTTGCATTGTAAACAATGTTATAACCGCCTTTTACCGGCAGTCAATGAAGTCGGCAAAAACGGCAATTTCGCGGCAAGCAAGCACGCCTCGTCTTTTCCAATGCTGTTTGCCTATCGCCCCCTGTCTAATTTATTTTGAATCCAATGAGAACGAAAGACGATATCCGCAGACACGTATGGGATCTACTGCGAAAGCATAAAGCCGCGCGTTTTCCCGGCGCAGACGGACGCATTCCGAACTTCGTCGGCGCCGAAGCTTGCGCCAAGCTGCTCGCGGAATTACCCGAGTGGAAAAACGCCACAGTCTTGAAGATCAATCCCGACTCGCCGCAACGCGCCGTCAGGCATAGAGCTCTGGCCGAAGGCAAAATCGTTTACATGCCCGCGCCGCGGCTGCGCACCGAACAGCCATTCATCGAGCTCGCTCCCAAAAAAATAAAATGCTCGCCCTACACCGCGTCCTCGATCAAGGGCGCGGCGCAATTTGGCCGGCCAGTGACGCTGGATGAAGTGAAAAAGATCGATCTCGTCGTCTGCGGTTCAGTCGCGGTCAACCGCCGCGGCGCCCGCGTCGGCAAGGGCGGCGGCTATTCCGATCTTGAATTCGCGCTGCTGACGGAAGAGAAGAAGATCGGCAGAAACACGCTGATCGTCACGTCGGTCCATCCGCTGCAAATGGTCAACGAGGAAATCCCGATGACTGACCACGATATCCCCTTGAGCGCCATCGTCACGCCACACGACGTGATCGAGATGAAATCCTCCTTTGAACGCCCGAAAGGAATTTATTGGAACCTGCTGGCGCACGAAAAAATCGACGACATACCGATCCTAAAAGCGCGCGCCAACAAAATTCGGTGATTTCGCCGGCGCGCGAGCGTTCGGTTGAAGGCCCTCTCTATCTATGTTAGCTAGACATTTCCGAGGAATCTGCAATGGCGCCAGAGAGTATCGACTTCAAAAAAGGCAACGGCCTCGTTCCCGTGATCGTTCAGGACTACCAATCGCGCGACGTGTTGATGGTCGCCTACATGAACGAAGAAGCTTGGGAAAAAACCAAGGCAACCGGCAAGGCCCATTACTACAGCCGCTCGCGCAAAGGGCCTTGGTTTAAGGGCGAAGAATCGGGCCATTTTCAGGAAGTGATCGATGCGTTTATCGACTGCGACAACGATACCCTGCTGCTTCAGGTCAATCAGATCGGCGGCGCCGCCTGTCACGAGGGTTATCGCAGCTGTTTTTTCCGTCAGCGGGTCGATGGCGATTGGAAAGTCATCGCCGAGCGCGTCTTTGATCCCAAAGAGGTTTACAAAAAATCGTCCTGATGACGGTTCAAAGTTCAAGGTTCAAAGACTCAACGTTAAATGCAATCGAAACAAGAATTGAAGTTGGGAATTCCGAAGGGGAGCCTCGAAGAAATGACCATCGAGCTCTTCAAAAAATCGGGGTGGAAAATTTCGACCACGAGCCGCAGCTACTTTCCTTCGATCGATGATGAAACGATTCGCTGCAGCTTGGCGCGTCCGCAGGAAATGTCACGCTACGTGGAAATGGGCACCTTGGACGTCGCGATCACCGGGAAAGATTGGACCCTGGAAAATGCTTCAGACGTCGAGGTGGTCTGCGAAATGGTCTACTCCAAAACCAGTTTTCGGCCGACTCGTTGGGTACTGGCCGTGCCACAGGACTCACCGATTAAAAAAATCGACGATCTCAAAGGCAAGCGAATTTCCTCGGAGATGGTCAATTTCACCGAGCGCTACTTTGCGGAGCGAAATATTCCGGTGACCGTCGAATTTTCCTGGGGCGCCACTGAGGCCAAGGCTGCCGAAGGGTTGGTCGATGCGATCGTCGAAGTCACTGAAACCGGCAGCACGATTCGGGCCCACGGTTTGAAGATCATTCATGAGCTGATGGAATCTTGCCCGCAATTGATCGCCAACAAGCAGGCTTGGCAGGATCCATGGAAACGAGAGAAAATCGAGCAGATCAAATTGCTGTTACTAGGCGCGCTTTCGGCCGAGAACAAGGTCGGCATCAAACTCAATGTCGCGGAAGGTAATCTCGAGAAGGTCGTCGAGCTGATTCCGAGCATCACCGCACCGACGGTGGCCACGCTTCACCCCTCACCTAATCTCAAGGGCGTGAAATGGTACTCTGTCGAAAGCGTGCTCGAAGAAGCGAAAGTAAGAGATCTGATCCCCAAGTTGATCCAGAGCGGCGCGGTCGGAATTATCGAGTACCCGCTGAACAAAATAATCTGAGAGGCGCACGCCGGCAATGCGGGATCTAGGCGCGACCGCCGGTCGCCCCTAGACCTTGTTTCTACTGCCGGTTGCCTACCGCCTGTTGCCTATCTTGCCGCCCGTCCCGCCACAGAAAATAATCCTTGGCGATTTCCGGAAATAGCGCGTAGGTCAGCACGTCTTCTTCGCTGTGCGCCATGCCCGCGGCATCTTTGCGCGCCTGTTCGAGGCCGGGCTTTAACAAATCGGCCGGACGGCAAGTGATCGGTTCCTTCTTTCCGAGAACCTTCTTCTTCATCTCTTCGCTCACCGGTCCGGGCGGTTCGCCGTACAAACCCATCACATAGTTGCGCGTCTCCATGGCGACCACCGAGTAGCGCTTCCCCGTCATGACGTTCAGCGCCGCCTGGGAGCCGACGATTTGACTGGTCGGGGTGACCAGCGGCGGATAACCTAGGTCTTTTCTGACGTGCGGCATCTCGGCCAAGACGGCATCGAGCTTGTCTTCGGCTTTCTGTTGGCGCAGCTGGGCGACGAGATTGGAAAGCATGCCGCCGGGAATCTGCGAGGTCAAAACATCCGTCTTGATTTGATTGTTGACCGGGCTTTCAAATTCAGAATAATTGCGCCGCACGCCATAGAAGTACTCGGCAATTTTGCTCAGCTTGACCAAATCCAATCCAGTATCATGCGGCGTGCCTTTGAGCGCGGCCACGAGCTGCTCCGTCGCCGGTTGCGAAGTTCCCTGAGAAAACGACGCGATCGCGGTGTCGAGAATATCGGCGCCCGCTTCGATCGCCATCATATAACTCATCGGCGCCAAACCGACGGTGCAATGGGAGTGAAGATGCAGCGGTAGCGCGATGCGCGATTTAATCTTCTTGATAATCTCGTAGGCGGCGTACGGCGCGAGCATGCCGGCCATGTCTTTGAGACAAATCACTTGCACACCCATGTCGGCGAGTTTTTCGGCGATGCGCAGAAAATATTCCGTAGAATGCACCGGGCTGATCGTATAACAAACCGTTCCTTCGACGAGCTTGCCGGTTTTGAGCGCCGCCTCGATGGCGGTTTTCATGTTGCGGATATCGTTCATCGCATCGAAGATGCGGAAGACGTCGATGCCGTTCGCCGCCGCGCGCGCGACGAACCCCTGAACGATATCGTCCGGATAGTTGCGGTAACCGACGATGTTTTGCCCGCGCAACAGCATTTGAAACCGAGTTTTCGGCATTGCCGTACGCAGCTTGCGCAAGCGCTCCCACGGAGATTCCTTCAAGTAGCGCAAAGCCGCATCGAACGTGGCGCCGCCCCAGGTTTCCAGAGCCCAGTAGCCAATATCGTCGAGTTGAGCGGCGATCGGCAGCATGTCTTCGGTGCGCATGCGCGTGGCGACCAAACATTGGTGCGCGTCGCGCAGCACCGTTTCCATGACTTCAATTTTTCCCGCCATGCTCGAATCGCTCCCGGTAGCGTGGCTACTCGTAAAGTTCGCTTTGTTTATCCTCGAGGCGTTCCTTTTCTTCGCGGTCGACGACGTACACGCCGTTCACTTCTTTGATCTTCGTGATGTCATAGAAATATTCGGACACGGCCAAGCCGTCGTCGAACTCGTACATCTTGATTGCGTCCCACGGGCAGATCTTTTTGTCCAACCGGTCTTCCGATTCCGTGCCGATCAGCTGCAGTTGAACCTTCTTCGGCACGGCGTCCGGGGCAATCGGCTTTCGGTTGGCATCATAGAACCGGTTGGCATACTCATAAAAAATCTCGCCGGTTTCCTTATGCTGTTGGATTTTCGTCAGATCGTCGCTGTAACACATCTGGCACCCGATGCACTTATCGTTGTCGACGAATACGCGATAGGGTTTGAGCCCGCCCTGGGGCAATTCTTCGTAGAGCAGATTGATGCAATCGTCCACCGGACAGTGGGCTTCGCATATCGGCGAGCCGGCGCAGCTCGAGCAATTTTCATTCATGACGGCCAGAAGAGCCGTTCCCTTGCGTTTTTTTGCTTCAGCCATTGGCTTCCAACCTCGCTTTCTTAAACCGCCCTCGAAGGGCAAGGGCTATCGCTGCCGATAGCAGCGCCCACCAATAACGGATCAATCCTATTCTGCCCCATTCGAGCCAATAAACAAAATTGGGCGAGCGCGAAATCAGTTCGCTGAGCGCGCTTTGCGCGCCGGCGTAATCTCGCGATTCGCGCATCGTCTGCGCCAGCCCGTAAAGCGCTCCGTCGTCGCGCGGATCGAGCTTCAGCGCCGCTTCGAAGTCGCGCCGTGCCTCAGCCCACTTGTCCTGTTCCGCCAAAATGCCGCCTCGCGTCGTTAACGCCGAAGCGAAAGCGGGTTTGAGTGCCAGCGCGCGGTTCAAATTGGCGAGCGCACGGTCAAGCTCGCCTTTCCGCTTCTGCGCCACCGCCAGATTGCTGTAAGCGTCCGGCAACTCCGGGTGCAGCTCGATGATCTTTTGATATTCATTGATCGCAGCATCGACATTGCCGCGCACTTCCAACTCGATCCATGCCAGAAAAGTCCGCGCGTCGACATGTTGCGGGTTTAACGCGATGGCCTTTCTGGCCGCGACTTCTGCTCCCCGCGGATCCCGCAATCGCAGCAGCGTCATGCCGAGAAACAATTGCAGGTCCGCCTCATTGGGATAACGGTCGAGGAGAGATTCAAACTCCGCTTTGGCTTCGGTGGAGTTGCCCCGCGCCAAATCTTTGCGCGCCTGTTTCCACTGGGGATCGCTGAGTAGAGCAGAGTCGCTAGCGGCGGCGCTAGAAAAACCAATCCCCGCGAGGACGGCCAAAACAGCCAGCCATGCCCTCACGCCCACTATTTCCACATTTCGTTGGGGATCTCGTCTTCTTTGCCTTCTTCGATCAGCTTGTCGTTTTTGAACGCTTCGCGCAGTCCTAACCAGGTAAAGAAGATGACGAGAATCAACATGCCGACAATTGGAATATTGTCGGGTTTGGTCACGATTTCGAGAAAATACTGCAGTCCGCTGGCTTCTTCCATAAAAGTTAACCCGTAAATATAGAGCTAAGTTAAATTATTAAAATACCTCTGCAAAGTCAACGCGACGTCGGTCGAGGATCGAAGATGGAGGATCGAGGATCGCTCCTATTCTGCCACGATCTTCCATCTTCGATCTTCCATCCTCGATTCAACTCAGTGCGCCTGCTGATGCCCGCGGCCATGCTCGGTGTGCCGGAAAATCAGTGACTTGATCACCACCGGCACTGCCTTGGCCTCCGGCAGCTCTTGGCCGATGTCGATAAAATCAAAGTCTTTGAGGTCGATGCCGTCGATGGAGATAATGCCGGCTCCGGGAATCAGCTCGCGTTCAATGATGTTGCCCATCAATTTGGCGATGTCAGCATCGAAAACCAAAACCAGCGGTTGGCCGTGATCGATATGATCCTTCATGGCGCCGACCAAACCCTCGGCCAGGGTACGAATCAACGGATAAGAAGGTCCGAGCTCCCAGCGGATCGCGAGAGCCACCGTGCGCTCGGCATCCTGCGCGTCGAAACGCTGCAGTGCTCGCACCACGGAATCCTTAATCTCGGTGGCCGTAATCGCTTCGTTCTGCTCGAACTGCGGCGTGACCACCTGCAAATTGCGCAGCGGCAGCAATTCGGGGTGAGAAAGATAGATGGTATTGCCGCTCACTTGCACCGTGTACTGCGACGCACCGATCACGGTCGCCCGTATCCGTACCTCAGCGGGACGCAAAGGAATATTGCCGCCGCCGAACTTATTTGCCCGGGCGCGCACTTTTTTGCCGAACTGCACACCGAGGTCGCCGAGATTGCGCTTTTCGTAACCGTAAACAAATTCCGAGACGCCGCCGGAAAACATCACGGCGTGAATCGGACCTTTGAATTCGATGTTGGGCGTCAGCAAAAGATCCTGCACCTGGGACGAAAGCGGGCCGCGTTCCATGACTTGGAACAGCGAATCGCACAGCGCCTTGGCAAATTCTTCTTTGTCGTCTTCGCTCATGGTCGCGCCCAAGCTGAGATGGAGACCAGCCATCTTGGCGATCTTGAGCGCGGTATCCTCTAGTCGGTTGATCACGCCGTTTTCGTCCATCGCGACCAGTCGGGCGCCGACTTCAATCGCGCAGGTGTCGACCACTTTGCCGGCCTGCACGATCGCAATCTTGCTCGTGCCGCCGCCGATATCGACGTTCATGACGGTGAAATCGCCGCCTTCATGATACGTCATGTGCACCGCGCCCGAACCGTATGAGGCGAGGATCGCTTCGAGATTATGTCCCGCGGTGGCGCAGACGAATTTTCCGGCCTCGGCGGAAAACAGCGCCGAGATCGCTTCGGCGTTTTTCTTTTTTGCCGCCTCGCCGGTAACGATGAGCGCGCCGGTATCAATGTCGTCGGGAGTCAGATTGGCGTTGCGATAGGCATCATGGATGAAATCCCCCACCCTGTTGGTATCGATCGTAGTTTTATCTACGTACGGAGTTAACAGGATCGGCGACTCATGAATGATTTCACGGTTGATGACGACAAACCGGCTCGACAGCGCGACGCCTTGGCGACGCAGCGTCAGGCGGGAAAAAATCAGGTGTGAAGTGGACGAGCCGATGTCGATGCCGACGGAATTGAGCATAATTCGTTCGGAGCGCCACATTGGGTGCTCTTCATCCATCAACTCTCCGTTGTCTTCGTCGAAATCGTCATCATGCCCTTCATGCAGGTCAAGCTTCTCGGTGGCAAAATTATCCATGCGCGCAATCAATTCCTTTCTTTCCGACTGTCGTGTATCAGAGTTGAATAGCACAAGAAATTTTGTCTTGCCACTCGCCAAAGTTCGTCCCGCCGGGATGGACAAGCCCCCCTAAACGGGGATAAGATACTTTTCAATCCGCTACTTATGGGACAAGAAGAATATCAAGATGTCTCCTCGTTCCTCAGGCGCTTCACCCGACGCTTGAAATTTCTGCAAGGGATCGAAGGACTGTGCTTAACGGCGATCTGTACGCTGCTGCTTTTCGCCCTCGGCGCCGGTGTTTTTGAGCTCAAGAGCTATTTCCCTTACGCCCCGCTGGCGTATTTCATTATCACCGCTATTGTGCTGCTCGCGGTGATCGGCTGGACGCTCTTCCATTTCCTGCGCCGCTTGCCCCAAGAAAGCGCGGCTCTCTATGTCGAGCAGAAGCAACCCAAGCTGCGCAATAATTTAATCAACTCGTTGCAGCTTTATCCCCAGGTCGTTGAAGGCCGCAATGCGCCAGGGTTTTCGGCGTCTATGGTGTTGGCGCTGTTGCGCGTCACCCGGAAACAAATCGCCGGCCTGCAAATCGACGAACTACTCGATACCCGCCGCCTAAAGTCGGGAGTGCGCTTGCTCGGATTTCTCGCCGTGCCGGTTTCGGCCATGGTGCTTTTCAATCCTTTCTGGGTGAACGGTACGATCAGCATGTTGACCCATCCGCTCGATCATTTACCGCCGACCCAGACGAACATTGAAATGGAACCGAAGGGGATTCGGGTTGTGCGCGGCACGCCGGTGACGATCCAAGCCGCCACCTCCGGCGCCCTGCCGGAATCGTTACAGCTACTGACTTGGACGGGAATTGATGAGCGTGGCGCACCGACCGGCATGGACAAAGTGCCGATGGAAAATCTCGGCGCGGGAAAGTTCAGCACCAAGCTGGCGCGTCTGGAAAAAACTCTACGGTACCGCGCCGTCACCGGTCAGTTCTCCTCCGCCAGTTACAGCGCCGAAGCCGTCGATCCGCCGGAAATCGCCAACGTGCAGCTGATTCTCTATCCGCCCGCGTATAGCGGTCTGGGTTCGGTTTCCGTGGCCGAAGGCAATATCGAAGGCCTCAAGGGCTCTACTCTCCGTCTAGATGCGGTCACGACCAAAGAGGTCGTGAAAGCAGAAATCGCAATGGACGACGGCAAAAAGATTCCGCTCAAAATCGATGGGCGCAAGTTACAGGCCAATCTGGTGCTGTTTCAAGCGCAGTCCTATCGGATCCTGGTGGAAGACGCCCAGGGGTTTCGCAACACGCCGATCAGCTATGAGCTACGGATCAAGCCGGACGGCTTTCCCACGGTGGACCTGCTCCGCCCGACCGAAGACTTGGAAATCAACGGCGATGAAACGCTGTCCCTGGAATACAGCGCGCGCGACGATTTCGGCATCGGCGAAATCGCTCTGGTCACCAAGATCGGCGATCGCGAAGACAAAATCGTTCTGCAAAAAGACGAGGCGAAGCGGCTCATCCTGCGCGATCAATATACCTGGGATTTGGGCAAGCTCGGTTTGCGCGACGGCGAGGAAGCGATCTTTTTTCTCCAGGTTTTCGACAACGACACAATCTCGGGTCCGAAAATCGGCACTTCACGCTCGGTGCGGCTGAAGCTCAAGAACTTAAAAGGTGAGCACCAGCAAGTCGCCGAGATGCTCCGCGACTTGAATAATCGCATGGTCGATCTGTTGGCCGACCATCTGGAAACCCCGCCGCCGGGCGAAAAATCCGCCACCCCGCAGGGGCCCGACAAGAAGCTCGAACAGAATCTCGCCGACGCGCTCAAGCGCACCGAAGACGTGATGCGCCAGACCGAAAAAGATCGCATGTCCGATTTCGCCACCTGGACCGATCTCGAGGCGCTCAAGCGCAATCTTGAATTTACCAAGAACGAGCTTTTGCAAAAGCAAGAACAGGCGGCGACGGCGGACGACAAGCTCAAGGCGCGTGACGATATCGCCGCAGAGCTCGAGCGCATGTCGCTTTTATCCGAGGACATCGGCAAACGTCTAAAAGCCCAAGAGTTGGCTTCGACCGCGCAGGATCTGACGCGCAATCAGGAACGTCTGATGGATGCTCTGGAGAAGCTTCAAAGCGGCGACAAGAACTTGGACGCGATCATGAAGCAGATCTCGGAGCTGGCCAAGAACCTGCAGGGCCTGCAGCAGGCGCTCTCGCAACTCGCCCAGCAGATGCCCGACGATTTTATGAACGCCCAAAACATGCAGGGACTCGGCTTCGATGATATGTTTCGCGCGCTGGAGGAGATCCGCAAAAAGCTCAAGGAAGGCGACATCGAAGGGGCGCGGCAGTTGGCCCGCGAGTTGTTCAATCAAATGGCGCAGATGGTCGCGGCGCTGCAAAACGCCCAGCGCTCCGCCATGGCCTCGGGCATGGGGCGCATGCAGGGCGAAATGCAGCGGCAGAATAACGAGCTTCAGGAGCTCGCCCGCGAACAACAAGAGATCCTGCTCAAGACCGAAGGCATCAATAATTCAGCGTTGACCGAGCGCGATGCCGCGCTAAAAAATAAACTCGATCGTTTCCTTGAAAAGGCGGTCGCCGAGTTGGGGCAACTGACCGATCTCTTTCCCGACCGCGAAGGACCCGACGATCCGAATCTGCTGACCAATCTGGACGACGCGACGATGAATTCGTTGCTCAAAAATCTGATCGCCAAGCTGAGCAACAAAGACTTCCCGGGCTACAAAGAAGGCGATGAATGGGCGCATAAAGAACTCACCAAAAAACGCACCCGGGCGCAGGAGCCGCGCGCCCAGCGTGCCGAGAAAAGCCTCGATAATATAAAATCCGAGCTCGAGGCGCTGCTCAATCAGCCGGCGCAGGCGCTCACGGACGCCAACAAAGGTGAATTGCGCGATCTGGCCAGCCGGCAGGACGTTTTGAAAGATCGCACTGACGAGCTGCACGAAAAGTTGCAATCACTCTTTCAGCTCTTTCCTCAGCTTGATCCCAAGATCGTGCAAAACATTGGCGAAGCCGGCGGCGCCATGGGCAACGCGCATAACCGGCTCGGTCAGCTGGATTCGCGCGGCGCGGTGCCGCCAGAACGCACAGCGCTGGACCGACTGTCCCAGTCGCAGCAACAGATGCAATCGGCCATGCAGCAGATGGCCCAGCGCGGCCAGCTCGGCAATATGCCAATAACGCGCTTGTTCCGCCAAGGCCGTTTTCTACCTTACGGCTCGATGACGCCGCTGCCCGGCATGCCGCAGTTTCCTCAGTTTGATATCGAAAACGGCTTTACCGGCCTGGACACGGAAAAATTCCACCTGCCGGGCAAGGACGAATACAAGGCCCCGCGCAACTTCCGCGAAGAGATCCTCGAGTCGCTCAAGCAAGGCGTACCGCCGCAGATGAAAGAGCAGATCGAGCGCTATTTCAAAAATCTCTCCGAGTGATCTCGCATTGAAGTACCCCGTTTTCCGGCTCTCTATTGTCGTGTTTTTTTTGCTGGTGGCGGTCAACACGCCAGCTGCCGAGCCCGATTCGAAATTCAAGCCGGGCGAGGAACTGCTTGACGCCTGGCGCCTCACCCAGGCAGAAGAGTTCGCCGCCAAGGCGCTCAAGGAAGATCCCAAATCGGCCGCGGCCTTGGAATTTGACGGGCGGGTAAAATTTTACCAGGGACGCTATCCAGAGGCTCTGGCCGAATTGGACCGGGCGCTCGCCATCGACTCGTCGAGCCAACGGCGCCAGGCGCTCAAACTGTTCACCCAGCTCACGGTCGACGTTCATAAATCGCTTAAGCGCCACGAGAGCGCGCATTTCGTTTTGTTCGTCGACGACAAGCGCGACGGCATCCTGGCGCCGCTGGCGCTTGACACCCTGGAAAAGAGCTACGAAACGACTGGCGCCGAACTCGGCTTCTATCCGAAAGAGAAAGTGCGCGTCGAGATCGCGCCCGACGCAACCAGCTTTAACGCACTTTCGACTCTCTCGCTGCGCGACATCGAGGAGACCGGCGCCGTCGGCATCTGCAAGTTCAACAAGCTCATGATCATCTCGCCGCGCGCACTGAGCTTCGGTTACCGCTGGCTGGACTCGCTCAGTCATGAATACCAGCACTACGCGATCGTGGCCCTAACGAACAATCAGGCGCCCATCTGGCTGCATGAAGGCATGGCGCGCTTCTACGAAACCCGCTGGCGCAAACCGGCGCCGGCGAAGGACGCCGCCGAAGATTATTTGACGCCGGCCAATCAAACGCTGCTCGTGCAAGCGTTGGCAAAAAATCAGTTCGTCGGCTTTAAAAACATGGAACCGTCGCTGATCCATCTCGAAACTCCTGAGCAGGTGCAGCTTGCCTATGCCGAAGCCGCTTCGGCCGTCGACTTCATCAACCAAAGCAAGGGGCGGACGGGCGTGCGCGAGTTGCTGGCGACGTTAAATGACAAACCCACCCCCGAGGCCATTGAAAAAGTCTACGGCATGTCGTTCGATGGATTTGAAACGAAATGGAAAAGCTTTCTCAAAACCAAAGGGCTCAAGGAAATCGAAGGCAGCCACGTGCGCAAGCTCAAGGTCAAAAAAGATCAAAAGCAAGACGAAGAAGTGGTGGAACTGAGCGAGATTCAGTCAGCGGTGGCGCGCAATCGCACTCATCTCGCCGATCAGCTGCTCGCCAAGGGGCGCGCGGCCGCGGCGGCCAATGAATACCAGCGCGCCTTGCAGGCAAGCCCCCACTCGCCGATCATTCTCAACAAACTCGGCCGCATCATGATCGAAACCAATCGCCCCGACGATGCCCTGGCGCTGTTCAAGCAGGCGCTCGATGTCGACCCCGACAACGTCAATACCTACGTCCAGCTGGGGCGCGCCCAGAATGCCAAGAAGAATTTCAAAGAAGCACGCGCCGCGCTCGAGGAAGCGATCCAGATCAATCCGTTCAACCCGCTCATTTACCGCTTGCTCGGCGATGCTTACAGCGGCCTCGGCGATCAGGAAAAAGCGCGCTTGGCCAAGGCTACCTTGGATAAACTCTTGAGTACCAATAATTGATCGGCTGAGAAGGAAAACCATGGAAGCGACGGAGATACAGCAACACGAGATCGCCGAGATCGAAGAGTTCGCCAACAAACGTGACAGCATGCTCGGCGAAATCCGCAAGGTCATCGTCGGCCAGGATCACGTCATCGAAGAAGTTTTGATCGCGCTGTTCGCCAAGGGACATTGCCTGCTCGTCGGCGTGCCGGGATTGGCAAAAACCCTGCTGATCAGCACGCTCGCGGAAATCTTGGATCTCGACTTCAATCGGATTCAGTTCACCCCCGACCTGATGCCCTCCGATATCACCGGCACCGACATCTTGCAGGAAGACGCCGGCACCGGCAGGCGGAGCTTTCAGTTTCTCAAGGGACCGATCTTTACGAATATTTTGCTGGCGGACGAAATCAACCGGACGCCGCCCAAGACCCAGGCGGCGCTTTTACAATCGATGCAGGAATACAAGGTCACCGCCGGCGGCAGCACGTTTCCTCTCGACCTGCCGTTCTTCGTGCTAGCGACACAAAATCCGATCGAGCAGGAAGGCACCTATCCGCTTCCTGAAGCGCAGCTCGACCGCTTCATGGTGAACATCGAGATTCGCTACCCGAACTTCGAAGACGAAGTGCAGATCGTCATGCAGACGACGTCGACCGGCAAGCCAGCGCCGCAAAAAATCATGGACGGCCCGGCGATCTTGCGTTACCAGAACCTGGTACGCAAGGTGCCGGTTTCCCCATTCGTGGTTTCTTACGCGGTGGCGCTGGCGCAGCGTTCCCGGCCACAGAGCGCCGATGCGTCTCAATACGTCAAAGACTACGTCGAATGGGGCGCCGGACCGCGTGCCTCGCAATATTTAATCCTTGGCGCCAAAGCGCGCACGATCCTGCAAGGCCGCTATGCGGTGTCCATCGAAGACATTCAAGCTCTTGCACCTTCCGTGCTGCGCCACCGCATCGTGCCCAACTTCAAAGCTCAAGGCGAAGGGCTCTCGTCGGCCGACATCATCAACCGCCTTCTCACCGATGTAAAACCGTCCGCCGACGGCAAAGCCATCAGATAAAATCCCGAAAGCCAACTCCGGATTTCGATTTCGCAATGCAGTATGGAATCGGTCTTTTGGGCTTTTCGCCGCGATTTCTTCGGCAGCGTCGCGAAATCAGTTCTGGAATTAAAATCCGCGGCAACGCCGAGTTTCGCCTGCGAACGCAGCAAGCGCTAGCGCTGCTCCAGCCGCTCGGAGAATTTGAAATCATTCAAGCGAATCTCGGCCGCATCCGTCAAGGCAAGCATAGCGGCATGAAAGCATGGGTGAAGCCACCGACGTTCATCGTCGGCAAGCCGACCTGGAATCATTCCGCGCTATGGTACGCTAGCGCCATCGCCCACGACGCTTATCATGCCGCCCTCTATTCGGACGCCAGGAAGCTTTGTCCGGGGCAAGAGCCCGGAGCTGACAGCTGGACCGGCGCGGCGGCGGAAAAGCGATGTCTCGCCTTTCAGCGCCAGGTGCTTTGTGCGCTCAACGCCGACGAGCGGATTATTAACTATGTCGATCGATGCGCACAAAATCCGACCTACCAAGGATACACTCAAGGCTGGCGCAGTTGGCTAGATTATCTTGGGCGCCGGTGGTAGAAATTTGCGAGGATGGAAGATAGTGATTCTCGATCCTCCATCCTCCATCCTCGATCTTCGAGGAAGAATTTACGCCGATGGCGACCCACGACAAAAACTACTTCGATCCCAAAGTTCTCGCCGGGATTTCGAACCTAGCCCTGCGCGCCCGCTGGGTCGTCGAAGGGCTGATGTCGGGGGTGCATCGCAGCCGTTCCAAGGGTTTCAGCGTCGAGTTCGAAGAGCACCGGGAGTACTCGCCGGGCGATGAAATCCGCCGCATCGATTGGAAGGCGCTGGGCAAATTCGACCGCTATTTTATCAAAGAATATGAAGACGAAACCAACTTGCGCGCGTATCTTCTTTTGGACGCCAGCGCGTCGATGAACTATGCCTCCGATGGCATCAGCAAGTTCGATTACGGTTGCACGCTCACCGCGTCCCTGGCCTACCTTATTTTGAAACAGCAAGATGCTGTCGGCCTCGTCACCTTCTCTGATCGAATCGAAAACTTCATCCCGCCGCGCGCCAAGCGCGACTATTTGACGCAAATTCTTCATGCCTTGGAAAATCGCGGCCCAAGCGGCGAAACCAACGTCGGCAAAATCCTTGAAGACATCGCCGCTCAGGTGAAACGGCGCGGCTTGATCGTGCTGGTCTCCGATCTGCTCGACGAGCCGGAAGCGATTCTCAATGGACTGCGCCAGTTTCGCTTCAGGGGCAACGATGTCATCGTCTTTCATCTGCTCGATCAGGCCGAGCTCGATCTGCCCTTCGAAGGCAACATCTTGTTTGAAGACTTGGAGGCGGTGAATTTGCGGGTGATCGCCGATCCCCGTTCCATTCGCGCAACCTACAAGCAAGTCGTGCAGGAGTTCATCAACGACATGCGCAAGCAGTGCCACGACAATGCCATCGATTATCAGATCATCTCCACCGCCACGCCGCTCGACCGCGCTTTGGCCAGTTACCTGAGCTGGAGAGGCTAGCGCGCCGATGTCGCTTTTTTTTCTCTATCCGTTATTTCTCTTCGGACTCCTGGCCGCTTCGCTGCCGGTTCTGATTCATCTCCTGAATCGGCGCAGGCTGAAGCGAATTCAGTTTCCTGCGGTGCGCTTTATTTTACTCTCGCAAAAGCGTATCTCGCGCAGTTATCGTCTGCGCCACTGGATCCTTCTGGCGCTGCGAACTCTGGCGGTGGTTTTGCTCGCGCTGCTGCTCGCCAATCCGATCTTCCAGACCGGCGCGGGGCTATTTGCCGGCGGCGGCCCGATCGCGCTGGTCGTGCTGCTCGACAACTCATTGAGCATGACTTGGAGCGCCGACGGCAATGGCTTTAAGCAAGCGAAAGAAGCGGCGCGAACGCTGATTTCAGCTTTGAACGAGGGTGACCGCGCCGCGGTCATTCCTACCAATATCAGCGGCAAAGAGCTGTTTCGCCTCAAGGGACAAAAAGACGTCCTGTTGAGGGAATTGGATAGCATCGAGATCGCCGATGGCACGGTGAATCTCACCGCGGCGCTCGGCAAGGCATACGAATTGTTGAATCAGCCGGCGGGACAAAAGGAAATCCGCCTGATCACCGATCTGGGTCTCACCGGCTGGGATCAATTTTCCGTGTCGGGGTTGAAACAGATCGATCCGTCGATACCGCTTAAACTAATTCACATCGGCCGCAAACAAGCCCCGCCCAACGGCAGCATTAAAGACATCCGTTTGGGCGGCCAAGGCGTGGGCGTTAACCTGCCGCTCCAGATCGACGTTACGGTGACGAACTTCGGCGAGAACGAAATCAAGGACGTGCTCGCGCAGCTGAGCATCGACGGGCAAAACCGCGGACAAAAGCTGGTCACGGTTCCGGCCAAATCGGAAAGCTCGGTGAGCTTTCAAACGCATCTCGGTCAACCCGGCGTACACGCCGGACAAGTGGCGCTCAAAAAAGACGGTCTCGCAGGCAATGCCATCGAAGCTTTTACGCTCGATGCGCAGGACAAGCTCAAGGTTCTGGTGGTCGACGGCGATCCACAGACGTCATTGGTCCAAAGCGAAACCTTTTTTCTAAGCCACGCGCTTGACCCCTCGGGCGAGCGCGACTCCTCGCTTTTTCTCCCAACCGTCATCCTATCGGATGGTTTGAATGCGGCGACACTGGATCAGTACCAAGTTCTGATTCTCTGCAACGTGGCGGCGCTGCCGGATGCGTTCCTAGCCAAACTGCCGAATTTTTTACGCCAGGGCGGCGGCGTGTTGATTTTCGGCGGCGATAAATTTCAGCCGGAGAGCTACAATCAAAAACTCGCGCGCGATCTGCCGGGACAGCTCGGCGAGAAAAAACTCGGCCCGGAAGCGAACGGCGAGAAAATCGCCAAATTCGATGCTGCTCATCCGGCGCTGCAGTTCCTTACCGATCCCATCCTGCAAGAATCGCTCAAATCGGCGCGCGTTTGGGGCTACATTCGGGCCTCCGCCGTCAAGGCTCCATTAATTTCGCTCGCCAATGGCGATCCGTTGTTGCTCGAGCAAAAAGTCGGCGCGGGACACATCCTGTTTATGGCGAGCAGTGCCGACCGCGATTGGAGCGATCTGCCTGTGAAAACCGTCTATTTGCCGCTGATCCAATCGCTTTCGCAATACCTTGCCGGCGGCAAGCGCGGCAGCTTGGACGCCGGCATCGCCGTCGGTCGCACCAAGGAAGTGGGACTGCCGCCGAGCTACGTGGGCAAGAACTTGCGCGTCACCAAGCCAAACAAGCAAACCACCGACGTTGCCGTCACCGCCGAAAAGGACCGCGCCGTGGCGATCATCGAGGACAACGATCGCGCCGGAATTTATCATTTGTCCGTGCCCGCCGGCGCGGCGAAGGACGGCGGCCCGCCGCCGATTTATGCGGTCAATCCACCGCTGCTCGAATCGCGCTTGGATGAAATCAGCCAGCGCGAGCTACAGGCCAAGCTCAGCCCGATCCGCGCCGAAGTGATTCCCGTCGAGGCGATCAAAGAAGGCGGCAAGCGCACCGACCTCGCGTTGCCGTTGTTGGCGCTGCTCCTCGTAACCTTGCTGATCGAGAGTTGGTTGGGACAGCGGTTTTAGACCCTGCGAAGGTTGAAGCGAGAAATGCTTGGTCGAACTGCAATAAGCTTTAAGGCTAATAACATGAATCGCCGCAAGTTCATCCGAATCTTTTCCCAAGCTTTCCTCGGCGCGACTCTGTTGCCCTCGGTCATCGACGCCGCCGAGCAGGAGGAAAAACGCCGGCTCCAATTTGTCTTCGCGCAGATCAAGTATCGCGGCGGCGACTGGAATCCTCATCCGTTGTCGGTGCCGCCGCTGATCGAAGAGCTGGCGGCGCGGACCAGCGTCGACGCCGCTGCGAACAAGCACGAAGTCACCTTGACGGATCGCGACTTGTTCAACTATCCGTTTCTCTACTTGGCGGGCAAATACGAATTCGATCCGTTCAGTCAGGAAGAAGTGGAAACCCTGCGCCGCTTTCTGACCTACGGCGGTTTTCTGCTGATCGATGATGCGCTCGGCCAGCAAGGTTACGGCTTCGATAAATCGGTGCGCCGCGAGATGCAGCGGATCTTCCCGGGAAACGATTTCAAACGCCTGCCGTCGGGACATGCGGCGCTCCGAAGCTATTATCTTTTACGCCAAGTCGGCGGCGTACGAATCGTCAGCCCCAATCTCGAGGGAATCAACGTCGGTGCGTCGACTCCCGTGATCTATTGCCAGAACGACCTCGGCGGCGCGTGGGAACGCGATCAGGCGGGTCAATGGACCAACGCCTGCACTCCCGGCGGCGAAGCCCAACGCAAGGACGCCTTTCATCTCGGCATCAACATCATTCTCTACGCCATGACCGAGAACTACAAAGAGGACTTGATCCACGTTCCGTTCATCCGCCGCCGGCTCACCAGGTAAACCATGAGCGATCTCTATTTGATCGGCGCTCTGCCCTGGTGGTTGGTCGCGCTTGCCGGGCTCGGGGCAGCGGCGCTGCTGGCGCAGCAATTGATCAATCTGCGCCAACGCCTGTCGCTCAGCCAAAGCAGTTTTCTCACTCTTATTCGGGCTTGCGTCTATGCCGGATTGATTTTCTTTTTGCTCGGTCCGGCGCTGATCGACAAGCGGGTAACCAAGCTCCGCCGGCCGCTGACCCTGCTCATCGATACCTCCCAGAGCATGGGATTTCCTGCGAGCGCCAAAGGCGCGCCCGGGGACAAAGCGGCGCAGAGTCGCCTCGATCTCGTGAAAGAAAAACTCGCTGGCGGCAAAGAGTCCCTGCTCCAAAAGCTCAGCCGCGATTATGATCTGCGGGTAATTCGCTTCGGCACCAGCTTGGAGCCGATCGCGCCGGATAGTCTGGCGCGTCTGCGCGCCCAGGATCCGGGCACGCGGCTCGTGGAACTGCTGCAGAGCGCTACCCGCGACGAAGCCGCCAAGTCGGGCATCATAGTTTTCAGCGACGGCATCGCCAACGGTGAACAGAAATCTCTCGATGGCGCCGCCATCGCCGCGCCGGTATTTACCGTGGGCGTGGGTGAAACCGAAGGGTTCACCGACGTGCGCATCGCCAAATTTGGCGCGCCGGAATTTGCCTTTCGCGGGCGGGAATTCAAAATCGATCTGACCGTCCAGGCGTTTGGCATGAAAGGCCGAACCGTGCCGCTGTTTTTCAACCGCGGCAAAAATCTCATCAGCACGCGTTCGATGGTGATCGATGCCGATCCGTTCGAGCAAAAAGTGACGCTGAGTTTCACGCCGAAGGAGCTCGGCACTCATGCATTTTCCGTGAGCATGCCGGCGCAGCCGGGCGAGAGCATCACCCAGAACAATCAGAAAGAATTCAAAGTCGAGGTGCGGCGCGACAAGATCCGCGTCTTAACTTTGTCCGGCTCGCCGGCGTGGAATTATCGGTTTTTGCGCATGGCGATGAAGCAAGATCCGCTGATCGAGCTGGTTTCCTTCGTGTTCTTACGCACGCCCACCGATACGGTCGACGTGCCGGAAAACCAGCTAAGCCTGATCCCATTCCCCATCGACGACATTTTTCTAGAAGAATTGAAAAACTTCGACGTGGTCGTGTTCGACGACTTTTCGCACCGCGCTTATTTTAATCCGGTCTACCTCGAGCGGGTCAGGGATTTTGTCCGCAACGGCGGCGGCCTCGCGATGCTCGGCGGCTCCCGTTCGTTCGACAACGGCGGCTATGCCGACAGCGCGCTGCGCGAAGTGCTGCCGGTCGAGCTCGACGGCAAAGGCAACTATCAATCCCGCGGCGACTTGCACGCGGCGCTGACTGCGGCCGGAAAGGCGCATCCGGTTACACGACTGTTACCCGATCCGAAAAGCAATGAAGAAACCTGGAACAAGCTGCCTGCGTTGACCGGCATGAACCAAGTGCGCAGCGTGCGCGGCGAGACTCTGCTGACCGCGTCCGGCGCAGGGGCGCAGAGCGGCGCGCCGTTGCTCGCCATCGGCCGCTTCGGCAAGGGCAGAACGTTAGCGCTGATGACCGATGACGCGTGGCGCTGGAACTTCATCGCGGTCGGCAATAAAGAAACGCCGCAGAATCATTTGAAGCTTATCCGGCAAGCGGTCCGTTGGCTCGCCCAAGAGCCAGCTTTCGAGCAAGTCCAACTCTATCCGATCCCGACGTCGCAGCCGGGCGAGAAAGTAGCGATCAAACTTAAAGTGTTGAACGACGATTTCACCCCAACCCGCCAGGCGTCGATACAGTTGCGCGTGTTCAGTCCCGAGGGCGAACCGACGCTCGTCCCAACCGGCCCTGACGGAGAAGAAGGCGAGTACAGCGGCGAATACACGCCGACCAAAGAAGGCATCTACCGGGTCGAAGCCGAAGCCGGCGCCGGCGGCAAAACGTTGGGCAACGACAAAACCAGCTTCACCGCGGCATTTTCGTACGGTGAAACCGACGATGGGTTGCCGCGACTCGACTTATTGAAAAAAATCGCCGAATCGAGCAAGGGCGAATATATTCCGATCAAGGATTGGAACGAAAAGACGTTTGATAAAATTGCCGCGCGGCTCGAAAAGATCGCGCCTTCCGAGATCGTCGAACAGCGCCAAATCCGGCTGTGGAGCAACCTCTGGCCGTTCGGAATCATTCTCGCGCTGCTCAGCATTGAATGGTGGATGCGAAGGAAATGGGGCCTGATTTAGTTTCGGGTTACGCGTTTTGAGTTTCGAGTTAACCCGAACACGGAACCCGAAACACCAAACCGCTGAAGACGCGCAATTCAAGTGAAGAATCCAGCGCTGGTGGCTACGCGGTTCATAATTTTAATCACACCCGGATCTTGCGAGACGCGGGACTTATTGGAGGACGGACCACCGCCCCAACATGACCATCGACTTGAGGGCGTGGTCAAGCGCGATCGAATATTCCTCGTCGGTTGTGCACTCGTCAAGCTCATCAAGACACACTCCGAACGCGTTTCGGATCATTTGCAGCACCTCTGCGCTTACCATTTCTTCGATGGGCACAGTGAGCATTTGTTCAAGCCGTTCCCTATCCGTTTTCGTCGGGGCGGCTTCGACGGTGAACGTATCCGCTATCGCATGTTCCGACGAAGGCGCGCTCTTTTCGATTAGCTTTTCGGCAATCGGATACAGAACTTCGTCGAGGATTTGAACCGCTGAGTCATCACCGTACTTTTCGCGGAGCTTGGGCTCTGCGCGCCGAAGCATCTCAAAAAGTGCTTCCTCGCATGGATTGGTTTCCATATTCGGTCATCCTATCATCACATCTTCATGCATCACATCTTCATGTTAAAGCATGACTCGGCAATTGCGCCAGGCATGATTTCTTGCTCTAGCATTGGCAGATAATTTATGGCGCCAGGCGTAGCAGGTTGTGTTTCAGAAACCTGCTAAGGGTTCGCTGGATTTGGCACCCATCAATTCCCCGCGCGCGATGAAGGTGTCCAATTCCTGACAGAGCGAAGCACCCAAGCTGGCAGGATCTCATACTTTGCTCTCAGCTCCTCAAAAACTTCTACGCGCTATGGCAAGAAAGGCGCGGCGATTCCAATTTCAATGCGACCCGTGAATGACGTCGATCAGTTTGACATCGAGAATCAATTCTTCTCCGGCCAACGGGTGGTTGGCATCCACGATCACTTTGGATTCGGTGACGTCGGTTACGGTTATGTCAATCGGTGTTCCGTCCGGCTGAGAGATTGGCACGCGTTCACCGACTGCCGGCTCCCGCTTCCAGTGCGCGAATTTGCTTTTAGCGACCTCGCCTACCAGATCTTCCCGATGGGGCCCAAAACCTTTTTCTGCCGGTAGTTTTGTCGTTTTTGCCTCGCCGGGATTCATTCCCACCACGGCCTCTTCCAATCCCGAGATGACTTCACCCTCGCCGATGGTGAACTCTAACGGTTCGCGATCGAAGGATGTGTCGAATTCAGACCCGTCACGCAGTTTGCCACGGTAATGAACCTTGACGGTGTCCCCGTGTTTTGCTTGTCTCATAGTTCCTCCTTTTTTAAAGTTCTTCTAAAGTCGACTCCGGCTTCTATCGATCTTCGCGCAATTGATCCCTTGGTATGTGCGGTTCGGAGCCAAAAGCGATATTGGAGTACCCCAGCTTTTCGTCGGTCCGATTACAGCCACATCTCGCAAAATCCCGTCATTTTCGCCAAGTGACTTTTCATCCCGACCTCCTTGGTTGCCCATGGTTTTTCGGATGTTCTCTTAATCACATAAAATTCTAACCGTATATAGCGAACCACCGGGTTGCTATTACGAATTCAAACTCGTTAGTGAATCGAGCCGGCCAGAATTGAAATACCGGACAAAGATTTGAAGAATCAGAGTTGCAAAAGAAGAATTAGACAGGCTCTATTCTTGATTTCTTTTCATATAAGTTCACCTATAGCTCACGTTCCATTTTTGTCAAGGTCAATGATTATCCGCAATGACAAAATTTTTCGCCGTGTCACTCTCCCGATGTTGTCGGTCAGTCACGCCGGAGGGCTCTACAACACGGCGGCCAAGCCCGGGAAGGAATTTCTATCCTGACAGAATGCACGTGAAATTGAGGTGAACGAACGAGTCTGGGCGAATGTCGTTGAAACACCGCTGTGCGATTTCTATACTTCGATTGTAGTTGGCATTATCTGTAGGCGTAATCGCCACCGTTTGCATCGACGCGTTTAAGTCATCACGTCACGGGTGCGCAGACAGGATTGGAAGGCTTTAATGCTTGTGGATTACCTGCATGCACGCGAACAGATGGTCCAGGAACAACTCGTAAGCAGGGGGATCAAAGACCAGCGAGTACTTCGGGCGATGGCTACGGTACCACGTCACTTGTTCCTTGAAAGCGAGTTGTGGGACCGAGCGTATGACGATCGTCCGCTGCCGATCGGGGCGAATCAGACGATTTCCCAACCCTACATGGTCGCGCTGATGGCTGGCGCGCTCGCACTCAAGGGAACGGAACGGGTGCTCGAAATAGGGACCGGCTCGGGTTATGCGGCCGCCGTCCTGAGTGAGCTGTGCGCTGAGGTCT
>WNGO01000171.1_pt1 | contig 59397 bp, 57 predicted proteins | sample 5400511 | NCBI WGS metagenome assembly WNGO01 (sample SAMN13153380, study PRJNA577476) | soil metagenome | isolation source: 20 cm soil or saprolite under Garry oak tree replicate 2 | place: USA:California | collected 2016-06-15 | reverse complement strand
GCCCATCGAGCAGCTGTATCAGGTGGGGACGGATCCGCCGCACTTCAATTACTTCACCCATGGATCGATGCGCCGGCTCCTCGAATCGCTCGGGCTCAGCGTTCTCGAGGTCAAAGGCGACCGCGATTTCGAGCCTCAATCTCTCGGGCAACGCGCCCGCGCCCTGGCCCGAGTTCCGGGGAGCGCGAGGCTCGCCGGTGCCGGAGCGGCGGCCCTCGTCGACCTGACGGGATGGTACGACGCCGGTATCTACGTGGCGGCTTTCGTGATACCGCGCTAGTTTGCGCAATGTCGGCACCCTCTGTAAGACTCTCTGACGTGGCCTGTGTCAGACGGCTGCTCGCCGCCACAGCGCTCGGCTGCGTGATCCTCCTGAACGCACCCGTCGGTGCGGCTGGGACGGCCGCAGCAGCTGCCGTCCCGCAGTCGGCCGACCCGGCGCAAGGTCCGCATGCCCGTGACGAGGCGCGCCACCGGCAGGACCGCCTTACCTTCACCGCGGCGCCCACTCCGGTCGCCGCGGGACCGGCACGGAGAAGCGCGGCCGTGGCAACGGCGGCTGCACCCTCGGGCCGGCCGCTGCAACGTGAAGTCTTCGCTTTTGCCCCGTACTGGGCTTTGAGCCAGAACGCGAACTGGAACTACTCGCTGATGAGCACGATCGCCTACTTCGGGCTTGATCTCTACGCCGACGGGACCTTCGTCAAGACCGCCAACAACGGATGGAACGGCTGGAATAGCACGAACCTCATCAACACGAGGAATCAGGCCCACCAGGCGGGCGCGCGCCTCGTGCTTGTGATCAAGGCCTTCGACAATGCCACCATCTGCTCGATCACGTACGACTCCGCCCAAACCGCGATCAACAGCACGATCGCGGAGATCAAAGCCAAGAACGTCGACGGGGTCAACGTGGACTTCGAGGGCGTCAACGCCGCCTGTCCCAACGCAAACAATCAGAGCCTGCAAGCGGGCGTCACGAACTTCATGACACAGCTCTCGTCGCAGCTTCACCAGCAGGTGCCGGGGAGCTTTGTCACGATGGACACCTACTCCGGCTCCGCCAGCTGGGATGGCGGCGAGTTCAATATCGGCGCCCTCGCCCCGGTCGTCGATGCGATGTTCGATATGGCGTACGACATGGAGTCCGGCAACATGTCCGGCCACGCGGGGCCGACGGCGCCGCTTAACGGTCCCTGGACCTATAACGACACCTTGTCAGTCAACCAGTACCTGACCAAGGCGCCCGCGTCGAAGGTGATCCTCGGGGTCCCCTATTACGGTGGGAAGTGGTCCACCGTGGACAATCAGCCCTACTCCACCACCACCAGCGGGCGAACGGCCGAGCCATATTCAACCGTGAGCGGTGACTTCGCCTGCGCAGCGAACAACCAGCTCAAACAGGGCTGGGACGACACGGCGTCGACGCCATGGGCCTCCTGGCTGAGCCCGGCGACGTCAAGCGATTCGAATTGTCCCGCCTATAACAGCTGGCGCGAGCTCTACTACGACAATGTCCAATCGCTCGGTTTGAAATACGACCTGGTCAACCGCGCCAACCTGCGGGGTAGCGGCATGTGGGCGCTTGGATACGACGGGAATGCCCCAGAACTCTGGAACCTGATCCAGCAAAAGTTCGTCGTATGGAGCAGCTGGGAATCGTTCGCAGGCGCGCTGGCCTCCGCCCCCAGCGTCGCATCCTGGTCGGCTGGCCGGCTCGACGTCTTCGCGACCGGCGGCGACGGCGCCCTCCTCCATAAGTGGTATGACGGCGTCAGCTGGCGCGGCTGGGAGTCGCTGGGCGGCCACCTGACCTCCGCGCCCGCGGCGGTCTCCTGGGCAAGCGGCCGTCTCGATGTCTTCGCTCGGGGTCCCGCCAACGATCTCATTCATAAGTGGTATGGCGCGAGCGGCTGGAGCGGCTGGGAATCGCTGGGCGGAGTCCTGGCGGAGGGACCCGGCGTCAGCTCGTGGGCCGCGGGCCGGTTGGACGTCTTCGTTCGTGGCGCGGACAACCACCTCTGGCATCGCTGGTACAACGGCGGTTGGTTCTGGTGGGAAAACCTTGGTGGGATCCTGACGTCGAATCCGGCCGCCGCGTCGATGAGTTCTGGACGGGTCGACGTCTTTGCTCGTGGCGGCGATTCGGCGATGTGGCACCGCTGGTACGACGTTGGGGGATGGGCGGCGTGGGAACCGCTGGGGGGGATTCTGGCCTCGGGTCCGGGTGTCTCCTCATGGGGCAGCGGCCGACTCGACGTCTTTGTTCGTGGAACCGATAACGCGCTCTGGCACGACACCTATGGCGCGACGACCGGAACCTGGAGCTGGGAATACCTGGGCGGCGCACTCTCCTCTGGTCCCGCGGCGGTCTCCTGGAGCGTCGGTCGCATCGACGTCTTCGCCCGTGGGCCCAACATGACCCTCTGGCACAAGTGGTATCAGTCCTAAAGACTTGACAGTCGCGCTCCGTCGCGTGTAGCTTCACGCTGGCGAAAGGTAGGTCGGCGTTCATGGTCGGTCGCAAGGCGATGAGCCTGTCGATGGGGTCGACGGGCGCCTATGCCGCACCCCAGGCCGCCACCGGCAGTCGCGCTCCATCGGCAGAACGACTCTCCGCGAGACCGGCGCCACATGCGGTGGCGCAATCCCGGCGCACACCGCGGAGCGCCCTCATTGTCACGCCGCCGTGCAATGACCAGTGGAACGTCGTCCCCAGTGGGAACGCCGGCACCAACGCGAACAACGAGCTCAACTCCGTGTCGGCGATCTCCTCCACCGATGCGTGGGCCGTCGGAGACTACGAAATCGGCACCTCACCGAACTTTATTCTCCAGCCGCAGGCGCAGCACTGGAACGGCTCGGCCTGGTCGCTTTCGTCGGCGCCCGCCGTGGTTGGAAGCGGCGACAACGTGCTCCTGTCAGTGACCGCCGTGACCACCACCAATATCTGGGCGGTTGGCTATTCGAGGGCCGACAATACCACCGCAAACAATCGCCAGGTGCTGATCGAGCACTACGACGGCACCGGCTGGACGGCCATCGCCAACACCACGGCGAACAATCCCGCCGGGACGAGCAACGCGCTCTTCGGCGTCAAGTTCCTGAGCGCCACCGACGTCTGGGCCGTGGGCGAGGCGAAAACCGACGCAACCACCGCGGCGCCACTCATCGAGCATTACGACGGGACGACCTGGGCGACGCAGACGCCCGCGGCCGCGAGCCAGTTCGCCCTGCTCGCGGACCCGTTAACCCTGGCCGCGGACGATGTGTGGGCGGTCGGGCTGCAGCAAGCGAACGGCGGTGCGGTACAGACGCTGGTCGAGCACTACAACGGCACCGCCTGGTCGGCCGTCTCCGCACAGAACCCGAACGCGAATGGGCAGTTCTTCAGCGACATCTCCGGCGTGGCCGGCGATCTCTGGGCCGTTGGCGGGCAAGCCAATACGGCCACGACCGACAACACGCTCGTTGAGCATTACAACGGCACCACCTGGTCGGTCGTCGCCAGCCCAACACCTGACCTCAGCGCCAACCTCAACGGCGTCAAGTACGCCGCGGCGAATGACGTCTGGGCCGTGGGCGCCGCGGCGTATACCAGCCCGGCGACTGCCAACGAGCTCGACCACACGGTGATCGAACACTGGGACGGCAACACCTGGAGACAGGTCGCCAGCCCCAATCCCACCAATCACCAGAGCCTCTTCGATCTCGCCATCGCGGCACCCAGCACGCTGCTGACGGTCGGCTTCGCGCAGGACGCGGTGAACGGCGCCGCAGCCACGACGCTCGCGGCGGACCTGTGTGAGCCAACCCCCGCCGTCTCCGGCCTGAACCCCGACCACGGAAATTCCGCTGGGGGACAGGTGGTGAAGGTCATGGGAAGCGGGCTCGCCTTCCCGCGGTCGGTGAAGTTTGGCACCGTCGACGCCACCAGCTTCCGCGCAGACTCCGATGCGCAGATCACGGCCGTCGCACCCGCCGGAACCGCCGGCACGATCGTGAACGTGACCGTCACCACGATGGGCGGAACCTCAGCGGCGGGCGCCGGCAATCAGTACACCTTCTTCGGTCCCGGACCGTGGGAGTTCGCGGGCGGCGTGCTCGCCTCAGGACCGGCGGCCTCGACCTGGGGCGTTGGGCGCCTGGATGCCTTCGTCACCGGAACCGATGGGATCGTCTACCACCGGTTCTTCAACGGGACAACCTGGACCTGGGAAGCATTGCCGGGCGAAGCATCGAGGTCCGATGCCTCCTCGGTATCGACCGCCAGCGGATCGGTCGACGTGTTGATCCATGGTGCGGACAACGGACTGTGGCGCCGTCACTTCAGCGCCGGGGCCTGGAGCCCCACCTGGGAACGAGTCGGCGGGGTCATCATCGGTGCACCCGCCGCCGTCTCCATCGGCGCGGGCAAGATCGATGTCTTCGTCCAGGGAGCCGACAACCATCTCTGGCTCGCCGCGTTTGACGGCACATCGACCTGGACCTGGTCGAATCCCGGCGGCGTGCTCGGGGCACCACCGACCACCATCAGTACCGCACCCGGTACCGCAGAGGCGTTCCTGCGTGGAGCCGACGGCGCACTCTGGCGCTGGACAACCACAGGAGGCTGGACAGCATTAGGCGGAAAGATTGTGGGCAAGCCGGCCGCCAGCAACCGCGGGGGCGTGAGCGACGTCTACGTGGACGGGACCGACACCGCACTCTGGCACTGGACGGACTGGAGCGGAGGCTCGCAATGGGAGGGCCTCGGCGGGAGGCTCGCCGCACCCCCGGCCGCCGCCAGCTGGGGCGCCGGCCGACAGGATGTCCTGGTCCAGGGGACCGATTCGGCCCTTTATCACGCCTGGTCCAATGCCAGCGCAGCCCTCGGCGGCTGGGAGTGGGAGGGGCTTGGCGGCAAGATCACCGGCTCGCCGGCCGTCGTGACCTGGGGTATCAACCGGCTGGATGCCTTCGTTCGCGGAACCGATAACCGCCTCTGGCACCTCGGGTTTTACTAATCGCCGATCGCGTTTGAAACCACGTTGCGCCGTGGCTGATCGCAATCAGCCACGGCGTCTTTTCGAGGCCGTGGCATTCGTGACCATTCGGTAAAGTCCGAAGGTCCCGCCGCCATGGGGCCCGTTGTTCGATGTAGTGAGAGCTTCAGCCGTCCGGCGGCTGGCAGGTGTTACGGCGGCGCTGGCGCTCGCCGCCACGCTGACGCTCGCACCCGCCAATCGCCTGCCCGCCGCCGCCTCGTCGACCGATGCGTCGCTCCAGCAAACCTTGATCAACCAGGATCGCGCGGCGGCCGGCCTAGCCCCGCTCGCCTGGAACGCCTGCCTGGCGCAGGTTGCCTTGAGCAACGCACAGCGCATGGCCGCCGCCGGCGCCATCTCCCATGCCGACGGGGTCCAGCGCGACCTGGCGTGCGTCGCTGGCGCGACCCGGTCGGGTGAGAACGTCGGCGACACGTCGAATGGCATCGACGACGTCCAGCTGAACACCCTGTTCATGGCGAGCCCTGGGCACAAGGCCAACATCCTCGGTCCCTTCAACTATGTCGGCACCGCATGGGCCCTCGACAGCCGCGGCTACGGCTACATCGCGGTCGAATTCCTGTCGGCCCCCACCCTCGGCAATGCCAGCGCCGGCGCTGGCGTGGCGTCCTGGGGATCGGGCCGGCTCGATGTCTTCATCCGCGGAAGCGACAACGCGCTCTGGCATCGTTTCTACGACGCGGGCAGCTGGAGTGCCTGGGAATCGCTGGGCGGCGTTCTCTCCGCCGACCCGGCCGCCGTTTCCTGGTCGAACGGACGTCTCGACGTCTTCGTCCGTGGCGGCGATGCGGCGCTCTGGCATCGATGGTATTCCGGTAGCTGGAGTGCCTGGGAGTCGCTCGGCGGTGTCCTCGCCGACGCGCCAACGGTGACATCCTGGGCCAGCGGCCGTCTCGATGTCTTCGTCCGCGGAACCGACAACCGTCTCTGGCACCGCTGGTACAACGGCGGCTGGTTTCCCTGGGAATCGCTTGGCGGTTCGCTCACCGGAGGTCCGGCGGCCGTGTCGTGGGGCCCCGGGCGAATCGACGTCTTTGCCGCCGGCCCGGGCCGGGCGTTGTGGCATCGCTGGTATGCCAACAACTGGAGCGGCTGGGAATCGCTGGGCGGTGTGCTGCTCGGTCAGCCCGCCGTCAGCTCGTGGGCCAGCGGACGGCTCGATGTCTTCGTCCGCGGCGGCGATAGCGTGCTCTGGCATCGCTGGTACGACAACGGGTGGAGCGCATGGGATTGGCTCGGTGGCGCCGTCTCGGCTTCGCCCGGCGTCGCCTCCTGGTCGGCGGGACGACTCGACGTCTTCGCCCGAAGCTACGACGGCACCCTGGGACATCTCTGGTACGCCTCCTCCTGGAGCGCCTGGGAATTCTGGCAGACGCCCTGACGCACTCCGCCGCCGCCCTGCCCTAACCGCCTAGAGTCGCTGCCCTCATAGGCAAGGATCGATGCCTGCGCATCCGTCCCAAGAGTCCTTGTGACGGATAGTGCAGCCCGGGAGACTATTCCGGTGCGCAGGCCGCTGTTTTGGCATGGCCGCCGACCCCCGGCTCGCCGGCTGTCGATGGTGGCCGGCACTTTTTTTCTGCTCGCCACGGTCAGCCCCAACGTGACCGTCCTCTCCTCGAACGGGTGGTCCGACTATCTGGGCTCGTCGAAGATGCTGCACCTGGTCGCCGAGGTACAGAACAACGACCAGCAAGACGTCTCGCTGGTGAAGGTGACCTTCAACCTCTACAAGGCGGGGAATGTGCTGATCGGGCCCGAGTCCACCAGCGCGCATACCGGACTGACCATCGTGGCCCATGGCGGAAAGAAGTCGTCATACGCGGCGGATTTTCCGGCCCCGGCCGGTTATGACCACTTCAACGTGGCATCGGTGACCGCCCCGCCCGCCGCCACCGGACCGGATCAAAACTTCACCGTCACTCCGACCGTCTGCCTGGACGCGGTCGACAGCAACCACATCTGCGGCACCATCACAAACAACAACGCGATTACGGTCGATGATGTCCACGTGGTGTTTTCCTTCTATTCCGACGTTGCCATGACCCAGATCGCCGACCAGGGCATGCTGTTCGTCAACAGCAACGTGTCCAACTCGCTCGACCCGAACGCGAGCGCACCCTTCGAGCTGGTGCGACCGTCGGGCTCGCCCGGGTGGGCGTCGATGGTGCAGATCGGCGAGTCCTCGACCACGACGCCGGCGGCCCCCTTCGATGCCTTCGCGACCTTTGGAAACCGGTCCGCCACCGTCGCCTGGTTCGCGCCACCCGACGGCGGCCGGGCGATCACGTCGTACACGGTGAGCTCGTCGCCCCCAAGCGGCTCGGCGGTCGTGCCGGGCACCATCAGGTCGACAGCCGTCGGCGGTCTCACAAACGGGGTGTCGTACACCTTCAGCGTGACCGCCACCAACGCCTTTGGTACCGGACCATCCTCGTCACCGTCCAACGCGGTCATCCCGGCAACCGTCCCGGACCCGCCGGTGATCACCGGCGTCACGCCCGGCGATGCGTCCGCCTCGGTCACCTGGAATGCCCCCTTCAACGGTGGCCGCCCCATCACCGGCTACCAGGTCACCGCGTCTCCCGCCGACGGCAGCGCGAGCGTTGCCGGCAACCAGCTGTCGGCGACGGTCGCGGGCCTGAAGAACGGCACCGCCTATACCTTCACGGTATCCGCGAGTAATGCTCTTGGTTCGGGCGCCGCGTCGGCGCCGTCCAATGCTGTCGTACCGGCCAGGCCTCCCCGCGCGCCCACGAACATCGTCGCGGTGGGCGGCGACGGGCAAGCCACGGTGTCGTGGAGTGCTCCGGCCTCCGACGGCGGGGCGCCGATCACGAGCTATACCGTGACCTCCAACCCCGACGGCGGCCTCGCCACGACCGGCGGAAGCGGGAGAAGCGCCACCGTGATGCAATTGACGAACGGCGTCGCATATACCTTCACCGTAGCGGCCACCAACATCATCGGGACCACGACGTCCGCGGCATCCAGTCCGGTGACCCCGTCCGCGGGACCGCCACCGCCGCCACCTCCACCACCGGCACCTGTCTTTTCGAGTTGGGAACAGGCCGGCGGGGTGCTGGCCTTTGGGCCGGTCGCCTCGACCTGGGGCCCCGGCCGCCTCGATGTCTTCGTCGCCGGCACCGACGGCATCCTCTACCACCGCTTCATCGACGGCGGCGCCTGGCAGCCGTGGGAAGGGCTGCCCGGACCGCCAGGCCACGCGGTTACCTCGGAGGCGTCGGCCGTCTCCCCAGAGGTGGGCATGGTCGACGTCTTCGTGCGCGGCGGCGACGGCGCACTCTGGCACCGTCGCTATGCGAATGGTCTATGGGAAGGCTGGCAGCGGCTGGGCGGGGTGCTTGCCGGGGCGCCGGCCGCCGTGGCCCTCGGCGCGGGCAGGATCGATGTCTTCGTGAAGGGCACCGATAGCCGGCTCTATCTCGACAGCTTCGATGGGAGCAATTGGAGCTGGACGGGTCCGGGGGGCCGGATCGCGGATTCTCCGGTCGCGGTCAGCGCCTCCGCGGGCTCAGCCGACGCATTCGTCATGGGAGTGGACGGGGCGCTCTGGCGGTGGTCGACCAGCGCCGGCTGGGCGTTCGTGGGCGGGCGGATCGCCACCAGACCGGCGGCCAGCGCTCGAGCCGGCGGCGTCCTCGACGCCTTCGTCAATGGCATCGATGGAAGGCTCTGGCATTGGTCGAGCAAAAGCGGCTGGGAGGCGCTGGGTGGCCGCATCACGATGAGCCCGTCGGCGGTGAGCGCCGACGGCATCCGCCTCGATGTGTTCGTCCGTGGGACCGATGGCGCCCTCTGGCACGATGGCTTCAATGGAACGGCCTGGTCCTGGGAGGGGCTGGGCGGCCAGCTGACCTCGGCCCCCAGCGCAGCCAGCTGGGCAGCCGGCCGATTCGACGTCGTGGTCCGCTCCAGCAGCCGCTCGCTCTGGCACATCGCGGGCCAGTAACCGGGGCGGGACCGCGCCCTAGAGTTCGCCCAGGTAAAGGCTCTGCTTGCCCATGAGCAGCCACGCCGGCGGAAAGGCGAGGTAGGCGCGGACTAACGCCGGGTGCTGGGGGAGCCTGCCCTTCGTCGTGAACGGAAGGAAGCGCTTGATGAGGCGGACGGTTTTGAAGCCGGCCGAGCCCGCCGCCTCAACCAGGCTCCGGTCGGTGAGCGCAACGCGGTGGTCGATGAAATTCCAGTACGATCCGCCGACGAGCCGGATGTTCGGCTGCAGCACGAGGACGCGACCACCGGGCCGCAACAACTGAGCCGTCACCTCGAATTGCCGGATGACGGCTTCGGGTGAGGGCAGGTGCTCGAGGTAGTTGCTCATGAAGGCGAGGTCGAAGTGACCAGTGGGCACCGCTCGATGCAGTTCGAGCCCGTCGGCTTGCACAAAGCGCACGCCGGCCGGGAGCAGATCGCCGACCGGGCGTACGTCGGTACCCCACTTTTCAGCCGCCTGGATATTGCGGATAAAGTCGCCGCGGTCACAACCGATATCAATCACCCGACCGTCCGCGGGCACGAAGCGCTGCAGAAAGGCCGAAATCTCGCGCCAGACGGCACTCTTCGCGCGGGCGTCTTGATCACTGAAGCGATGCTCGTATACGCCCTGCAGGTCCATCGGCTTTCGCCATTCTCCCATGCTGTCTAGCCGCCGGCCGTCGCTCCCCCGCAGATCGTGATCTGGCCGGCGGGCGGCAGGCCGATCCGCAGCCGCCAGACGATCGCCCTCCCGGTGTCAGGCACCGTGACGCCGGTCGGGCGGCCGGGTAGCAGAAAGACCTGGGCTTGCGGATTGCCAACCGGGTCGGACAGGTAGGAGAGCCACAGGCTTGCTAGTCCCCCATCGGACGCGCTGGCGGTGATTGTCGCGCCACTTGGAACAGAGACGTCCGCGTAGGCGGTTGCCTCTCCCGGGTAGGTCTGGCATCGGGCATCGGGCACCTGCCCCGGTTGAATTCGCAGCGACCCGCCGAAGGCCGAGACCATCGCCTGGTTGACCGCGGCAGGGGGGAGTCGGCGAAGGCCGGCGAGGTCGACGGCCAGCACCGGCGAACCGAGCGCGTCGACGGCGGCAAAGTACGATCCGGGCGTGACCGGCGGCATCACCGCCGCGTCGATCTGCTGGTTGAGTTGCATGTCGGGCGCCCCGCGAAACGCCATCAGGGTCTGCAGCTCCGCGTTCTGCAGCGCGACGAGCGCGGCCCGATCCCCCGCGTAGCTGCGTAGATGAATCGCCCCGTTGAGAAAGGCCAGCGCGAATCCGGCCATCACCAGCCCGCCGATGACGCCGCGCCATCGCAGGTCGGCAAGGGCGGCGGCGGCCACCGGCAGCAGGAAGGCGGCGGCGACGTACACGTATCGCGGAACGGCGGCCTGCTCATCTCCCAGTTGCGCGCGAACCAGCCCGGTGAGAACGAACTGCACAAGGACGCCGGCCAGCGCCCCCAGGACGCGGCTGTCCACCCGGCCTAGCGCGTACCAGCGAAGGGCGAGCAGGGCGGCCGCGACGGCGAGCGCGGCCTCGCCCCAGTGGCTCGAAAATCCCCCCAGCCCGGCGATCGCCGCGCCCAGCCCGAACGGGACGTAATGGACCAGGGACACCAGCGCCGAGATGCTCAGCGGCGAGCGGTGCGATGTCACGCCGGAGACGCCAAAGGTTACGAACCAGGCCAGGTAGGCCGCGGCCGGGGCGATCAGCACCACCAGCGCGGAGCGCCGCTGCCGATCGAGGAGCAGATCGACGGCGACCGCCGCGCAGAAAAAGAGGCCCACCCCTTGAAACATGAGGGACGCCAGCAAGGCGAGGGACGCGAGGACCATGCGAGCCGCGCCGATCGGCGCTTCGTCGAGCAGCAGGATGGCGAGCAACCCGAAGAGGACCGACCCGACGAAGCCGATCTGGAAGGCCCACAGGATGTTCTCCGCGCCGCGCCCTAAAAAGAGGAACAGCAGCATGGCGCCTAACGCGAGCGCGGCGCCCGAGCGCCGGCGGATGATCGCAAACAAGAGCAGCGCGGCGGCCGCATGCATCAGCTCCAGCACGACCAGGTAGGGAAGGTAGCTGCGCAGGCCGGCGGTCGCGAACAAGGCCCGGTAGACCAGCACGAGAAGGGTCGACCAGTGCTCGTTGTGCGGCCCGAAGAAGACCAGTGCTCCCGAACCGCGCCGCACAAAGATGAAGGTCCACTCGTCGGCAAAAAAGTTGAGGTGGCGGCCAAGGTAGAGCAGCGGGAGGGTAGCGAGCAGCGCCACAGCGGCGGCCAGCCACGTCGCCCGGCGCACCTGGATGTCGGCCAGCCGTGGCCCCGCGGCGCGGATCACCGGCGGCGCAGCCGCGTCCGCATCCCGTACCCATACCAGCGCAGATAGTGAGGCAGCCACTTCGTCAGACGGAACCGGCTCTCACCGGCAGTGCGATCCCTCCAGGTGGTCGGCACCTCGGCGATGGGAAGCCCAAGCGCGTGGGCTTTCACGGTCAGCTCCAGCGCTAGCTCGAAGCCGGCCGAAGACTCGATCCGTACGGCGTCGAGCAGCCGTCGGCTATAGAGTTTGAAGTTGCTGGTGGAATCGTGGGTGGGCACGCCGCCCAGCCAGTGAAGGCTGAGGCCGGCGGTGCGCGACATCAGCCGCTTGAGCAACGGACCGCCCAGCTGACGGCCACCCCGCGCGTAGCGGGCCGCCGCGACCAGGTCCGCGCCGCCGCGCGCCTTGTCGACCATGGGATCGACGTCATCGGGGTCATCCGAGCCGTCGGCCATCATCACGAGCACGTGGTCGCCGGTGGCGGCCGTAAAGCCGGTGCGGATGGCATTGAGCACGCCGCGGCCGAGGGTGTTGCGGACCAGGCGGACCTCCGGAATCTCGGGCTGCAGTCGCTGCACCACCGGGACCGTGGTGTCGCCGTCGAAGTCATAGACCACCAGGATCTGGAGCGGTCGCGTCTTGACGGCCTTGATGAACCGCCGCAACACAGCTTCGATGTTTTCGCCCTCGTTGTAGACAGGAACGACGACCGAAAGCTGGGTGCCGTTCAGATGCGACCCGCCTTGATTTCCGCGCTGATCCAGGGAACCACCTCGTCGAGCACCTCGCTCATCGGGGTCGTCGCTTCGAAGCCGAGAAGACGGCGCGCCTTCCGCACGTCGGGAACCCGAAGCTGCACGTCGTACTCGAAGGGTGGGTCGTTGACGACCCGGAGTGGCCGGTCCCCACCATGCACCTTGCGCCAGACCGCTTCCGCCAGCTCGAGGACGGTGGTCGAGGTCGCGGTCGAAATGTTGAAGTCCTCGTTGCGCGCGTCCGGGGACTCCATACAGAGCCGGATGCCGCGCGCGAGATCGCCCCCGTAGGTGTAGTGGCGGACCTGGGTGCCGTCGCCGAGGAGGTGCAGCGGGTCCTGGCCCTTCAACACTTTTTGCACCAGGTCGGGCAGCACGTGGCTCATCGCCAGCCGGACGTTGCCGCTCATGACCTCGGCGTCGGTACGCGCCCGGCGTTCGCCGATGCCCACGCAATTGAAGGGCCGGATGATGGTGTAGGGCAGCCGGTGCTGTTCCCAGGCGCCTTTGGCGAAGTATTCGGAAGCCAGCTTCTGAAAACCGTAGGTCGAGAGCGGGGGTGGGCTCGTCAACTGGGCTCCTTCAGGGGTGGGAAAGACGCTGGCGCTCTCGTAGACCATGCTGCTCGACAACACGTTGATCTTTTGCAGGTGCCCTTTTTTGTAGGCCTGGATGGCCGCGTCGAAGGTGGCGGCGAGAATGCGCTCATTTTCGGCGAGCAGGTCGTAGGCAAACTCGTGGAAGTAGCTGATGCCGCCGATCATCGCCGCCCCGGCCAGCACCTGGTCGCAATCGAGCGCCAGCTCTCCGAGGAAGCCGGCGTCCTTGGCATCGCCCTCGACCAGCCGGTAGCCCGGATCGTGGTCGAAACTCCGCGTCGTCGGCCCGTACTTGCTGAAGTTGTCGATCCCGATGACCTGGTGCCCCGCGGCGAGAAGGTCCGGCACGACATAGCCGCAGATGAAGCCTGCGGCGCCGGTCACGAGGACTTTCACAAACGGATGCCGTTCCCCAGGAAGCCCCAGATGTCGACGATCTGCCGTCCGTCCAGCTCCAGCGCGCGGTACTGTCGATGCGGCGCGGCGATGATCAGGACGTCCGACTCCTGGAGCACGCGCTCCAGAGGCGCCAGCTCCCGGTCGGGAACGTAGGGGTCGGTGCAGAGGACGGTCGCGCCGCGGAAGCTCGCCAGCTTTTTCAGCTTGTAGCTGAGCGAGCTGCGCGGATCGTCGGAATCGCCCTTGAAGGCCATGCCCAGGATGCCGACCGTGCGCCCGGCGAGCGGCTGCCGCGCGTCGAGCATCTCGACGATGTAGGCGGGAAGACCCTCGTTGACGAGCATCGCCGCATGCCCCATTGGGAACTGATCGGTGGAAAAGGCAGCCAGCTGCATCGTGTCCTTGAGCAGGCACGGCCCGGCGGCGAAGCCGGGGCCCGGCATGTCCGCGCCTCGCGGATAGTTGTGGCGGATGGCGTGCAGGACGTTGCTGTAGTCGACGCCGGCGCGATGCGCCATCTCGAAGAACTGGTTGGCGATGGCGAACTTCATGTAGCGCCAGGCGTTGGTGTAGAGCTTGGCCAGCTCGGCCTCTTTCGGCAGCGTCCGGATGATCTCGACGTCCAACCGCTCGAAGACGGCGCGCGCCCGCTCGAAGGTTCGGTCGTCCCTGGCCCCGATCAGCTGGGGCAGGCTGCGGATCTCGTCGAGCGCGTAGCCCTCCGCGATGCGTTCGGGGGCGAAGGCGACGTCCGCGCGAAGGCCGCGCTGGACCAGCAGGCCCTCGACATACTCCGTGGTCCCCGGAAAAACCGTGCTTCGCAAGATGACGAGCGCCCCCTCCCGGATGTCGTCGACCAGCTGCTGGATGGCGCGCTCGTAGATCCGCATCGAGGGGTTCATGAACTCATCGATGGGGGTCCCGATGACGACGATCACGGAGTCGGAACGGCCGATCATCGACCGGTCGCTGCTTACCTGGAGGCGTCCGGTGGGCAGGATCGCCGCCAGCAGCTTGTCGGCGCCACGTTCCATGAATGGCATCTCACCGGCACGGACCTGTTCGACCTTCCAGCCGTCGATGTCATAGATCCCGACCGAAGCTCCGGCTTCGGCGAAACAGAGCGCCAGCGGGAGGCCGACGTGCCCGCAGCCGCCCACCACGACGAGATCGAGGTCGCCACCGGCTTGTAGATCTGCTTCTACCGCGCCGCTCGGTTGGGCCACGCCATGAACTTTAGCGGCAGCGGCGGTTAGTCCGTCGCTAGACGCAGCCTAGTACCAGTGGCCATCGGCTATTGCCAGAACCTTGAGCGAGGACTTGTCGACCACCGCAACGACATCGCGGTCGGACATTAAGCCGGGGGTTCCGGAAGCTCCGACGGGCTTCGCTTCGTGCGCAGTCCCAGGTTGGACAGATCCGACGGCTTAAGGAGACCATGCGCGAACCCGGCCTGCTCTGCCGCCTGCACGTAGGGCAACGCCGCCGGCTTCTCGGCCAGCGTGTAGTCGCATGACGCAAGAAGAGGGTCCGAACTTTGAGACAGAACATCCTTCGGAGAGCTAATGATGCCGGCGTTCACGAGCGGTTGCAGATCAGCGATCGTGAGCGATCTCGCCGTTAGCGGCGAGCCGGACGAACTGCCGGCGACCACATAGGCGCTGCCGTCCGGTCTGGCAACCTGAAGACGCACCGCGTAACCTGTCTTGGCAATATCCTCCACGGTTGGCCCGGCGTTGAGCCGCGCAATTGTTGCCATCCTCACAGGAACGCAGGGCCCGAGCTCTGCGTGAGAGCACCAGCAGGAAGGCAGGCCTACTCACCCCTTCTGGCGACTTCTCATCCGCGTGTTGTTTCGGACGCGGGGTTCGCAAACCGATCGCGCATGCCAATCGCGCTGCTGAGCCGGCGATGGAACCGCACATAGTCCGGATCGCTCCAGGTTGGGCGGAACGGGTCGGCAAACAGCGGGGCGAGGTCTTTATCGGAGCGCACGCGGTTTGCCTGCAGGGAGCGGCGCCTCTTATTCAAATCATCCAGGCGCTCGGCAAACTGATGCATCGCCGCGTAATGGCTCAGCGAAATGTTCGGGAGAAACTTGCCACCCTGAAGCACCGAGCCTCGAACCGCGGCCAGCCCATGTGCACGCAGGTAGCCGGCGCCTTTCGAGGCCAGCGCCGGCCAACCCTCTTCCCGCAGCGCTCGCCTGGACTTCTCGGCAAGCGACTCCTTCGTCACGGTCACCGGTTCGTCCAGGGGATCGGATGCGGCCTCTGGCGGCGGTGCGCCGGGTTCGATACGAAAGTCGTCAAGCCGGATCTTGGCCAGCCGTAGGGCGCGCTCGTTGGAAAGGAGCAATGCCGCCGGGAGGGCAAGGGCGAGGTTCCCGTCATCCAGACACTTGTAGATCGTGAACAGCGCGTTGCGCTCGTAGAGCACCCGGAGCCGGTGCGCCGGGAACTTCTTGGCGGTGGCGTGCTCGCGGTGATAGGTGGTGGCGCGGGGGGTGTAGAGCACCTCGTGGCCGAGAAGATTCAAGCGCCAGCCCAGGTCGGTGTCCTCGAAAAAACTGAAGTAAAGCGGATCGAACCCGCCAGCCAGCTGGAAGAGGTCCTGTTTGATCAGCATCGCCCCGCCACAGGGCGCGATCACCCGTCGCTCGCGATCGAAGGACGATGCCGTGGCGCCATGATCGAGCTGGAAGCCGTGACCTTCGAAATTCACCGCGCCGCCGACGAAATCGATCGCCGTCCCGTCCCAGTTCATGATCCGGCAGGTGAAGCATCCGATCGTCGGGTGATCGGTCACCGCCGAGACGAAGTCGCGCAGCCAGCTCTCTTTGAACCACATGTCGTTGTTGAGGAAGGCGATCCACGGATGGTGCGCTGCCTTCGCCGCACGGTTGTTTCCCTCGGCGAATCCAAAGTTCCGCTCGAGCTCGACGACTCGGACGCCCGGGTAGCGGCTCCGAACGTAATCGACCGACCCATCGTGTGAGCCGTTGTCGCAGAGGATGATCTCGAGCTGGTCGCTCGGGTAGTCGAGCGCCAGCGCGGACTGCAGGCAGCGATCGAGAAAGGCACGACCGTTGTAATTGAGGATGATGAGCGACACGCTCGGCAGCGTGCTCATCGCACCCCGGTGACGTAGTACTCCGCTGGGGGATAGAGGCCCTGCAGCCACTGCGAGATGGCATTGATCCGATGTTCCAGGTCGACGAGCCGTCGCTGGGTCGGGCTGCGGCGCATCGCCCGGTAGAGCCTGTTGACGATTCGCCGGTCCAGGTTGCGGACGGGCGGTGGCGTGATCGGAAGCTCGGGCAGACGCTGGTGAGCCAGGGCCGGGCCTGACCGGTAGCTGGCATTGACGCCGATCTCGATCTCGCGCAGGCCGGCCTCGTGCACGAGCCAGCGCATGATCTCGGCGCTATAGAAGCGGACATGCTGCAGGTCGATCCAGAAGTCGCGCAGCTGCATCTGGAGGTTCTGCGGATTCGGCGTCACCAGGATCAGCCGGCCCTCCGGCTTCAAGGCCTTCACCGCCACCCGCACCAACCCCTGCAGGGCCTCCGCTCCCATGTGCTCGATCAAGTGGGCGGCGAATATGCCGTCGAATTCCCCCACGTTGGCCTCGAGGTAGGTCACGGCCTCGGCGGCGACGGCACGTAGGCCCTTGCGGTTGACCTCGCTGATCATCGCTTCGTCGGCGTCGATGCCGATCCCATCGACCTTGCGTGTCGCCAGCAGCTCGAGAAATTCGCCACGGCCACAGCCGACGTCCAGCACGCGCGCTCCCTCCACAAACCGGTCGGCGTAAATGGCGTAGCGCAGCCGAAGTTCTTCTGGATTGAACCCCATGAACGCGTAGTAGTCGAACTGGGATGTCACCGGGCTCACTCTAGCCAAAACACCGCAATCGCCCGCCTCACGGACTGACGACCTGCCGCCCCCGCACGAGGTTCCATCCCAGCACCATCCCGTGCCGCAGCTGAATGCCCAGCCATACGAGCGGCGCCAGCGCCGCGCGCCAGCCGTGGAAGTAATGCTTCTTGTAGAAGAGCCACATCGAGCGATGAAACTCACGCAGCATGGCCGTCGCCTGGCGGCCGCTCGCCATCCCCTTGAGGTGGAGCACCGTAGCGCTCGGCACGTAGTAGATGCGACCACCCCGCTGCTTGAGGCGATAACAGAGGTCGAGGTCTTCGCCGTACATGAAGAAGTCTTCATCGAAGAAGCCCACCGCCGCCAGGGGCTCGAGCGACAGGCACAGGGCGGCCGCCGTGCCGGCATCGATCTCGCCCGGCTGGTCAGGATCCTGGTGGGTCAGGTTGTAACGGGCGAGCCGCGGGCTGCCGGGAAACAAGCGGCTGAGGCCGAGCAGCCGAGCGGCCGCCACCCCCGGTGACGGAAAGCTTCGCCGGCAGGCGAGGTCAAGGCGGCCATCGGGCCGTAGCACGCGCGGACCGACGGCGACCGCGCCCGGTAGCGCGTGGAGCGCGCCCATCAGGGTGCGAACGGCGCCACGGCGGACCAGCGTGTCGGGGTTCAGCAGCAGAACGTCCCTGCCTTGTGCCTGGCGGAGTGCGCGGTTGTTGGCCCGGCCGAAGCCGACGTTGGCAGGATTGATCAGCACCTTCGCCTCTGCGAACTCCTCGGCCAGCATCGCCACGCTGCCGTCGGTGGAGGCGTTGTCCACGACCATGACTTCCGCGTCCATCCCGGCCAGTTCCGGACGCAGGCTGGCAAGGCAGTCCCTTAGCGGGTCACGGGTGTTGAAGTTGACGATTACGACTGAGAGATCCAATGTTGCCGTACGTGCCCGCGCGCAGCGCGGAGCTTGGTCAGGTAGGGATAGGGGGCAAACCACCGGTCCATCGCCAGGCTGGGTGCGGTTCGACGCGCCTGGATATGCCGGCGGCGTCGCCACGCCTGCGGCATCGCGCGGATCGTTTGCCAGACCGCGCCGGCGAAGGCCGGGGAGCGGATCATCCCCTGCGTGAATTTCGCCACGGTGAAGGCGAGGATGCCAGGCAGCCTCCAGGTGAGCGATGCGCCGCGGTCGTTTTTGATGATCATCAAGATGCGGTTCTTGAAAATGTGCCGCTGGATCTCGACCGAGACGCGACCGCCGGTCGAGGTCGACATCCTCGAGGTAGGTAAAGAACGTCGAGTCGAGAACCTCGCCGTCCACCGTGACGTCGTCGAGCATGGCCCGACGGTACAGGCCCGCCGCCGCGCAGACGCCGAAGACCTCGCCGGCCAGGTCATGCGCAGGGCCGTCGGGCTCGTTTTCCCCACGGTTGGCCGCCCAGTCGTTGCGAAAGATCACGTGCCCGGTCGAATCGATGACGCGAGGGGTCCCGGCGCCCGCCGGGCGCAGCAATTTTCCGGTCGCCGAGCCAAGCCGCTCGTCGCGCTGCAGGGCCGCGACCAGGGACGCCACGTAGCCGGGCTCGAGCGTGGCGTCGTAATTCAAGAGCAGGACGTATTCGCCGGTCGCGGCGCGCAGCGCGATATTGTTGGCGGCGGCGAAGCCGAGGTTGCGCGGGTTGCGGATGAGCCGGACATCCTGTCGGTGCTCGAGCAACTCGACCGATCCGTCGACCGAGCCGTTGTCGACCACGATGGTCTCGATCGGCCGGTAGTCCTGGGCGGCCAGCGCATCGAGGCACTCGTCGAGGAACCGGCGCCCATTCCAGTTGACGACGATGGCCGACACCAGGCCGGGTGTCAGCGTCGTCCTCCCCTCAACCGGCGCCGGATCTTCCCCGCGGCACGGCGTACTGGGCTTCGCCACCAGGCTGCCCGCAGCCGGTGCGAGAGCCGTGGCGCATCGAGGTCCAGGGCGCCTGAGGGTCGGGTTCGGTAGGGCGAGCGGCAGAACTCGAGCAGCGGAAGGGCGACACGCTCCCAGGTGTGGTCCGCTGCCAGCCGGCGGGCGCGCTCGCGCATCGCCGACCGCGAAGCCGGGTCCGTTGCCAGCCGGCGCAGCGCGTCGGCCACCGCCCTGACATCGGCCTCGGGAACGGCCACACCGGCGCCGGCGGCGGCCAGCTCATTGGAGAGCACATCGCCGGCCAGTGGAGGCTGATGCCAATGTCCGCCGACATCAGGTAGTTGACCCGCTCCTCATAGGGGACCCAGCCATCGCGGAAGAAGACCTGGCGGTCGAGGACACCGAGCTCAGCGGCAAGCTCCACCGCCCGCCGCGCCATCGTCATCTGCGGGAGGTCCGGGTTGGGGTGGCGCAGTCCCATGAAGAACAGCTTCAGGGCCGGGATCTCGGCACCCAGGGCGGCGACCGCCCTGATGGCGGTCAGCGGATCGAACCAGTTCCAGATCCCGCCGCCCCACAACACCACGACGTCAGCGGCCGCGATCGCGGCGACCTCTTCTCGAATCGCCGGTCGCTGCGGCTCAGGCGGCTTCGCGGGAAGACCGAAGGAGACGACGTCGATCAAGCGGCGCAGCGTCGCATCCTGCGCGTAGGAAAGCGGGTTGACGCGGTTGACCATGGACAGCGCGCCCAGCGCAGCTGGTCCCGGACCACACCCAGGTCGTGCTCGTGCACGGCCATCCGCCGCGCCATAGAGAGGTCGTCGTGCATCGTCAGGTTCTCCAGCAGAAAGGGGTCGTACAGGTCCATGACCAGGAATCGGGCCTGCCGCGCGATCACGGGGTGGTGGCGAATCAGGTAACCGAAGGCAACCACGACGTCGTGATCGCTGACCAGGGACGCCATCCGGCCGCCGGCGTAGGAGCGGACGTCGACCGTGGGCGAGCGGAGGTCGCTGTCGTTGGGCGTGCCGATGGTCACCCGTCCCTGGCGTGCGAGCACATGAGCCAGCTCCCAGACCCGAATGCCCGGCCCGGCAAGCGCCCGGGCCAGCGGCTCATGCGTGAGAAACAGGACGCTCGCTACTCGGCCTCACCTCGACCAATCGGTCCAACCGCAACGCCTGCACGAGGGCGCGATGGAATTCGATGAACCCGGGGCCGTCGAAGCCCGGCTCCAGCGCGGTTTTGAAGAGCTCGATGATGTCGTCGTCGTCGCGCCGGCGCAGCGCCTGCACGGCCCGCCGTTTCTTGATCAGCTGGGGGAGGTTGGCGCCGAACTCCTCCATCGCGAGCAGCCGGCTGATCGCCACTCGCGGGACCAGCACCGAGCTGCGACGGCCGCTGATCCGGTCTCCAAGGCGGCCGCGGAGCCGTCCGATGGCCGGGCGGAGCCGCGTCCCTGCCGCCCTCAGCAAGCGCCGCCCGGTCGCACGAACCCCGTGCTGCCGCAGGCCGGCCGTGACCTTGGTCCAGTCATCCACCTTGACGACGCCGCTCGTGAGCGCCGGTTGAGCCAGCCGGTTGGACCCGGCCGGTAGCTGGAAACCCCGCCGGTCGATCCCCGCCAGTTCGGTCGCCCGTTCGGCGGTGAGCAGCAGAGCGGCCGGTAGAACCGCCGCGAGGTGCCGGTCGTCGTAGTTCTTATAGATGGTGTAGAGCGCGTTGCGCTCGTAGAGGACGGCGAGCCGCTCGTCCTCGAAACGCCTCGTCCCGCCGTGGTGGCGGTGATACATGATCGCGCCCGGGGCGTACCGCACCCGGTAACCCGCCAGCCAGAATCGCCAGCCGAGATCGAGGTCCTCGTAAAACAGAAAATAATCGTCGTCGAGGCCGCCGATCTGCAGATAGGGTTCGCGTTTGACGATCATCGACCCACCACAGGCAAACAGGATGTCGCTCGCCGGCGCCTCGACGGCTGCCGGTTGGCCATAGCCGAACTGGATCCCCAGCCCGGTGAGCGTCGCGCCGCCCCCCAGGAAATCCACCGTCTTCCCATCCCAGCTGAGGATGCGGCCACCGGCGCAGGCCACATCGGGCGCCTCCGTGACCGACTGCACCAGCTCCTCCAGCCAGTTGGGATCCGTTCGGGTGTCGTTGTTGAGGAATGCCAGCAGGTCCGTATCAAGCTGCCGGGCCGCCAGGTTGTTCCCCGCCGCGAACCCGAGGTTGACCGCTGAGCGGATCAGCCGGACCCCCGGAAACGACGCCTCGACATAATCCGCGGACCCGTCCTGAGAACCGTTGTCGACCAGCACCACCTGGTAGGGCCCATCGTAGGTCTGCGAGCGCAAGGAGTCCAGGCACTCGGCGAGGTACGGCCGCCCGTTCCAGTTGAGGACGATGATCGAAACGGAAGGCCGGCTCACCGGCCGGCCGGCGGGGCGACGGCGCCGTCGATATTCCACTGGTCGTTCATGAAGACGACGCCACCCGCGTAGGCGCCCGACTGGCGGACGGTGAACTCGATGCGGCGGTCCCAGTGGTCGTAGGTTGTCCGGAAGTCTCGATCGGTGATCGCCACGGACAGGAGGTAACTGCCCTCGGCCAGGTTCAGGTGCGGCGCGCTGAAGACGACGCTGCCAGTCTCGGCCAACTGTCCGATCCGGATTCCGCGTGCGCCGGTGTTGGCGGCGTAGCAATACACCCCATCGGCTCGGGTCACGGCGACGCCGAAGACCGCGTCTTTGACCGGCCGCGTGCATCGATAGCTGATCACGATCTGGACCGGGTCCCCGGTGTCGAAGATGTATCGGGGCCGGCCGTTTGGCCCGAGCATCTCGCTACGCAGGATTTCCGCATCCCGGGTCCCCCACCGGGCGGTGACCGGGGCGGCTTCTTCCGGGTGTTCGCGGCGCCGCCGCACGTCGGCGAGGTAGTGCGCGGTCACCTCGTCGGGGTGCCCCGCCGCCTGGACGCCGCCCTGGTCGATCAGCATCGCGCGGTCGCAGAATTTCCGCACGGCGTCGAGGTCATGGGAGACGAGCACGATCGTCTTCCCTTCGGCTCGAAACTGGCTCACCCGATCGAAGCACTTCTGGGCAAAGGCGGCGTCACCGACGGCGAGCACCTCATCGATCAGCAGCACCTCAGATTCGACATTGACGGCGATCGCGAAGCCCAGGCGCATCGCCATGCCCGACGAGTAGGTCTTCACCGGATTGTCGATGAACGGCCCGATGCCGGCGAAATCGATGATCTGGTCAAGGCGGCGGCGAATGAAGTCTCGCCGGAGCCCTAAGAGCGCGCCATTGAGAAAAATGTTCTCCCGGCCCGTGTACTCCGGGTGGAAGCCAGTTCCGAGCTCGAGGAGCGCGGAAACGCGGCCGTTGACGGCGATTCGGCCGCCATTCGGGTGGAGGATGCGGGCAATCAGCTTGAGGGCCGTGCTTTTACCCGAGCCGTTGGCGCCGATGATGCCGAGCGCCGTTCCGGGCTCGACCTCGAAGGAGAGATCGCGAAGGATCCAGAATTCGTCGTAGACCCCTCTCCGCCGCCGGATGAAGGCTTCTTTGAGGGAATCGTGTCGCTGCTTGTAGACCCGAAAGCGCTTGGAGACGCGCTCGAAGCTGATCGCCGCCGCCATCAGACTTCCTCCGCGAAGCGGCGGCTCAGCCGGCGGTAGGCCGCCAGCCCGATCGCGGCCATGGCCACCGCTACCACCAGGAAACCGGCGACCGGCGCCCATCCGGGTGCCCGCTTGTAGAACCAGATGTCCTGGTACGAGGAGATCAGCCAGGCCATCGGATTGGCCTGGAAAAACGGCTGGTAGCGGGCCGGAACCAGGTCCAGCGAGTAGACGATCGGGGTGCCGAAGAACCACACGGTCAGCAGCACGCTCAAGAAATACTCGATGTCGCGGAAGTAGACCTGGATGGCGGCCAGCAGCGAGCCGAGCCCGAAGCTGAAGAGGAGTTGGAGAACGACCAGGAGCGGGAGGAAGACGATCGAGGGACCGATCCCGACCCCGAAGATCAGGGCCAGGCCGGCCAGGAGAACGAGGCTGATCAGGAACTGCACCGAGCCGGTGACCACGGCCGAGAGCGGGAGGACCTCTAGCGGAAAGTGAACCTTGCGGACGATGTTCGCGCTTTGCTGGACGGAGATGGTCGCGCTCGTGAGCGTCTGGGCAAAAGCATTCCAGGGCACGAGGCCGGCGAGCAGGAAGACCGGATACGGCTTGATGTTGATGCGGACGATGACCGAGAACACGACGGTATAGATCAGCATCAGGAGCAGTGGGTTGAGCAAGGACCAGAAGATGCCGAGCACCGATCCGCGATATTTTGTCTTCAGGTCGCGGGCGACGAAGTTGGCGAGCAGCTCGCCGTAGGCCAGCAGCTCATCGCGACGCCCGGGCAAGGGTGTCGCGACGGCGGCCGGCTCCCCGCCGGGTCGGCGCTCGGCACGGAGCCGAATCGGTTCGGTGGGCGCGCTCATCGAAACCGGCCTCGCACGAGGCGGTAGATGGGCCGGACGATGGGGCCGACCGGGCTCTCCTTGACCCGGCTGCGGACGGCCTGCCAGGGTGAAGCCCCGTGCACCCTGGGCACTCGGTTTTTCGGTAGGCGAAGCTCCGCACTGTCGCCCTTGAGCAAGATGAGGATGAACTCGTTGTCGTCCGCCGCCTCGGGCGGGGCATAGGCCGCCAGCTCGAACTCGAGCCGGGCTTCCTGCTTGGCCGCCTGCAGGAATTCGAGAAACCCATCCGGGCGCCAGACGTGGAAGTGGATGCTGTAATCCATCTCGTCGAGGAACTGGGCGCGAATCTCCGGCTGGGGATCCTTGTCGATGTGGATCGCCCAATCCAGGAAGTGCGCCCGGCGGTTCGCCGCGGGTCCGTGGCGGTGCTCGTCCAGGAGATGCTGCAGGTGGGTCAGCTCCCGGTCGCGGTCAAAGGTGAGCCGCGGATCCGGCAGCGCCAGGTAGACGACGCCGTCCCGCCGTAATACCCGATGAAACTCGGCGAGCGCCTGAATGGGATCTTCGAGGTGTTCGAGCAGGTGGCTGGCGATGACGAAATCGAGCGTCCCGTCCGCAAATGCCGATAGGTCCTCGGCGCTGCCCAGCACCTCGACCGGGGCGAAGTCGTCGAAGTTCAGGTCCGAATAATGCGCTCGCAGAACCTCCTCGGGGAGCCGGTCGACGTAGGTGACGTGAGCCGTCCGCGGCACTTTCAACGGCCGGTGCAGGGCCCCGATCTCGATCCCGTTCCCATGCAGCCAGGCCGCCAGCCGCTGCCGCTTGCCGGCACCCGAGGGACGCGGTGACTCGCCGTCGGTTGACGGGGTTGACGACATGACTCGAAGGATACTGGCCGCGGCCTCAGTAGGCGTGGGCGTGCAGGAACACCCGGCCGGTGGTCAGCAGCAGGATCTTGATGTCGAAGGAGAGGGACCAGTTCTCGATGTAATAGATGTCGTAGATGGTGCGGTCGGCGATCGAGGTGCTGCCGCGGAGATCGTTGACCTGGGCCCAGCCGGTCACACCCGGACGCACCTGCTGCCGCTCGAGGTAGCGGGGGATCTCGGCGCCGAAGCGCTCGACAAAAAACGGTCGCTCCGGCCGCGGACCAACGAGGCTCATCTCGCCGCGAACGATGTTGACGAGCTGCGGCAGCTCGTCAAGGCTGAAGCGTCGCATCAAGCGTCCGACCGCGGTCCGCCGGGCATCGTCCGGAGCGGCAAAGACGGGACCGGTGTCGGCCTCGGCATCGGAGACCATGGAACGAAACTTGTAGAGCGTGAACAGCGCGCCCGCCTGGCCGACGCGCTCCTGGCGATAGAGGATCGGACCGCGCGAGCTGGCCGCGATCGCAACCGCCAGCAGCAGCCACAGCGGGCTGAGCACGACCACCAGGATCAGCGCGACCACCAGGTCGAACGCTCGCTTGACGACCAGCCCGAACCCTTCCATCTGGCTGCGTCGTACCCCGACCAGGGGAATCCCGTCGACGACGTCGGCGGAAACGCGCGTGGTGATGATCTCGAAAACGTCAGGCAGCATGCGGAAATCGACTCGCAGGTCGTCGCAGGTCTTGATCAGGTGCAACAGCTCCTCGTGGCTGGCGCCGGCGAGCGCCAGGAAAACCTGATCGATTTGCTGGCGTTTCACCTGGGCGGGCAGCTCCGCGACCCGTCCGACCACCGTGCTGCCGGCGAAGGCGGTGCCCGGCTCGATGCGATCGTCGAGCACGCCGCAGACGGTGTAGCCATACTGCGGGAACATCGTCATGCGGCGCAGGAGCAGCTCACTGCCGGTGCCGGTTCCGACCACCAGGACCCGATCGGTCCCTACCCCGCGGCGCTGCTGCATGGTCAGGACGCGGCGCAACACGATTCGCGCCAGGCCGATCACCACCAGCGCGATGATCAAGGTGTAGAGGAGGACGAGCCGGGAATAGGAGAAGCCCCGGTAAATCGACATCAGCGCAAGGATGATGACCCCGGCGAGCGTGGCCGCACCGATGATCGAGAAGAACTCGTCGAGAAATGGCCAGCCCCGCCGGATGCGATAGACGCCGCTGGCTGCGAACGTGCCGACGAAGATCAGCGCCACCACGGGCGCGGCCACGAGGTAAAAGCCGAAGGCCGGTGGTTCGGTTCCCGGGATCGGGATACGGTCGACGCGAAACCGGTAGATGTAGGCGAGAATCAGCGCCGCCAGGATGGCCGCCAGGTCCGCCGCGACGCGGATCCAGGGAAGCCAGCGATTCTTTCGCATCAGCCGGCCGCCGCCTCGCGCCGGCCTGCCCAGCTGAGGCCAAGGAGCACCCAGAACTCGAGGCTCAGATCATTCTTGAAGTAGGGCACGTCGACCAGGCCATGGACGACGAATCCTGTCAGGGCGAGCAGCACGCCCAGCTGGAGGGGCCGCCATGACTGGATGCCCACACGCCAGCCGCGCCACGCGACCTGGGACGCCCGGACGAAGATCCAGGCAAACGCCGCGAGCCCGAGCAGACCGGTTTCCGTCCAGAAGTTCAACACCAGGTTATGCGGATAGATCAGGTTGTCGCGGTAGTCGCTCACGCTCCGGTACGGGTCGATGCTTCGGGCAAAACCAGAGAGCCCCGTTCCAAAAATCGGATGGTCCTGGAGCAGCCGGAAGGTCGCCTTCCAGAGACGTACCCGCTGATCCAAGGAATTATTTGGGTCAGCCGGGTTGAGCTGGTGGCCAATCCGGGTCGCCACCGCCGGAATGCGGGAGAAGGCGAGCGCAATCAGGGCGAGCGACGGAACCAGCCAGACTCGTGATGGGTGGCTCAGCGCAAGGAGCAAACCGATGACCAGCAAGGCGACGTAGCCACCCCTGGAGAAGGTCAGAAGGGCCGCCGGCAGCGCGATCACCAGGTACACGACCGCGGCCCAGCGATCACGGACATGGGGCGAATAGATCACGATGGCCGACGCCACCGCGATGAGCGGGACCAGAAAAAGAGCAACGGCATTGGGGGTCTGATAAATCGCCACCGGCGGGGCACCGGCCAGGTTGAGGGCGTGTTGGCGGATCGCCTGCAGCACGACGTACAGGTTGGGCACCGCGAGGGCGATGCCCGAGATGGCAAGGCCGGCAAGGATGAGCCGAGCGTGTGCCCAGCTTCGGACCGCGACGCTCAGGACGACAAAGAACGCGATCGGCTCCAGGATGTAAGCGCGGTACAGTCCCAGGGCCGCGGAGTGACTGGGCGCGACGATGACGGAGATGGCACCCGCGACGATGAAGAGGAGCGCAGGGAGCGTAAAGGGCGAGCGCCACTCCGGCAGGCGCCGCTGAGCCCACGATTCAACGGCAAAACTGGCGATCGTGAGCAGGATGCCGGTCTCGAGCAGGGTGGTCGGCAGCGGACCGTAATGCCATCGCACGGTGTACCACGGCATCAGGGCGCAGGCGAGGGCGGCGCAAACCAGGGTGAATGGATACCTGTCCTGACCGCTGAGGAACAGCCGGTAGACGACGGCCGGCTGAGCTGATGAGCGCACGGAACTGATTAGGTCACCTCGGTGATATCCGTATCTTAACGATCAAAACCGAACTACAATCCGAGCGTTGAGGATCGGCTTCGACGCCCGTTTGATCAGCTCGTTGGGGATTGGGCGTTACATCAGCGGGCTCCTTCCACCCCTGGCCGAGATTCTCGGCGAGCGGCTGGTCGTCATCAGCCGCCGTGCTGAGCTGGCCCTCGTGCGAGCCCTGACCGAAGGCAAAGGAAACCTGGTCCTCTCCGATGCCGCGCCCTACCGGCTGGCGGAGCAATCCGCGTTGCTGTTCACGCTCCTGCAGGCCGGCGCGCAGCTCTTGCACTTTCCCCATTACAACCTTCCGCTGGCCTATCCGCGGCGGTTCGTGGTGACGATCCATGATCTCTTTTCGTTTCGATTCCCCGAGATCCACTCGGGAGCGCTGCCCAGGCTCACCAACCAGGTGCTGCTCGCCAACGCGACCCACCGCGCGGCGGCCATCATCACCCCGTCGAAAGCGACTGCCGAAGAGATCAGCCGCCGTTTTCCGTCAGCCGCCGCTCGCGTCACACCGATCGGGGAGGCCGCCGGCGAACGGTTCACCGCTGTGCGCAACCCGGCGGCCGAGGCGACCTGGCAACGGTACTTTGGCGTCAAACCACCCTATTTCCTCTACCTGGGTCAGTGGAAGTCCTACAAAAACGTGCCGTTGCTGATCGAGGCGTTCGCCCGCGTCGTCACTCAACGTCCGGAGGTCCAGCTGGTGATCGCGGGTCATGATCCCCGCCACCCTGAGATCCCCGCCGCCGCCTCCCGCCTACCGGACCGCTCGGTGGTGCTGCCGGGCCATCTGCCCGACGACGCCGTGACCGATCTCTATCGCGCGGCCTCCGCCGTCGTCGTGCCGTCGAAGGCTGAGGGCTTCGGCCTTCCCGTCCTGGAAGCGATGAGCTGCGGCGTCACCGTCGTCTGCAGCGATATCCCCGTCCTGCGGGAGCTGGCCGACGGCGTGGCCATCTTCTGTGACCCGAACAGCGCCGACTCCTTTGCGGCCGGCATGATCGCCGCCCTCAACGCCACGCCCGCGGATGGACACGTCCAGCGCGGCGTCGAGCGCGCGAGACTTTTCAGCTGGCGGAAAGCGGCCGAGGAGACCGTCCGGATCTATGACCGGGCGCTGGACGGCCGCCCCAGGACCCGTTCCGAAACTGATTGATGCGCCTGCATCTCTTCGGTGTCAGCCAGGGGAACGAGCCGGCCGATGGTTCGCGGCCCGAGCGCCCGCTCGATCAGGAGGTCGGCAAAATGGGGGTTCTTGGGAAGGAGCGACCCGTGCAGATAGGTGCCGAAGACATTCCCGTCGGCGACGCCCTCCGTTTGGTCCTCGCCGTTGTTGCCGGCGCCGCGCAGGACGCGGCCGAGGGGACGAAGGCCAGGTCCGAGGTAGGTCTTGCCGCTGTGGTTCTCGAAGCCGACCAGCGTCGGTGGCGTCAGCCCGAGGTCGCTGGTCTCGATCACGATGTTGCCGATGTTGCGCTTGACGCCGGGGACGGTGTACAGGTCGACGAGCGCCAGCCCGGGCAATTTCTTGCCTTCGGCCGTCATGTAGGACTCGCCCAGCAGCTGATAACCGCCGCAGACCGCCAGCACCACCGCGCCGCGCTCGATCGCCTGGCGGATCGCCGTCACTTTGTGGGCCGCGGCGTCTTTGAAGACGAGCTCCTGGTCGCGGTCCTGGCCACCGCCCCAGAAGATCAGGTTGGCGTCGGACAGGTCGGGGTCGGGTCCCCGCCCGACGGCGCGAATCTCGACGGGAATGCCTCGCCATTGGGCCCGTTTGGTCAACGTCAGGATGTTGCCGCGGTCACCGTAGATGTTCATCTCGTCCGCGTAGAGGTGGGCGATCCGCAGCGTCGGTGTGGTCACATTGGGTATGGTACGGCGGGTGGCCCGCCCGCTGGTCTGCATCCCGACCTATAACGAAGCGGGCAACATCCTGCCGCTGGTCGAGCGGGTGCACGAGGCGGCGCCCGACTGCGACGTCCTGGTCATCGACGACGCCTCACCGGATGGGACGGGCGACCTGGTGCGCGGCCGGATGCTCAAGGATGCCCGGCTGGAGATCATGTCGCGCCCCGCCAAGCTCGGGCTGGGAACCGCCTACCTGGCCGGCTTCGCCTATGGCCTCCAGCACGAATACGACCGCGTGCTGACTATGGATTCCGATTTCTCCCATCCGCCCGATCGGATCCCTGCGCTGATGGAGGCGGTCGACCGCGGCGCGCAGCTCTCTATCGGCTCGCGCTACGTCCCCGGCGGCACCATCCAGGGCTGGGCGCTGGGCCGGCGCGTGCTCAGTGCCGGCGCGAACATGGTGGCGCGGCAGCTGCTCCGGCTGCACACCCACGATTGCACCGGCGGCTTTCGCTGTTACAGCCTCCGCGCACTGCAGTTCCTCGTCACACGTCCGCTCCGGTCGTCGGGCTACTCGGCATTGATCGAGCTGCTCACTCGTTGCGAGCGTGCCGGCTTGACCATCGTTGAGCTACCGATCACGTTCTCTGAGCGGACCCGGGGACGGTCGAAGATCTCTCAGCAGGAGATCTTTCGCGCCATGATCACGGTGGCGCGACTCGCCGGGAGGCGGAGCTGAACCGCCGCCGGGCCATCCAGGCGGCGGTGTTGCTGATCATCGGCCTGCTCATCCTCTATGGCCTCATCCGTACGGTGCACCCTGGCGAGGTGGCGACCGCGATTCGGGGCGCCGCGCCTGGCTGGATCGCGCTCGGCATGCTTTCGTCGGTGGGATTCATCGCCCTGCGCAGCTGGCGCTGGCAGATCATCCTCGCGGCATCCGTCCCGGATGCTCGCCTGACCGACGCCGCCGCCGTCACCGCGGTCGGTTTCGCCGTCAACTCAGTATCGCCATTCAAGCTCGGGGAACTTCTTCGGATCGGCGCGATCGCGCAGCGGCTCAGGATCGGGGTCGGCGAGGCGAGCGCAACGGTGGTCCTGGAGCGGATCCTCGACGTCCTGGCGCTCCTCGTTCTCGCCGTCGGTGCCGCGCTCGTCTCGGGCCAATCGTCGAACGGCGCTCGCGTGTGGGGCGGGCTTGCCGCGCTCGCGAGCGTTTCGGCTGCGGCCGGCATCGCCGCCTACGTCATGGTGCTCAACCGTGAACGCACGATGTCGATCGCGGCACAGCTGGCCGCCAGGTTTCCGACACGGCTGCGCACGCCCATGCTCAATGCTGCCGACTCGATCCTGCGAGGACTGACGCTGCTCCGATCGCCGGGACGTTTCGTCGCGACCGGTCTTCTCAGCCTGGCGGTCTGGATCGTTCCCATCCTCGGTCTGGCGGCGTATTTCCGGTCGGTCAGTGGCGAGCTCGGTCCGGCGACGCTGTTTCTGGCCGTCACGCTCTTCGTCATCACGCAGGCGATCAGCGTGACGCCGGCGTCGGTTGGCACCTATGAAGGGCTGTTCGTCCTGGTGCTGGGCGCCTTTGGCGCCGGACCGGCAAGCGTCCTGACCGCCGCTGCCGTGATCGCCCACGTCGGAGGAATCGTGGCACTGCTCCTGGTGGGGGCGGTTGGCGCGCTATGGCTTCGAGTTAACCGGCCGCCGCTCCCAGTAAGGATCGAGCGCCCCGTCCCGAGTTAGCACCGCCCGCAGTTCGAGCATGGCGGTATAGGTCGGCAGCACGAAGAGCGTCGCGCCGGCCGCGGTGGCCTTGGCGGCACGCATGAGGGCCTGTCGCCAATCGCTGACGACCTCGATTCGGTCGGCGGGGACGTCGGCGTATTTGAGGCGGATCCTCAGGTCGAGCGCCCGGTCGCCGCTGACGACGATGTGCTGGGCGACGTCTTTAACCTGCTCGAAGTCGACGTCCCAGATCCAGGAGACATCCTGGCCGTCGGCGATGCGGTCATTCAGCGCCATCAAGAACGAGGTGGCGTGGCCGAACTCGATGGCGGTCCGCAACACCTCATTGAACCCGGTCGGATTTTTGGCCAGCAGCAAGATGGCGGGACGGCCGTCGACGACGATCCGTTCCATCCGGCCGAAGGCCGGCGCGAAGTCGCGCAACGCGGCGGCACTCTTCGCTAGTGGCACCTTCAAAGCCTTGGCCGCCGCCAGGGCCAGCACGACGTTGTAGGCGTTGTACAGGCCCGATAGGGGAACCTCGACATCGGCCGTCTGCGCACCATCGGTGACATGCAATCGCATGCCGTCCATGCCAACGATCGAAACGCTGGTCGCTCGGACGTCGGGCGTCGGCCTCGCGAAGTCGCCTCGCGGGCAGCGATAGTGACCGACGTGCGCGAAGTAGACGCCATCGAAAATGAATGGGCTGCCGCATCGCGGGCAGAACTTGGCGTCGGCGCCATGGCTGAGCTCCGACTGCAGTAAGGACGGATCGTCGAGTCCCGCATAGATGACGCGCGGCAGGCCGTCACCGAGGGCGGCCACCATGGGGTCGTCGGCATTGAGCACCGCCGTCATTCCCTCGGGCCCCTGGGTGAGCGCGCTGCGGATGTGCGCCGCCGTCGTCTCCAGCTCGCCATAGCGATCGAGCTGATCCCGGAAGAGATTGGTCACGACGATCGTTCCGGGCGCGACTTCCCGGACCAGCCGCGGCAGGCTGGCCTCGTCGATCTCGAAAAGGCCGACCGTTGCCGGGAGGTCCCCGGCCCAGCTCGCCCGGTTGACGACCGCCGCGGTCACGCCGAACACCAGGTTGGCGCCGGCCTGATTGGCGACGGTCGGATGACCCTGCGCCTCGAGGATGTGCCGCAGCAAGGCCGCGGTCGTCGTCTTCCCGTTGGTCCCGGTGACCACGACGGTGCCGTCGCTCAACGCGCGCGAGAGTTTCGTGAGGATGCCCGGGTCGACCCAGCGCGAAACGTCGCCCGGGAGCGTGGTGCCGCCTCCCCGCCGCAACCCGCGACTCAGGCCTGTCGTCAGCTTGCCGGCCCAGAGTGCCGCCCTCCCGCGTGCTCCCAGTTTGGCGCGCATCAACCCGCAACGGACACGGGCCGGCAGACCCAGGCCGGGTAGCCGAGTACGCGCACCTCCGCCAGAGCTGCCTCGGCATCCGCACGACCAGAAAACTGGGCGAACACGGCGGCGCCGCTGCCGCTCATCGTCAGCCCGGGCACGACCTGGTGCAAACGGTCCAATGCCTCGTTGAACTGCGGGAACAAGCGCCGGCTCGCCGGCTCCAGGTCATTCCCGAACACTTCCCTCTCCCGCTTGCGGGGGAGGGTCAGGGTGGGGGCCCCGAGCGCAGCGACCAACGCTGGCGTTCGGCCCGCGCTTGGCTTACCGCCGTCGACCGCGTCATAGACCGCCCGGGTGGAAATCTGGACCGGCGGACAGACGACCAGGAAGCGCCAGCTGGAGGGGACCGCCGGAAGCGGCGCGACTGTCGACCCCAGGCCGGTTGCCCGAGCGGTGCCACCGGCGAGCAAGAAGGGCACGTCCTGCCCGACGGCCGTCGCAACCTCGACCAGCTCGCCGGGCGTGAGCTTCAAGACATATAGAAGGTTGGCAGCCGTGAGAAAGGCGGCGGCGTCGGCGCTACCGCCTCCGAGGCCGGCACCCATCGGGATGCGCTTGAAGAGGCGGATCGTGAACGGCAGCTGACGGCCGACATGACCTTCCAGTTCGCGAGCCGCCTTCAGCACCAGGTTCTCGCCGTCGATCGCCGGCCCGACCAGGTCGAAGACGCGACAGTCCGTTCTCTCGACGGATAGGAGGTCGTGCAGCGAGACGGTCTGCATCACCGAATCGATGTCGTGATAGCCGTTGGATCGCCGGCCGGTGACATCGAGCGTCAGGTTGAGCTTCGCGTAGGCCGGCAGGATGAGCGCCACGTCGTCACGACTCTAATTCACCTTCCCCTACCCGTGAGGGTCGAAGCCAGGCGGAAGGGGAACCCGGAACAGCCAGGACCGCAGTCGAATCCGCCATGCCATCCCCGGCATCAGCGCCAGGTTTCTCATCGCCGTCCTGAAAGCTTCCGGATTGTCGAAGAAGATGCGATGGAAGTAGCGAATTTGCTGCCCGACGATCAAAAGCGGGGCCAGGATGGCGGCGGCGATTACGACTACGAGGAAGCCGATGAGGCCGGCGATCATCCACCAGGGCACCGTCGTCGCCCTGCGTTCAGAGGTACCAGGCGGGCATTCTGGAGCGGTAAAGGCCGGCGAGCAGGCATGCGCCATCGTAAGAAACGAAGCGGCATAGGTCGCAAGATAAACACGCTGATTGGTTGCCAGCACCGTTCCCGCCGGTCCAGCCGTCTGGTCGATCGTCGCCATGCTCCCGGGAATCCATGCTGCGTTCATCGCGGTCGCGGAGCCGCCGCACGGAACCGTCGTCAGGGTGCTGCTTCCGTTGGCCGTAATTTTGAACGTTCCCGTCCCGACGGCCCCAATCTCGCAAGCCAGGGTGATTGTCACGCCTCCCGACGTGGCTGCGGCGGCGGCTGGCGCCGGGCTCATCGCGATCGCTGCCGCGATGACCGAAAGCAATCCGAAGCATGACGCTTGCCTCGATCCCCTCGTCCGGAGTCGGCGATGGTTCAGCACTCACTTAGTGATCGGGTTCGGTCTCCGAACCCTGCGGGCCTCGAGGCCAGCTGCCGGGAAGCGCCGATAGCCGTCGTCATAGTGGCGTGGCCGGCCAGCGCGTGCGAAGGCTTCTCGGAGGGAGGACAAGGGACCTGCTAATCGGCGTTGGGCTCGCTGCCGCGGTACTGATCATTGCGTGGCCGCGAGCATCGGGAATCTCGGGCACGATCTCGGAATCCGTATGCAACCCCAGTGCAAAGACGGTCAGTTGCGATTCTCGACCCGCTATGGCCCGAGTTCGAATAACCGACTGCTACACCGGTTTGCTGACCTCCAGCAACCCGCGGGACAACATGAGCTGGGACCTAAGGTCCGACACGAAGGGCCGCTATCACGTCGACCTGGAACCTGGAACCTACTGCATCGTCGCATCCAACGAAGAGGGCGCGTTCCCGATTAGCGCCAGCCAGACGTCTGTAACGGTACGGGCGGGCCAGGTGACGACGGTCGACCTCACCATGGGCATTCCCGTGGGCATCGGTCTCTGATCATCCGATCAGCGGATGTAGTTCTCGGGAAAGTTGGGGGCGACCGAGTCGCCTTCGGCCGCGTTGGTAGGACTGAACCGCGGCCCCGTGGCTTTGCTGCTGGCGCGTTTTGCTGGCCGACGAGCCCATTCCGGAACGACCGGTGCGCTCTCGGATGTTTCGGCAGCGCGACGCTTGGCCTTCTTTTTCGAGCCCACCATCACCGATCGTACTGCGGGCAAGCGCCGCGGCAGCGGCCCTGACGAAACAACCCCGCTCTATCCACGTGACGCTGATCTGCTGGATCGCCTGGCCCTGCGCCTGAAGCGATACGACGAACGACGCCGTAGAAGGTTCCCGTCAGCCTTTGACGGTGACCGTGGCTTTGCCCTGGCCCATGAGGTCGGCCGAGCCCACAAACTGCCAGCGCAGCTCGTAGGGGCCGGGCTGTGTCCCCGAGGGAACGGGGATTTGCATGGCGAATCGGACCGACTGGCCTGGCGCGATGGTCCCGGCGGGCCGGCAGTTGAGAATGTGCGGCTCTTTGGCAACGCCCCGCGTGCTGTCCGACGCCCACTCGAGGTAAACCGGGCAGTCGGTCGGAAAGGCAAACGGCTGGCTGCCCGTGTTTTGCAGGGTCACGGTGTACCCCAGGACGGAGCCGGCGGTCACCGACGACGGGGCGTCGATGCGGATCGCGAGCGACCCGAGCGGATTCGGCGTCGGGGTGGCCTCGGGGGCCGGCCACTGCTGGAAGGCGCTCACCGCCACCTGGCCGTAGCACGGAGCGATCGTGCTCCACCTGGCCATCACATCGCTGATCGCGAGCCGCGGGCTGCTACCCCCAGCGGGAAACGACACGGCGACGGCGGTCGCCTCTCGAGGAGTGGGCGCACAGGCGAATCCCGCCCCGTCGTGCGTCTGCCAGTCAATCCCGACGTACGCGATACCGGCGCGAGGAATGAACGCCTGGACGTCCGCGGTGCCCGGCTGCACCAGGACGGGCCCGGCGGGTGGGAGGCCTTCAGCCGGCCTCGTGGTCAGCGGAATCTGGTGCCCGCCGCTGTCGAAGAGCTGGACGCCGGGGACGCCCTGGAGGATGCACGCGCTGCCGGATCGGTTGCCAAACAGGATCGAGGCGCCGAGCTGGCCGCCGGTCAGGGCGCCGATGCCGCCGAAGACGGCCTGCAGATCCGCGGCCTGGCATTGACGGGTCCCGGCCGGGATCGGAGTCGGCGAAGGCGTGGGCAGCAGCATGCTCGTTGGCGTAGCGCTGATCCAGGGCACCGGATCCGGGGAATCATGCTTCAGACTGGCAGCGACCTGCGAGCCGGCCGCACAGCCGCATAGGGCGAAGGCGAGAACCACCAGGGCCAGAGAGCGGACGCGCATCTGCCCCTATAACGGGGTCCACCCGCGAAGAGTTACCGAATTGCCTGGGATGCCCTACACTCGCGACCGATCGCGCCGGATGACGGAGAGGACCAGACCGATTTCCTCGCTTCGCAGGAGCACCTCGACACCCAGGTAACTCAGAGCCGCAAGTGCCACGGCAACCAGGACCGCGACCAGCGGGCGCAGGCCGCCCTGGAGCGAACCGCCCGTGATCAGGAACGCGGCGCCTGCTGCGATCGCCGCCATCGGCACCACCCCGACGATCGCCCGGCGGGTTGTTCGCAGGATCTGTCGCCCCTCGAGCCCGCCGAGCCGGCCTCGGAGCGCGCGTCCCAGCAAGATGGCGTTCAGTGTTGCCGCGATCGACGTTCCCAGCGCCAGCCCGCCCTGGGCCAGCAGCTGCACCAGCACAATATTGGTTGCGAGGTTGACACCGATTACCACCAGCGAAATGCGCAGCGGCGTGATGACATCCTGCAACGCGTAGAACACCCGGACGAGAAGCGCCGTCGCCGCCTGGCCGGCCAGCCCGAGGCTGAAGAAGGTCAGCGCGAAGGCAGTTTGCCGCACGGAGTCCGGCCCGAACTGTCCCCGCTCGAAGAGCGCGGCGGTGATCGGTACGCCGAGGAGGGCCAGGCCGACCGAAGCCGGCACCAGCACAAAGATGTTGAGGCGCAGCGCGAGAGACGTGCGATGCCGGATCGAGTCGATCGCCCCCAACGCCGCGTCGCGCGCCAGGAACGGAAAGAGGACGAACGCCAGCGCCTGCGAGAAAGTGCCGAGCGGCAGCTGCGCCATGGTGTCGGCGTAGCGCAGGGCGGCGACCCGACCGTGCGGCAGCGACGTCCCCAGGATGGTGTCGACGAAGACATTGACCTGGGCGGCGGCGAGGCCGAGTGCGATGGGAAACATGAGGCGGCCAACTTTTCGGACACCAGGATCGTTCAGGCCGAGGACGGCGGCCGGACGCCAGCCGGTTCGCCACAGCGCCGGCAGCTGGACGCCGAGGTGAAGCATCGCGCCGACGACCACGCCAACGGCGAGCGCGGTGACCCCGTAGCGCGGCGCGAAGAACGCCGCCGCCACGATGATGGCGCCGTTGTAGAAGAGCGGAGCCAGCGCCTGGGCGAAGAAGCGCTGATAGGCGGTCAGGATCCCAATCACCATGCCACCCGCACCCAGGAAGATCGGCTGCAGCAGCAGGATCCGAGTGAGGCCCACGATCACCTCGTGGTCGTGGGGGCTGTAGCCGAAGGCGATCAGCGAGACGTAGAACGGTGCGACAAGGAAGAGGATGGCCGCGCCAGCAGTCAGCACAACGATCGCGGAGTTGAGCACCCGCTGGGCGATTTCCAGGGCCCGCTGATGCTCCCCCTTCGCGAGATGCTCGGAAAGCACGGGGATGAACGCCGAGCTGATGGCGCCGGCCAGCAGGAGATTGAACAGCAGGTCTGGCACGCCGAATGCGACCCGATAATCGTCGATCTGGTGGCTGGTGCCGAAGGTGTTGGCGATGACCAGCTCGCGCACGGCGCCCAGCACGCGGCTGAGCCCGTAGGCGACCAGGATGAGCGTCGCGGCCGACGCGATTCGCCGCCGCTCGCTAGACATCGGGTGCCATTATCGCCTCATTCCCCTCCCCGCTTTGCGGGTGAGGTCAGGGTGGGAGCAATCCGTCGGCTATAATCACCGCTCGCATGGCGAATACCCAATCGGCAAAAAAGCGCGTGCGCGCCTCGATACGGAAGCGCGACCGGAACCGCTCCACCCGCTCGGCGGTCAAGACCCTGGTCTCCCGCGCGCGGCGACCGGCGCTCCCGGGCGCCGCCAGCCTGACGAGCGAGGACGTCCGCCGGGCCATCAGCGCGCTCGACAAGGCCGCCGAGAAAGGTGTCCTCCACGCCAACAATGCGTCCCGTCGCAAGGCCCGCCTGATGAGTGCGCTGGCGAAGCTGACGCCGACCGACGCCGCGCCGACCGCGACCAGGGGTTCGGGCAAGGCCGCCGCGGCGAGCGCCGCGAAGAAGTCGGCCGCCAAGCCCGCAAAAGCGAAAGCCTAACCACCCTTCCGCGACCGCTGCTCAACCGCCCCTTTACAACTCATGCTCAGCCATGAGAGAGTGTCAGGGCGCTGTAGCGCGACGTAGAGGAGGAAGGGAATGAACTTACTCAAACGACTGCTGGCCGCCAGTGGGGGGGCCGGACTTCTGATCGCGCTGGCGGGAGCCATCCCGACGTTTGCCGCCGGGCCGTCCGCCACCATCGCCCTGGCGTGCGCCGCGCCGGGGGCCGACCAGACGATTACCGTGTATGCTCCCGCCGGCGACCTGGTGCACATCGAGGTCACGATGAATAACAGCATCGTCAGCGCGACGTCCCTGGTAAGCAACTCAGGGGTTGTCACCAAGACGGTGAGCGTCCCATCGGTGGTGACCGCGGCGACGTCGACCGTGCGGGTCTGGATCTTGAGCATCGATGGCGTATCCGAAGGCAGCGCCACGTTTTCGAGCCCAACAAACGGGACGGTCTGCGCTACGCCCAGCCCGACCAGCCCAACATTCGCGATTGGGCTGATTCAACGGCTTCAGGTCGGTGGGCAGGTCGAAAAGACCTGCGATGCCGGTCTCACGGGAAATGCCGCATTCACCGCGACGATCCAGGTCAATGTCGTGGATTCCGACATCCCGTCAACAACCATTACCCTACCGGCGGATCTCACACTGACGCTGACCTGCAACGGAGAAAGTGAATCACTACCCAAGCTGCCCACCACCTCCGTCATCACGTTCCACGAATCGACTGCCCCAGCGGGGGCGGCCGTGGCAGCCGATACCAAGATCACGATCGGCAACGCCCCTGTTACGACGACGATCCACAACGCCAAGGCCGTGGTCGTGACGACCCCGACCCCGACGCCGGCCCCCATCGTCCTGCCGGCGACGGGCCACCCGGCGAGCACCCCCGGCATCCCCTGGACGGGACTCGCCCTGCTTGGCCTGATCGCGGTGACGGGAGCGGGACTCGTTCTGCGGCGCCGCAGCTAAAGGCAGCGCGAGGGAGCCACGGCGCGTGGCTCCCTCGAACCGGTCGCTGACCTTCCCGGGAAGGGTGACAACATAAAACCCATGAAGCGCGGACCCCTCGTCCTGCTCGCAGCCGCCGTGCTTGTTCTGCTCGCGAGCATCCCCGCAACGGGGGTTGGTCGCTCCCCGACTCGCCTGCCGCCGACGTCGAGGAACGTCCTCGCGATCGCACCGGCGACGCCAACGCCATCGCCGTCCACCTCAGCGACGGTTGCGGCCACGGCTCCGACGGCGGCGGCGACCGCGCCAAATGCCGCTGCCGCGGTCGTCCCCCCGACGGCGGTGACGGCGCGGATATCCATCCCGCGCATCGGCATCCACAACGCGCCCGTCTACGACCGCGGGACCGATGCGAAGGGCGTCATGCTGATCGCCCCTGGCTCCGCCGTGACGCATTACGCCTTTTCTGCCTCATACGGAATCGGTAACACGGTCCTCTACGGACACGACGACATCCAGGGCAACATCTTCGGCCACCTTTATGACCTGCGCCCTGGCGACACCGTGCAGATCGTGGTCGCCGGCGAGACGCAGACCTACCGTGTCACCGGTCACCAGATTGTCCTGCCCACCGCAGTCAGCGTCCTCTCGCCCACGAACGACGCGCGCCTCACCATCATCACCTGCTGGCCGTTCAACGTGGACACGAAGCGCTGGATCGTAACGGCCGTGAAGATTTAGCCGGCGGCGATGAGCACCTGTTCGAGGATGAAGCCTTCGACCGCAAGCCGAGCGTCCAGCTCCCCGAGCTTGATCTGTTCCTCGATGCGCAGCAGATCGTGGAATCCGCGGTCAAGCTCCGCGGCGCTGTAATCCGTAGCCTGGCGGAAGGCCTTTTCGAGAACAAACGGGTGGTCCGTCGATCGCGCTTGCAGGTCGGCCAGCGAACCGCCGCGGTCGCGGATCGCGCGCGCCTGCAGCAGCCGTCGCCAATGGCTCACCAGCGTGTAGAGCAGCCAGGTGGGCTCGCGCCCGTCGTCCAGGAGGGACTGCAGCACGCCCGCCACCTCACCCGGCCGGCTGCTCGCCAGCGAGTCCGTCAGCGCGAAAATCTCTTCCTCGCGACTGTCGCTTACGAGCGCGCGCACGGCTTCGTCGTCGATCCGGGTCGACGGCGAGGCGTAGAGCGCGAGCTTCACGATCTCCTGGTCGAGCAGCCGCAGGTCCGGCTGCGACCGCTCGAGCAATAGCCGCACGGCGGCCGGCGTGATCGAAAGCCCGCGTTCCTCCGCCAGCTTGCGCACCCACCCCGCGCGATCCGATCGCCGTGGCGGCTCATATCGCTGGATTCGGGCGCGCTTGTCGCGCTCCATCGCCGCGACGACTTTGTAGATCGGGTTGCCGGGTGTCACCAACACGTGCGCGACCAGCACGAGGTGCGTGGAGTCGGGCGTTCCCTCCAGATAGGCGGCGGCGCGTTCAGCCCCGGCGCCCTTGTCCCGCTTGCCGGCGAGCAGTCCCCAATCGCGCAGTACCAGGACGCGAAGCGCATCGATGAAGGGCAAGGTGCTGGCCTTCTCGGCGAAGGCATCGGCATTGAGCGCGTCCGCCTGGATGTCCTCGTAGTTGAACTCCAATGTCAGGGCGGCGCGCAGCGGTTGCAGCAGGTCGCGAGCCGCCCGGTCGACGAGGTAGCCCTCGCCACCGTGAATGAGCGTGATCACGCCGGCGCGAAGGCGCGATCGATCTTCGCCGCCATATAGAAGTCGCTCTCGGTCAGGCCGTCGATTTTGTGCGTCCAGAGGTAGACACGAACCTCGCCCCATCGCACGTAGAGGTCCGGATGATGGTTCTCTACTTCGGCGACAGGCGAGATCCGTTTGACGAAGTCGACCGCGTCGACCCAGTTCTTGACCTTGAACGACTTGATCAGCTTCTTGTCGTCTTCCACCAACCAGCCCTCGAGCTGCGCCGCAAGCGGTGCAATCTGCTCATCGGTCAGCGGCGGCGTGCCACCGCGGCACGGGATGCACTTGTTGTCGGCAAGACTGGTTGCCATCTACGCCTCCCTGCCCCGCATGCGGGGGAGGGAAGGCTGGGGGCTCTCGACCTTCGCGATCGTCTCGCGCTCCGCCTCGTCCGGACCCGTTTCGAGCCACGCGTCGCAAATTTCTTTCGCCACCGCCTCGGGCGTGGCGCGCAGGCTCATCACCAGGACATTGGCGTCGTTCCATTTGCGGGCGCCGCTAGCCGTCTGCGCATCGCCGCAGAGGGCGGCCCGGATGCCGGGAACCTTGTTGGCGGCGATCGACACGCCGGTGCCGGTCCAGCAGAAGAGCACGCCCTGCTGGCAGGCACCCGAGGCGACCCGCTCCCCCACTTCCCGCCCGACGTCGACCCAGTCCATCGGGTGGCCGTTCAGTGGACCGTGCAGCTCGACGTCGAGGCCGGCTCGGCGCAGGTGATCGACCACCGAATCGGTCACCGGCGTCCGTTCGTCGCTGCCTACCGCGATTTTCATGGCCAATCCAGAATAGTCCCCCACCCTGCCCTCCCCCGCCAGCGGGGGAGGGAACTTCTTCGCAAGTCGTTGTTCTCCCGTGGTCGCGAGGCGATTGGGGCAGCTGCCGGCTTTGAAGCCCTGGCTTCCGGCTGCCGTCCTGGTAGTCACCGGAGCACTGGCGTTGCGCAATCTGGTGGGCGTGGTGCACTTCGCGCTGCACCGGGCCTTCGAAGGCGACTTCGCCGTCTACTACATCTTCGCCCGCGTCGGGATCGACCACGGCTGGGGATCGCTGTATGACTACGCCGCGATGCGCCAGGAGTGGCTCGCGCTCGGGTCGGCCTTTTTGTACCCCGCCCTCTACCCTCCGACGCTGGCCTGGTTCGTCGCGCCCTTCGCCGCCCTGCCGTTCGCCGCGGGGTATGCGCTCTGGAACGTCGTGCTGATTGCCTCGCTCCTCGTTACCTGGTGGCTGACCGCGCCGCTCTCGAGCCGGCTCGTCCGCTTTGGGCACCTCGCCTTTGCCCTGGCGTTGCCCTCTGTCGCCTTCGGGTTGCTGCTCGGCCAGGTGGTGATCGTGGTGGCGGCGGCGGTCTCGATCTCCTGGTGGCTGTTGCGCCACAACCGGCCCTTCGCCGCCGGGCTGGTGCTGTGCTTGATCGCGCTCAAACCGCAGCTCGCGCTGATGGTGCCGGTCGCACTGCTGGTGGCCGGGCAGTCGCGGGCCTTCCTCGGCTGGGCGGCCGGCTCGCTGGCCATGCTGGGCGCCGCGCTGGCAACCATCGGCTTCGGCGGCCTGCAGACGTACGCGATTCTTCTGTCGGGGAGCGCGCACTACCTCGGGACGATGATGGTCTACCCGCAGCTCACGCTGCCGGGCCTGGTCGGCAGCGGGTTCGCGGCGGCCATCACCCAGGGGCTCGTGATCGCGATCATCCTCGGGCTTGTCTGGCGGCGGCGTGGATCCGGTTTGGAATTTCCCTATGCGGCCGGTCTGTGCGCCTCGCTGCTGATCGCCAGCTTTTTGCATCCCCAGGACGTCGCGGTGCTGTTGCCTGCCGCCTGGCTCTGGCTGCGCACGGCACCGCGAGGGTTCGAGCGCGTCCTCGGTCTCACCGGCTTCGTGGCCGCCCTGATGCTGACCACGCCGCTTCCGTTGTTGCTGGTGCTCGCCGCCTGGCTGGTCTCGGACAGGACTCTGGTGCTGAGTGTCAGCCGCCGATCTGGCTCATCGTCTTCGATGGCCTGACGAAGTCCGCCTGCCCGATCTTGTGGCCTTCTTCTTTCTGCCAGACGGCGGCCGCGACGAAGTCTCGGATTTCCAGGTCCGACGCCCCGCCGCGCAGGAGACTCTTGACGTCGTGTTCCTGGATCGAGAACAGGCACGTCCGGAGATGACCCTCGGCGGTCAGCCGGATGCGGTTGCACACTTTGCAGAAGGCGTCGCTGACCGAGGGGATGACGCCGATCCCACCCTGGCTACCGTCGCGAAACCGGAATCGCGTGGCGGGGGCAGGGCGCTGATCCGGCACCGGCTCGAGCGGAAATTCCCGGTCGATCGCCTCGATGATGTCGCGGCTGGCGACGACGCTCTCCATCGACCAGATGCCGTCGGCATCGAGTGGCATGAACTCGATGAAGCGGACTTCATAGCCCTCGCGACGTGCGAGGCTTGCGAAGTCGACGATCTCGTCGTCGTTGCGGCCGCGCATGACGACCATGTTGAGCTTGATGGGGCTGAACCCGGCCGCGCGGGCAGCCGTCAGGCCGCGCAGCACGCGGTCGAGCGCATCGCGGCGGGCGAGATCCTTGAAGCGGTCGGAGTGGAGCGTGTCCAGGCTGACGTTGAGGCGCTTGAGCCCCGCCGCCTTGAGGGCCTGGGCTTTTTCCTCGAGGAGGATGCCATTGGTGGTCATGGCGATATCCAGTGACTCGTCGATGGCCGCGATCATGGCGGTGAGCTCCTCGATGCCCCTGCGCACGAGCGGCTCGCCGCCGGTCAGCCGAATGGTGCGGACCCCGCAGTTGTCGACGAGAACGCGGGTGACGCGCACGATCTCCTCGAAGCTGAGCACTTCGTCGCGCGCCAGCCAGGGAAGGCCGGCGGCCGGCATGCAGTAGACGCAACGGAAGTTGCAGCGGTCCGTGACCGAGATGCGCAGGTCATCCGCGATCCGCCCGAAGGTATCCCGGAGATGCAGAACAGGTTTTTGACTGGGCACGAACTTAGTATATGGGGCGTGCAGTTAGGCGTCATGCCACCGTTCACACCAATGGAGGCGAAGGTCCAGTCAGAGCTGCCCCGGGGCGATGCCTGGCAGTACGAGCCGAAGTGGGATGGCTTTCGGGCGGTCGCCTTCAAGGACGGCGACGAGGTCGTGATCCATAGCCGCAACCAGAAGCCACTGACACGCTACTTCCCGGAGCTGGTGCCGGCGCTGCAGAAGATCAAGCCGAAGCGCGCCGTCCTCGACGGCGAGATCGTGATCTTTACCGGGTTCGGCACCGACTTCGATGCCATGACATTGCGCATCCACCCGGCAGCCTCCCGCGTCAACATGCTGGCGGCGGAGCAGCCCTCCACCTACATCGCCTTCGACCTGCTGGCCGACGGCGACGAGAGCCTCATCGAGGTGCCGTTGAAAACGCGGCGCCAGCGGTTGGAGAAATTGCTCGGCTCCAAGCCTGGATCGATCTACCTCAGCCCGGTGACCCGCGACCGCGAGGTGGCGCTTAGTTGGCTGAAAGAATATCGTGGCACCGGGCTTGACGGCATCGTCGCCAAACGCACCGAAGGCATCTACAAGCCGGGCGAACGCGCCATGATCAAGGTCAAGGAGCAACGAACCGCCGACTGCGTCGTGGGCGGCTTTCGCTGGGGCAACGACGGCAAGCGAGTCGGTTCGTTATTGCTGGGCGTCTACAACGGCAAAACACTGGAGTACATCGGCCATACCTCGGGCTTCGACGATACGCAGCGACGCGAGCTGGTCGCGAGGCTGGAGCCGCTCCGTGGCGGAACGAGTTTCGAGGGGGGCCGCGCTCCCGGCGGCCCTAGTCGCTGGTCGACGGACCGGGACCTGGCCTGGGAGCCGCTGCGTCCCGAGCTCGTCTGCGAAGTCGCCTTCGACCGTCTCGAGAACGGTCGCTTCCGTCACGGGGTCGGCTTCGTCCGCTGGCGGCCCGACAAATCGCCGAAGTCCTGCACGCTGGCGCAGCTCAAGGCCGAGGCGTCCGTCGAGCTGAAGAAGCTTTTCGTCTAGTCGTCGCGCTTCTTCTCGCGGCCGGGACGGCCCGCCTCGCGCTCTTGCTTGGCCTCGTACGCGCCCGATACTTCCCGATAGAGCTCCTTGGGGTGCTCCTTGATCTTCCGCGCGACGTCCGAGGGCTTTTGCGGTGGCTCGGGCGTCGGTTCGCCGTCGATCGCCTTCGGCTCTGCCTCAGCCATATTCAAATCACCTCCCCGATATACTACTGACGATATCAAATGTTGATATAATCTCAGACTGAGCAATCGAAATCGCAAACACGACCGCCCTGGGAGGTGTGTAGATGAAAGTTCGAGAGGCTATGGCCAAAACCGTCTCAGCGGCCAAAAAGAGTGATCGGGTAATCGACGTCGCCAAGAGGATGAAGCAGGAAGACGCCGGCTTCATCCCCATCATCGAAAACGGTGGAACGATGGTTGGCGTGATCACCGATCGCGACATCGTGATCCGCTGCATCGCCGAGGGCCACGACCCTCGAAACGAAACGGCCGAGCACCTGATGAGCCGGGACGTGACCACCATTGGCCCCGACGATGACATCGAGCAGGCCGCGCGCATGATGGAGCGCGAGGAAATCCGTCGACTCCCCGTTGCCGAAAACGGCCGCCTGGTTGGCGTCCTGAGTCACGGCAACCTGGTGCAGGCGACCAAGAACATGACGGCTGAGAAAGCCACCGAGGGGGTGACGCGTGGTGCTTGATTTGAAGCAAGTCGACCTCAAGCAGGTCCGCGACGAGGTCGCCGACCGGGTGACCCGGGCGGCCAAGGAGCTGGGTAGCGGCGCGGGCAGCGCCGCCCGCGAACTCGGCGCGACGGCCGAGGAATCGCTCAACACGCAGATCCGCAAGCAGACGGCCTCGGTGAAGCGCCGTCTGCCAGGCCGTGGCGGTCCGGGACGGCTCGCCGTCCTCGCCGGCGCCCTTGCCGGCGCGGTGACCGCCTACTTTTTCGACCCGCAACAGGGACGCGCGCGCAGAGCGCAATTCATCGATTGGTCGGGTTCCCGGCTTCGTCGCGGCTGGCGCGCACTCGATCAAATCCGAGCGCGGACCGGTTCGAATGCCGCGGCCTTTCCGCAGAAAATGGTGAGCCTGCGATCGGGCCCACGCCCGGCCGATGACCTGACGTTGCGTGACCGGGTCGAGAGTGAAGTGTTTCGCAACCCCGACCTACCCAAAGGTCAGATCAACATCGACGTCGAGTCCGGAGTGGTCACGATTCGAGGCCAGGTCGATAACGCATACCAGATCGCGAACGTCGAGAAGGCCGTCATGAAAGTGCCGGGCGTCGCCGGGGTCGAGAACCTGCTCCACGTCGACGGAACGCCGGCCCCCAATAAGGCGCAAGCCCGGGAGAACGCGGGCTAGATCGAGCTCGAGTCGGTTGGAGCGGTCAGTCCCCCGCTGGCCGCTCCCTTTTTTTCCCCGGACGCACCGCCCTAGACTGACGTGATGCGCACCGGAACCGCCGATCTGCCACTCCACGGGGGCCGTGCGCCACGCTGGCTCTTCGAGCGCATGACGCTGCTGGCGCGCGAGATGGGATTGGCCATCCTTTCCGAAGAAGGGACACCCGGCCTGCTCCGGCGCATCGCCGATCCGGTGTGGTTCCAGGCCTTTGGCTGCGTGCTCGGCTTCGACTGGCACAGCAGTGGGCTGACCACGACGGCATGCGGCGCACTCAAGGAAGGGCTGCGGGATCTCTCCCACGAGACGGGTCTCTTCATCGCCGGCGGGAAGGGCAGAACCTCGCGCAAGACGCCCCAGGAGATCGAAGCCGCCTGCTGGAAGACCGGCCAGGACGCCGCCCCTTTGATCCGCGCCAGCCGGCTCTCGGCCAAGGTCGACTCGGCGGCCGTGCAGGATGGGTTCCAGGTCTACCACCACAACTTCTTCTTCGCGACCGATGGCTCGTGGGCGGTCGTCCAGCAGGGCATGAACGAAGGCACGGGCATGGCGCGCCGCTATCACTGGCTCCCGCCAGAACGCTTCGACTCAGACCCGCACGCGGCGATCACCGGCAACGCCAGCCAGCCGGTCCTCAACCTCGTCGCATCCGAGGGTGAGCCCAATCGAAGCGGCGCGGTCGCGCTCGCCCGAGAGAAGCCGGTCACGCTGCTCGGCGAGGTCACGCGCATGCGGACGGTGGCGATGCCCCGCCATCACGAGGTTCGGCTCAGCGACCTGCATCCGGAGCGGCTGGCCCGCGTCCTGCTAGCCACCTATGAGCGGCAGCCCGAGGATTACACCGCCTTGCTGGCCGTGCCCGGGGTGGGCGCCAAAGCACTCCGGGCGCTGGCGCTGGTGGCGGAGCTCACCTACGGCGAGCCCGCCTCGGTGCGCGATCCGGTGTCGTATTCCTTCGCGCACGGCGGCAAAGACGGCACGCCGTATCCGGTGGACCGTGGGACCTACGACGCGACCATCCAGTCCCTGCGCCGTGCCGTAAACGAGGCGCGCGCCGGCCACAGCGAAAAGTCCGCCGCACTGCGCCGGCTGGCCGGCGTCGAGCGCTCGCTCAACATGGTCTCGTGATCCGCATTCCGGATTCGGCGCTGGTCCTGCTCATCGGCGCCTCGGGTTCGGGCAAGTCGACCTTCGCCGCGCGCCACTTCGATGCCCCGACGGTCATTTCGTCGGACCAGTTGCGCGGCGCGCTCGCCGGCGACGAGGCCGACCAGCACGCGACCGATGCCGCCTTCGGCCGGCTTCATCAGTGGCTCGACGCGAGGCTCGCGGCGGGCGCCCTGGCCGTGGTCGACGCGACCAACGTCGAGTGGATGCGACGCACCGAGCTCATCCGGCAAGCCCATCGCCACCGACGCCCGGCGATCGCGATTGCCTTCGATCTACCGGTCGATCTATGCCTTTTGAGGAACGCCGCGCGCCGGCGGACCGTTCGCGCCGCCATCATCCGGCGGCAGCACGATGAGCTGCACCGCGGCCTCGACCGGCTCGACCTGGAGGGCTTCAGCGCCGTCCATGTCCTGCGCAGCGAGGCCGAGGTCGAGGGTGTCGTCGTCCAAATAGAAAAGGGCCCGGTCACCCGGGCCCCTTTGTCGACGGCGCCTTAGTCGCGTTCGCCGCAGGCGGAGGCCACGGCGCTGACGGCGGTCCGCAGGCTGGCAAGCTGGGCGGTCCAGTTGACGGTGCGCAGATCATGCCACTGCGCGATCCACTGGCGAAAGTCGTCGGCGCCATTGGCTTTGAGCGCCTGCAGGGCGGCGATGGCGGCCTGACATGCGGCGCTCGGTTGCGGCAGGCACGCGCTGCGGGCGGCCAGCAGAGCGGTGCGCCACTGCGGCGCCTCGGCCGCGTCTTCGGCCTTGTCCGCGGCGATCGCACTCGCCGAGGGCGGCTGCCCGGCGGCAGCCCGTTCGGCCGTATCTTCGGTGACGTCGGCCTGATGCAGCGCCTTCAAATTGTTGATGGCATCCTGGCAAGCCGTAGATACCACGACTCTCGGCAGCGGCCTGGTCGCGACCACCGGCTTAACGACGGCCTCGGTCGCGTGGGTCGCGGCTGCCGCGGTGGCTTCGGTTGCTTCGACCTCTCGATCGGCCTTGGCCACATTGGTGGTCGCGGCGACCAGGCTCACCAGGCTGCCTTGCGCCTGAGGGGTGGCCCGGTTGCCGGCGTACGCCGAGAGCGTTGCGAGGGCGAGCGCGGCGATCGCCCCCAGAATGATCGATTTGGTTCGCACGATTCGTCCTCCTTGCGGGGTAGTTCGCCTTCTACAACGGTGGCGGTCCAGCTCGCTTACGGGTGTCGAACGTGCGTTTGGAGACGCTAGGCTCGCTTGCGCAGTTCGTCCGGCCGGAGAATCGTGATGAGGCCGGCCTCCTGCCTGATGTCGCCCCGCACCGCGAATCGGTGCAGCGCGCGGTTCACGTTTTCGCGACTGGCCGAGACCATGGAGGCGAGCGTGCGCTGCGAGAGCCGCACGTCGATGCGGAGGCCGTCCGGCGTGCTGCGTCCGTGGGATTGGCCCAGGTCGAGAAGCTTGCGGGCGACGCGGCCGCTGATATCGAGGAAAGCGATCTCGGCCAGGCTCTCATCGACCTCCTGGACGTAGCGGGCGAGCGCCTGCATCAGGTGGCGGCTCAGCACCGGATGCCGATCGAGAAGGGAGAGAAGCGAATCCTTGGCCACGCTCACGCATTCGGTGAGCTCCATGGCCTGCGCATCCGCCGTCCGGGTCGCATCGCCCGAAAGGAGCGCGATCTCGCCGAAGGAATCGCCGGGCATGAGAATGGCATAGACTGCCTCCGTTCCACCCCGACCCATCCGCGAGATCTTGACCTGCCCTCGCTGCATGACGTAGAGGGCGTTTCCGACGTCGCCCTCGCGAAAGATGTAGCTGCCCTTGCGGAAAGTCCGCGACCTGGCAGCGGGCCCGAGGGCCTCGAGATCCTGCCGGGGCATGCCGCTGAACAGGGCGGAATCGGCGAGGACCGCGACCAGGTCCATGAGCGCCATCATATGGCCCGGGGTCGACGGAGGGCGGTCATGGAGACCACCCTCCCCACCATTGCTTTCTAGTCCGCGTGACTCTGCGACTCGACAGTGCTCTGCGACTCGACGGTACTCTGCGACTCGACGGTGCTCTGCGATTCGACGGTACTCTGCGCATCGACGGCGCTCTGCGCGAGAGCACTACTGGCAGCCAGTGACGCGGCCTGCCGTTGCGGTGCCGCGCCCACCGGGACGGCCCGGTCGCCGGCTCCGGTCCGCAACTGCTGCTTCTCCTGCGCGCTCAGGTCGAATCCGCGGACGGCGCCTTCCAGGTCGGTCTGCAGGCGGTTACGAAACTGGGCATCGCTCGATGCCTTGCGCAATACCTCCTCGAGGGCCTCTTGGCTCATGTTTTCACCTCCTTTTCAAGGTGATGCGTGCAACGCGCTAAGGATGGACGAGGAGCGCCGCATCCGGCGGCGACGTGAATCACTGTTTCGCTGTGTCGTTTGACACAGCCTCGGAAGGCGGCGGCTTGCCGAGGAACTCCATGCGAACCGGCTCCGGCCTCGGCTTGCAGACGCCGCAATAGAGAGCGTCCTCGACCGCCAGCCCGTAGAGCGTCCCGTCCGCCGGGTAGACCTCGAGCACAAACGAATGCAGCTTGGCATCCTGCCGGCAGACCGCGCGTCCGCAGAAGCGGCAGGTGCCATTCGCGGGGGCGGCGCAAATCCAGCATTGCATCAGGCGGCTCCCGCCACGGAATGGCCGCGTGGCACGCGGATGTCCGCCATGCCCACCAACTGCCCGTCGAGGTCGAGATAGCGCCCGACCAGGTCTCGAAAGTCCTGGCGTTCGAGCTTCCAGACCGATCCGTCGGTCTTGCCGCGCACCGTTGCCATCCGCGGCTGGTCGCGAAGCAGGGCGATCTCGCCGAAATACTCGCCGGGACCGAGCGCGGTAAGGCGTCGCGACCGCCCGTTCTCCCGGGAAAGAACGTCGACCTGGCCTTCGCGAACGACGTAGAAGGCGTCGCCGCGATCGCCCTGTCGCACCAGGGAGTCACCTCGCTGGAACGGTTGAACCGCGAGCTTGACGGCGAGCAGGTCTAACTGGCGGGGTGTCGCCTCACTGAAGAGCGGAACCGCCCGCAGGCGGTCCCGCTCCTGTAAGGCCGCGCGCACCTGGCTTTCCCAGGCGACGACGCCACCCAGCTCCTTCCAGAAGGCCCGCTGGTCGAAGACGAGCAGCCGCATGGGGGTCGCCGCCTTGACCGTTGCCTGCCGCAGGCCGCTGCCGAGGAGGGCCCGCTCGCCGAAGAAATCGGTCGGACCCTTGCGCTCGACCACCGCGTCCTCGCCCGCGTCGCGTACCAGGACCTCAGCTTCGCCCTCGGCCACCACAAAGAACTCGTCGCCACGCTCGCCCTGGCGCACGATCGTCGCGCCCTCCGGCACGTCGCAGATGCGTGCCGACTTCGCCAGTCGTTCGAGGGAGGCGAAGGGGAGCGTCCGCAGAAAGCCCAGCCCCTGCAGGAGCCGGAGCCGGTCTCGCACGCGGATGGTCTCCAGGGCTCTTTTGGCCGCGGCGGGCGCCTGTCGGATAGCCCGCTGGTAACGCCAGAGCTGCCGGCCCAGCCGGATGCCCAGCGGCACCGCGACCACCGCGACGACGACGACCAGCAGGATCTTCGCGAGCAACCCGGGCGTGGCCCAGAGCGGGCGCAAGATCGGCCTCAGGCGCCGTCCCCACCAGAGGAACGCCAGGTAGATCGACAGAAACGAGTAGACGGCGCAGAGCGAGCCGAACACGGCATAGAAGGCTTCCTTGCGGGTCAGCCGCTTGCGGTCGAGCAGCTTGTGCCAGAACGGACCGCGCACGAACTCCAGCGCCTTCTGCCGTAGCTTGGGAGTCTCGACCCATTCCTCCAGGATCCAGTAGCCGTCCAGCAAGAGCAGCGGCATCAGGTTGAGCAGGTTGTTGATGTAGGCGGCGACCGCGATCTTGAAGAGGAGCGTGGTCAGCAGCGTGGGCCCGGGCAGGAGTGCGACCAGGATCGAGCTGAAGCCCGCCACGACGAAACCGGAGTATGGCCCGGCCCAGAAGATGGCGACGCGACGGGACCAGGGGATTAACCACGCATCCGTCACGTTCACGTAGAACGACGGAATGAAGTAGTAGAGCATGAAACCGCCTTCGTCCACGCGGCGCCCGAAGTGCTTCGCCGTCAGCGCATGGGCCGACTCGTGGATGAAGATCACGGTGTAGAAGGCGAGCACCAGCGCGATGAGGCCGGCCACGCTCGAATTGCCGATCGGGGCAAAGGGATCGTGCCCCGCCCCGATCTCGGCGACGAAGGCGACCAGTCCGATGACCCCGATCACGGCCGTGAGGACCAGCGCCGGCCTGGTGAAAATCCATCGCACCCGATCGTGCAGCCGACTGACGACCGGATCGATCCCGCGGAGCGGCAGCCGCAACTTCAATGTTGTGCCCTCCCAGCGTCCCGTTCGCTGCGGCGCCGCCGGCGGGTTCAGCCGGCGATCGAGCGTTTCGTAGACGTCGCGCGGCGGATCGACCAGAAACCCGGCGTTGCGCAGGTCCTTCACCAGCGTGGCGATGCGGTCGAAGCCGAAGCGGCCGAATTGGCGGAAATAGTCGATCACCAGGTCGGAGACCCGGCGGCTCCCATCCATACGGCTTGCCAGGAAGTCGTCGTGCGGCCCCAGTCGCAGATAGAGCCGCGGCCGGTCGGCCAGCATCGTGTAGGGCGTCCCCCGCCGGCTTTTGAGCCGCGCCCAGGTCAGATCCGTGCGCAGGCGCGGCCGGTAGTTCGCGACCGATACCGCCTCCGAGACCTGCTCCCAGACTGACGCCAAACGTCTCCCCTCCCGAGATCCTTCGCCGCCTACCGGCCGACTATGAGGCTCGGGTCACTCAGCGTCAAGGGAACAGTGTCAAACGACACAGCCGGCTGGTGATGGGCGGCATCTCGATGGAGCCTGCCCCGCCATATGCTGCGGCGGTCGAACGAACACTGCGGGAGGACATGAAATGTACGGGATGACCGGTCCGGAGCTGCTGACCCAGTTGAAAGTACGCGACACGCTTCGCGAAGCCGAGCGGATCCACCAGGTGTCCGCGGTCCTCAAGGAGCGGAAAGCCGCTCGCCGGGCGCTCTTGAGCTTGAGCCGCGTGCGGTTCTGGCGAGGAGCCGACGGCCGCAGGCCGGTGCTGCCGTCGCCGACTTCCTGATTCGCACTCGTTCGCGTGCAGAGGGCGCCGTCAGTCGATTGACGCGCGCCCTCAAACGGCGTATAGCCTGGCCTTCGCAATGGCCAAAGCGCATACCATTGGTCGATCGCCACGAGAAAGAGACCAGCGGATCGGGACGGGGCACTGACCGCGCTGAAAGCCAGCGATCGAAAGCTCGCGCGGCTGATCGAGGCGACCGAGCCGGTCGATACCAAGGCCTGGCGCCGAGCGCGACCGCTGGGCGAACCCTTCGGCGTGCTCGTCTACTCGATCATCGGTCAGCAAATCTCGGGCTTCGCGGCGCGCGCCATCGCCGGCCGGCTCACCGAGCGCTTCGACGGCCGGATGCCTTCCCCTGCCGAGCTGCTCGCCCTCGACCCGGTTGATCTCAAGAGCGTCGGTCTGTCTCGCATGAAAGTCGAATACCTCCGCTCGCTGGCGGAGCACGTCGTTTCCGGCGAGCTCCAGGTCGACCATCTCGACAAGCTTTCGGACGACGAGGTCCGGACGCAGATCACGGCCAGCCGCGGGCTCGGGCGATGGACCGCCGATATGTTTCTGCTGATCAACCTGGAGCGGCCCGACATCCTGCCCATCGGCGACCTGGGCATCCGGACCGCCGTTCAGCGCCTCTACCGCCTCGACCACCTGCCCACGCCCAAGGAGGTCGACGCCATCGGCGAAAAGTGGCAACCCCACCGCAGCCTGGCCAGCTTTTACCTGTGGGCCTCGGCGCGGCAGGCGCCGAAGGCGACCGCCTAGCGGTTGCGGATTTTTTCTTTGGCCTGCTGGTAGGCGCGCAGCTTCCGGACCTTGGGCTGCGCGTTGAAGACGATGTAGGGATTCAATGGATTGCGCGCGGCGTAATCCTGGTGGTAGGTCTCGGCCTGGTAGAAGGCCTGCAGCGGCACCACCTCGGTGACGATTGGATGGTCGAAGACATGCGCCTTGTTCAACTGGTCGATATAGGCCTCGGCCACGCGCTTTTGCTCGTCGTCCGCGTAAAAGATCGCCGAGCGGTACTGGCGCCCGGAATCGGGTCCCTGCCGATTGAGTTGCGTCGGGTCGTGCGCGATGGCGAAGAACACTTTGAGAATTTGCCCGTAGCTGATCCGGCTCGGGTCATAGAGGACCTCGACCGACTCGGCGTGGTCCGTGGTTCCAGTCGAGACCGTTTCGTAGTCGGCGGTGTCGGCGGTGCCGCCGGCGTATCCGGAGTTGACCGACGACACGCCGTCGAGATTCTTGTAGACGGCCTCGACGCACCAGAAGCATCCACCCGCCAGGATCGCGCGGCTCTGCCCGGCAGTCGTGGCGAGTGTGGAGTCGACGACGGGGTCCGGGAATTCTTCGGGTGATACGCGTGCCATTGGCTTACTTTAGTGCCTTACGGCGAGGGCCGATGGCGCGAACTCGAACTTCCTGTCGCGGCGAACCTGGCGCTCACCGTCCGACGGGCCGCTGCTTCCGCCCGTTGAGCTCGGCACCCTGGCACCAGGCGTAGAGCGCGTCATACATCGGCGTCTCGAGCCGAATCTTCTCGTGGTCGTTCTCGCCGTACGTCAACGCAAAACCGTTGGCGATCGCCTTGAGGCCGGCCGACTCCGCTACCACGTGGAGGTCGGCCGATACATCCGCGCCATGGACAATCCCGGCGAGCGTCCGCAGCGCTGGGTCGGTCAGCTGGTACCTGACCAGGATCGACTCGAAGCTGCACCGCCCATCTACGTGCCCCAGCTCGGCGCCCTTGACGTCGAAGGGGATCGCACCCTCTCGCTCCGCCACCACCGCGACCTCTTCCGGCGCGACGAAGAGAAATTCCGCATCGTTGTCGATGAAGCGCTTGATGAGCCAGGGGCAAGCAATCCGATCGACGTTGGCATTCTTTCGCGTGATCCATTTCATTCCGCAACCTCCTTTCGACTCCCGCCACATGTGACGTAGATCTCCTCGCATAGCAGCCCCCCACGGCGCAGCCGGGCTTCATCGCCGATATCGGCATCTCGCAGTTGGTCGAAGGCGACCGTCAGGGCGGACATATCCTCCGCCCTTTGCGAGTCGAAAGGCGTGTCGATCGCCCGGATGATCGCCCCCATTCGGCGCAGGGCCGGATCACGGAGTTCATAACTGTCCAATAGCACCTCGAACGTACAGCGACCGCCATGATGGCCGAGTTCCGCGCCGCGCATGTCAAAGGGGACGGCATCGAGCACGCTCACGTCTTCATTCCGATCGACGAACACAAAGGTGGCGTGGGGATCGACGAACCGCCGGATCGCCCAGGCGGTGGCGATCCGGTCGACATGGACTCTCGAGCGCGTGACAAAGCGCATGGGGGTCACCGCCCGCGCCGTGAGCCCGTGGGCCGAGGACTGCCGGCGGCACCCTGGCTGACCGTGACCCGGCGACGAATCCTTGCCTCGTCCGGCTTGGGGAGATCGCCCACGGGAAGCACCCAGGCATCTCCGCCCCAATCAGCGATGTCCTCCGCGATCCAGTCCATTTGCTCATGGAGATCCTCCGAGTAGGGCACGATGGCGGCGCCGGGCGTGAGGGGGGCGGCGCCCAAGCGTCGCAGCCGGCGCCAGGCGGTCACCCGTGGCGTGCTCACGCCGGTCGGAAGCCGCCAGACAAGTACCAGCCACCGGTAGACGGAACTCATGGGCCTAGTGTAACCTAGGTTGCCGATGCAACCTAGGTTACGCGCTCGGCGAGTGCATCTACTCGGCAGTCGTGACGCCCACGGCGGTATCGATCGCGCCTCCCATGCTTCGCGGCCGCTACCTGGCGGTGACCGGTTTCGCCTGGCAGGCCGGGTTCACGCTCGGTCCCCCTGCGGCTGGGGCACGCGCGAGTCTCCAGCTCCTGGCCTTTCCACTCGGGGCCGCCGCAAGCTGTGCCCTCCTGGCGCTGGCCCTCGGGCGCGCCGCTCGCAACTGGCTGTGATCGAAAGGCCTCAGCCGTCCGTGGCCCGGAATGCCGCACCGTCCGGCACCAGCTCGACCGTGCCGAGCCGGTCCGTGCGATAGAGCGGGGCCCCCGTCAAGGCGCGCAGCACGGCGCGCACCGGTGGGCCGGCGCGGCTGTTCGACGAAACCTGCATCACGCTGATGCCCTGACCCGGACCCTCCCATTTGGATGGACCTCCGCTGGTGAAGACTGCGCCGCTGACGCCGGTTGGAAGTGATGTCCAGGGCGTTTCCGGCGGGACCACCGCGAGCATCGCGTTCCCCGTTTGGATCAGCCAGCTCCGTCCATCGCTTGCCTGGCTCAGGCGGACGCCGTCGACCTCGAGTGCGCCAGAGACGGGCACGACGGGTATGCCGCCCGATTGTGCCTCTTGGACGATGGCCCGCACGCTCGCACTCCACGGATCCGGGTCAGCGATAACGATCGAGCCGATCCGAAATCGGCTGAGCACCGTACCCGACGCGCCGATGTTCACGCGCCGGCCGCCGGTGATGAGCCAGATGTCGATGGTCCGTGCCGTCGGTGGCAGCGAGCGGCCCATCGCCTGCGTGAAGGTGTCGGCGTCGGGACCGCCGTCGATCAGGACCTGATGGCCGTTCGCGGTCCGCACAAGGACGGCCGACCCGGTGCCGACGTCGAGGGCGTAGACATGAACCCGAGCATCCGGACGGATCAGCAGCAGGACAACGGTCGCCAGGGCCGCAAGGGCGAGCGCCAACCAGACTTTCTTCCGCCAGAAGAACTGGCGCAGCCGCAGGCCGGCGAGCGTGCCGCCATTGAGGATCACCGCCGCGGCGAGCCAGCGCGGCGGAAAGTACGGCAACGTAATGGCAGCGACGGGAAGACTGCCGAGGCTCTCGATGACGAGCCGGTACCAACTGGCGATCATCCCGGCTGCCTGCAGCAGCGGCCAGCCCGCCCGCGCAATGGGGCCACCCACCACGGCGCCGGCGCCGCCAACGACCATCACCGCGGGAAGGAGTGGGAGGACCAGGGCGTTCGCGACCGGCCCGATCAGCGAGAGCTGATGAAAGTTGGCCAGCATCATCGGCCAGGTCGCGATCTCGGCGGCGATCGTGGCCGCGAAGGGATCGCGGAGCAGGGTGGGTAGCCTTCCAAAGCGCGCGGCGATCCGGTCGGTCATCGCCGCGATGCCCATGGTGCCCGCGAAGGAGAGCTGGAAACTGACGTCGCCCGCGAGGTCGGGCTTCAGTCCAAGCATCACGGCGGCCGTCAGCGCCAACGACACGAAGACATGGCTGTCGCGGTGCAGACGGCCCGCAATGATGACCACGGTCCCCATGGCCGCCGCCCGCAACGCCGCCGCGGACGCGCCGGCCAGCAGTGCATAGCCGCCCATCGCCCCTCCCGCCATCAGCGATGCCGCGGATGGGGCGAAGCGACCAACCGCCTGCTGGATGATCCGCGCCAGCAGGCTGACCTTCAGACCGGAGATCACGACGATGTGGATGAGTCCGCTGGCTACCATCTGCTGCTGCAGCGAGGGTGGCAGCGCGGCACGGTAGCCGAAGACGACGCCCAGCAGCAGGGCCGCCTGCGGTTCCGGGAGGGCTCGATCGACGGCCTCGACGACGGCATGCCGGACCTCGAAGAGCGCCGTGTGCAGTGGATCGCCACCGTGCGAGGTCACGCGCACCAGGCGGGCCCCGGGCATCACGCCGGCGATGCCCTGCTCAGCGAGGTAGGCACGATAATCGAACTGGTCGAAGCGCGGTGGCTGCTGGATTTCACCTGCCAGCAGGACCAGGTCTCCGTAGTTCACCGGCGTCATGCCGTAGACGGTCGCCTCGATCCGAAATGTCACACTGGTCTGCTCGGCGCCCGTGAGGACGTGATCGACCTGCACGATCAGGCGACGGCTGGCCTTACGCGCGACCGGGTCGTCGTCGACGGTTCCGGAAACGGAAACCGTCTGCCCCGCGAGGTCGGGCGGGAGTGCGACGGTCGGCGCGAGCGCGCCGCGGCCGGCGCCGAGCAGGAAGGCCGCCACAGACAAGCCGGCCAGCAGCGCCAGGCGCCGATCGACCAGCGCCACGACGACGGCCAGTCCCAGCGCCAGTCCCAACCAGATGCCGAGCGGGCTCAGCAGGACGGAGGCCATGATGCCGCAGCTCCATGCGGCGAGCAGCAGAGCAAAACCCCACCAGGGCCACGCCGGCGACCGACCTCCCTCCAACCCGTGCGGGGGAAGGTCGGGGTGGGGGCTCAGGGTACCGTCAGCGTCTTGGACAGCTGTTGGTAGGTGGTGGCGTCGAGTCCCATGGCCGACTTCAGTTCGGTCAGCGCGGCAAACCCGCCGAAGTCCTGCCGGTACTTGATGATCGCGTCGGCCAGCACCGTGTCCATTCCCGGGACGAGCAACAGCTGTTCGCGCGTCGCCAGGTTGATGTCGAGCTTCCCCTTCTTTGCCCGGGCGCAGTGACCCGCCAGCGGCACCGCGATCTGCATGGAATCTTTGAGGTGGGCCGCGAGGTTGGGCAGACAACCCGGGTCCGCGACCTCGGTGAGGCCGCCGGCGGCGACGATCGCGTCCGTGACGCGGAGGGTCGCCGCGAGCGTATACAGTCCGGGTCTGCGCACGGCACCGCTGACGTAGACGATGACCGTGCGTTCCTGGGCTGCCTCGACGTCGTCTGCCGAGATGACGGCCGGTGCCCCGGTTGCCGCCGCCGGATCCGGCCGTGGCCAGAGGATAAAGCCTGCCACGGCGATGGTGGCGACGGCCAGCAGAGCGGCCAGCTGCCAGTCGTGGTGGTAGAGCCAGCCGAGCAGTCCGGCCCGAAACAGATTTGTCTGCTTGCCCAGGCCTAATCTGTCGAGCATGCGCCCAGGTGTGATCCGGTTCGGGCCCTGGCCCTACGCCGTGACCAGGTTGATCAGCCGGTCAGGAACGTACACGGCACGCGCGACGCGCCGGCCATCCAGCGCGCGCTGAACATTGGCGCTCTGGAGCGCCCGCTCCTGGGCATCGGCCTGGGCCGCGCCCGCCGGCATCTCGACGCGGTCGCGAAGGCGCCCATCGACCTGGATGACGATCATGACCTGCGGCCGGCGGAGCAAGGCCTCGTCGAGCTCGGGCCAGGGCTGGAAAAGGACGAGCCCTTCTCCGCCCTGCCGCTGCCACAACTCCTCGGCAAGGTGGGGCGCAAACGGTCCCAGCATGCGCGTCATCCCGAGAGCCGCGGCCTCCCAGGCGTCGTCCCGGCGCCCGCCGCCCTGCAGGTAGTCCTGCATCAGGTTGGTCAGCTCCATCAACGCCGAGACGGCCGTATTGAAGCGAAAGCCGTCGACGTCCCGTGTGACTCGATTGATCGTCTCGTGCAGTTTGCGGGTGAGGTCTTGCGCACTGACCGGCTTCGCCTCGGCGAGCGCCTCGTCCTCTTCGCCGACGACCAGACGCCAGACCCGGTTCAAGAATCGGGCGACGCCGTCCACACCGCGATCGTTCCATTCGGCATCGAGCTCCGGCGGCCCGATGAAGAGCTCATAGACGCGGGCGGTGTCGGCGCCATAACGCTCGACCAACTGGTCCGGCGTCACGCCGTTACCCTTCGACTTCGACATCACGGCCCCGTTCCGCTGGATCATCCCCTGGGAGAAAAGCGCCGCGAAGGGTTCGTCGACCGAAACCATCTTGGCGTCGTAGAGGGCCTTCATGAAGAAGCGCGAATAGAGCAGGTGCAAGATCGCGTGCTCGATGCCGCCGATGTACTGGTCGACCGGCATCCAGTAGTCAACCTTGGCCTTGTCGAAGGGCAGCCTTTGGTTGTCGGGGTCGGCGTAGCGAAGGAAGTACCACGACGAGTCGACGAAGGTGTCCATCGTGTCGGTGTCACGGCGGGCCGGCTTGCCGCAGCGCGGGCAGGTGGTATTGACGAAGTCGGGCGTGTGCGCAAGGGGGTTCTGGCCGTCGGATCGAAACTCGACATGGTCCGGAAGCGGCACCGGGAGCTGGTCGGTTGGGACCGGCACGATGCCGTGGTCCGGGCAGTAGACCACCGGGATCGGCACTCCCCAGTAGCGCTGGCGGGATATCAACCAATCGCGCAGCCGGTAGATGACGGTCCGCTTGCCGATGCCTCGCGCTGCCGCCTCGGCGATGATCTTCGCTATGCCGTCTTTTACGCTCAGCCCGCTATAAGGCCCGGAGTTGACGAGGAACCCATCGTATGACTCGAACGCCACCTCGAGCGGTCTTGCGGCGGCCGTCGGCGTGGCGCTGATGACCTGGCGCACGGGTAACTGATATTTCTTCGCGAACTCGAAGTCACGCGCATCGTGGGCGGGGACGGCCATGATGGCGCCGGTGCCATAGGTGGCGAGGACGTAGTCGGCGACCCAGATGGGGATGCGCTCGTTGGTAAACGGATTGATGGCATAGGCGCCGGTAAAGACACCAGTCTTCTCGTGCTCCGTCGAGAGGCGTTCGATCTCGGTCTCGGCTTTGGTCTGCTCGACATAGGCGTCGACGTCGCGCCGCCG
>WNGO01000427.1_pt1 | contig 59485 bp, 63 predicted proteins | sample 5400511 | NCBI WGS metagenome assembly WNGO01 (sample SAMN13153380, study PRJNA577476) | soil metagenome | isolation source: 20 cm soil or saprolite under Garry oak tree replicate 2 | place: USA:California | collected 2016-06-15 | reverse complement strand
CCACGCACTTTGGGCCCTATGGTGGTCTTGGCGCTGCGCACGCTGCGATTCAAGAATGGTGCGCAAAACACAATCACCGGTTGACTGGTCCGCAGTGGGAGATCTACGGTCATTGGCAAGAGGCATGGAACAACGATCCGTCGCAAATCCGCACGGACGTGTTCTATCAGGTAAATATGCCTTAGAGGTCGATCGAACTCGGGTACTCCCGAACCTCGCAACAGAGGAACCGTTACCATGTCTGCTTACGCGTCACCCACCACTCCCGCATCACCCGCTTCGGCACGCTTGGGCACCAATCTCGTGATACTCGCTGGCATCGGGCTCGTGGGCTATGGAGTCATGTTCCTCATCCGGGATTTCACAGGCTTCATCGAACTCGGGCTCACGCCGGAACATGTCGGTGGGACGCCCGAGCAGATTCGCGCCTTCAGCCCGCACCTCTACAATTACATCAGTCACCTTCAAGTCGCCGTAGCAGCACTCATGATTGCCCTCGGCGTAGCGGTGATCGCGCTGGCCTGGCGTGGGATTCGCGCGAGGCAGCGATGGGCTTTGTGGACGGCTTTTCTCGCACCGGTGATTGGAGTGGCGTTGGCCTTGCCCCTGCACTATGTGTACGGCATCGCGACGATTGGCCATCTGGGGCCGATTTATCTTGATGTGGCGATCTTGGTCGTTGGTACTGTGCTCGCGCGGCGGGCGTTGGCGAGCTGAACGCGGGGTTGGCTGCCGCCTGGCATTCCCTGACGGGCGCTCGGTCGTCCGCCTCCTCCGGGAACAACCGCGGCCTGCGGACCTGCGAATCCTGCCTGGTCGACGGCACGTGACCACGACGACGCGCTTTACCGATCCCACGGACACGGTGGCCAACCTGGTCGCCGCCTTTGTCCGAGACCCCACCGCCGTAGTGGGCACGCCGTAGTCGTACGTGAAAGGCGGAAAGGAGGCGTCGGTGCACGTGGTGTCGTGTATGCCGGTCATCCCAAGCGCGGATCTCGAGAAGAGTCTGCGCTTCTGGGTGGAGGGCCTCGGTCTTACCATGGACCGAGCGATGCGGCAGGACGGTCGCCTCATCGGCTGCATGGTTCACAATGAGCACTTGTACTTTTGGCTCAATCAACGAGCGGGCACACCGATCAAGCCAGAGGACTACGAGGGCGTTCGGCTCTACTGGGCGCCCCGTGATATCCACGGACTGAAAGCTCGACTGGAACGGCTAGGCTACGCCGTCTCGGAGATCACTGACCGCGACTATGGTCAGACTGAGTTCTTTGTGACGGACGATGACGGATACTCGCACTGCTTTGGAGTAGCAACCAGCAAGGGTGGCTAGCCATGACAAAGCGCCGAAACGTCGTCGTCCACATCGCAACCAGCGCGGACGGCTACATCGCGCGCGCTGACGGGGACCTCGAGTGGCTGACGTCCCGCCCGGCTCCCAAAGGTTTCTATGGCATCAACACCTTCATGAAGTCGATCGACACGATGGTGCTTGGCCGGAAGACCTACGAGGCGAGCCTGCGCATGGGGGCGAAGTTCGACTCCAAGAGTCGGCACATCGTCTTCTCCCGTCACGCACCACCAGCCGATGCCCCGTCAGGCGTGGAGTTTGTGAACGGTGCCATCGGCCCATACGTGAGCCGTCTTCGGGAGCAACCTGGCAAGGATATCTGGTTGATGGGCGGCGGCGGGCTCATCGCCTCCTTTCTTGACGAACACGCGATCGACGAGTTCGTCATCAGTGTGGTGCCGGTGTTGATTGGGGACGGCATTCCACTGATCGCGCGGCGTCAGCGCCACGTGCTCTTGGATTTGCACTCCGTCGAACGCTTTGAGGATGGTCTGGTTCAACTGCATTATCGCGTCCAGAACCATTCTCCTTGACGTTGCTACTCCGATGCCGGCTCGGCTCGACAGCCCTGTGTGGAAGAGTATTTTGAGGCACGTATGTCCACCATCAAGACGAAGCCGCGGGTGACGTCCCTCGCTCCGCAGTTCCTGGTTGACGACCTTGACCGCTCGATCAGCTACTACCAGAAGCTCGGTTTTACATTCGGCGAGCCGTGGGACGGGTTTTACGCGATCGGTCAGCTGGACGGGCTGGAGCTTCACCTGAAGGAAGCGCCCAAGAACGCCGAAGACCGCCGACACCGGCGTGTGAACGAGCATCTCGACGCGGCGGCGGGTGTTGACGGCATCGAGGCGTTCTATGAGCAATGCACCGCGAACGGTGCAACGATCATCAAGCCGCTTACCGCGACCCCGTGGGGCACGAAGGACTTCTACGTCGAGGACCCCGATGGCTACATCATCTGCTTCGGGGGCCGCCCGATGACTGTGGTGAAGCCATGATGTACACCTCGAAAATGGAACTCCTGCCTCTCGACGCTTCTCACGACGCTTTGCTTCAGTCCCTCCAAGTTCAGGAGGACGTCTGGGAATTCCTCGGCCCGCTGCCCGAGCCAGGTGCAGGCGGCACCGACCGGCTCTTCGTCGTCGTGGAAGGTCGCGTGCCGCTGGGAATTGGCGGGTTGGTCCGATCTCAGGCGTTCGATGGGAAGGACTTCGAGGTCCTGTGCGCGATGCGGTCGGAAGCTCAACGCCGCGGGCTCGCCAAACGCGCGTGCGAATTGATTCTCACGTGGGCATTCGAGACGGCCAAAGTCGAGCGCGTCATTGCGTGCATCGATGACCATAACGACGGGGCGCGATCCATCGCCACGAAGATCGGCATGAAGGAACTCTGCGCGCTGCCGCCGCGGAGAACCGTCTATGTGAAGTATCGGGACGAGCGCACCTCAACACGCGCTTAGGTCGCCTTTACTTCATCCCACAGTTTGTCCAGCTCCTCCAAACTCGCGCGTCCCATCTCGAGACCCCGTTGCTCCGCCAGCTTTTCCATCCTCTCAAACCGGTCGGTGAATTTCGCGTTCGCGCGCTCGAGCGCCTGCCCGGCCTCGATGCCGTGCTTGCGCGCGAGATTCACGGCTGCGAAGAGCAGGTCGCCAATCTCCTCTTCGATCGTTTCCCGCCTCCCGTTTCCCGTTTCCCGTTCTAACTCGGCGGTCTCTTCCTTCACCTTTTCCAACGGTCCGTTCGCATCCGGCCAGTCGAATCCGATACCCGCCGCGCGCTCCTGCAGTCGATACGCCATGAGGAGCGGCGGCAATGTCGCCGGAAGGCCGGCGAGCGTGCTACGTTTCCCGCCGGCACGAGGCTCGCGACGTTTCACGAGTTCCCATCCCGCATGATCGTCACGGCCTGCGCGCACGTCGCCGAAGAGGTTCGGATGCCGCCGCCACATCTTTTCTTCGAGCGTGTGCGTGACGACCTCGGCATTGAATTGCGACCGCTCCTCACCGATCACGATCTGAAACGCGAGATGCAGGAGCAGATCACCCAGCTCATCCCGCATGGCCTCCGGATCGTCGGTCTGGATGGCGTGATCGAGCTCGAGAGCTTCTTCGACGAGGTAGGGACGCAGAGTTTGCGGGGTCTGCGCGCGGTCCCACGGACAGCGCTGCCGCAGTTCCCGCACGAGTCCCAGAGCGCGTCCAAGCGCTGAATCGCCTTGCATTTAGCCTCCGGGCCGGGTATCATACCCGCGCCAGTGAGCGTGTCAACGAGAGGCGAGGCCTGGGTGGAAGTGGACGTGGAAGCCCTCGTCGACAACGCCCGAACGGTAGCAAAGATAGCAGACACTCGGCTCCTCCCTGTCGTCAAGGCGAATGCGTACGGGGTCGGAGCCGTCCTAGTCTCTAAGGCCCTCGAGCAGCTCGATCCCTGGGGCTACGGCGTCGCCACGATCGAAGAAGGTGCGGAGCTGCGCGCGGCCGGCATCACGCGGCCCATCCTCGTGTTCATGCCGACGCGCGCGCGACTGTTCGATGCGTACGACTGCCATCAGCTGACCCCGGCGCTCGGCGACGCCGGCAGCATTCTCGAATGGACGACGCGTGGCGACCGTCCTTTCCATATCGAGATCGACACGGGCATGGGGCGCGCCGGCGTGCGCTGGGACGAGGTCGACGAGCTGGGTGAGGCGCTCGACACGGCGTCGTTCGAAGGATGCTACACGCACTTCCAGTCGGCCGACAGGCAGGACGGGTCCGCGGAGCGGCAGCTCGAGCGGTTCTTGAAGGCGGTGGAGCGCTTGCCGCGCCGGCCCGCGCTGCTGCACGTCGCCAATAGCGCCGCCGCGCTGCGTGGCAAGCAGTTCGCGTTCGACCTGGTGCGTCCGGGCATCTTCCTGTATGGCGGCGTGCCCGCCGAGGGACTGCCCGCGCCGAAACCGGTCGTGACCGTCCGAGCCCGAGTGATCAGTGTGCGGCGGGTGCGCAAAGGCGAGAGCGTGAGCTACCTCGAGAGGTGGGCTGCGCCACGAGATACCGTGATCGCGACACTCAGAATCGGGTACGCCGATGCGATCCGGCGTGGTGCCGGTTCGAGTGGTAACGCGCAGGTCCTGTTGCGAGGCAAGCGCTGTCCCATTGTCGGGCTCGTGCAGATGGACATGACCCTGGTGGAGACGGGCACGCTCGAGGTACAGGTGGGAGACGTCGCGACGATCGTGGGTGCGGAAGCCAAGGAGCGGATTACGCTGGAGGAATTCGCGGCTTGGAGCGGTGAGGTGCCGCATGAGTTTCTGACCGGACTCGGCGCCCGATTGCCGCGCGTTGTCGTGTGAACTATGGCATGGGCCGGGCAGCGATCATCGTGCTCGATGGACTCGGCGCCGGGCCCGCGCCCGACACCCCTGCCTACGGTGACGCGGGATCGGATACGCTGGGTAATGTTGCGCGCGCGGTCGGCGGACTGCAGCTGCCCAACCTGGAACGGCTGGGATTAGGCAGGTGCCACGACGGTCTCGGCATCGCCGGGATGGCGCGGGACGCGAGTCCCACGGCCGCGCATGGAATCGCACAGCCGGCGTCGGCGGGAAAGGACAGCACGACGGGCCATTGGGAGATTTGCGGCGTGCTGTTGGAGCAGGCGTTTCGGACGTATCCGCGCGGCTTCCCGGTTTCGCTGTTGGAGGAGTTCGCGCGCCGCACTGGGCGGGGGTGGTTGGGTAACAAGACGGCGTCCGGCACCGCGATCATCGCGGAGCTCGGCGCCGAGCACCAGCGCACGGGCAGGTGGATCGTCTATACGTCCGCGGACTCGGTTTTTCAGATTGCGGCGCACGAGGGCACCGTGCCGCTGGCGGAGCTATACGACGCCTGCGCCGTCGCGCGCCAGCTGCTTGCCGGCGAGCACGCCGTCAGTCGCGTCATCGCACGTCCGTTCGAGGGCAGTCCGGGGGCCTACCGCCGCACGGCGCATCGCAAGGATTTTTCGATTGCGCCGACCGGAACGACGCTGCTGGATCTGATGGCCGACGCGGGCGTCGCGCGCGTTGGCATCGGCAAGGTGGACGACCTGTTCGCCGGGCGGAACATCAGCAGCGAGCACACGCCGACGAATGCCGATGCCTACCGGCTCATCGAGCGCGCACTCGATACGCTCAAAACCGGGTTTGTGTTCGTGAACGTGATCGAATTCGATCAATCGTGGGGGCACCGCAACGACGTGCCGGGGTTCCATGAGGGTCTCAAGGAACTGGATGCGTGGATCCCGCGCCTGCTCGCGCGCCTGCGCCCGGACGACGTGGTGATGCTCACGGCGGATCACGGCAACGATCCGACGACGCCGTCGACCGATCATTCGCGCGAGGTCGTCCCGGTACTCGTCCTCGGTCCCGGCGTGCGTCCCGTTGCGCTGGGCACGCGTCGCACGTTCGCCGACTTGGGGCAGACCGTGGCGGAGTACTTCGGCTTGCCCGCGCTCGCCGCGGGCGTGTCGTTTCTCAAGGACGTTGCGGCATGAACGACCTGGTGCAACGGGCGCGGGAAGCGATGCGCCACGCCTGGGCGCCGTACAGCAATTTTCACGTGGGTGCCGCCATCGAGTCGGCTGACGGCGCGGTGTACGTCGGCTGTAACGTGGAAAGCGCGTCGTACGGGCTGACCATCTGCGCGGAGCGTATGGCGCTCGGCGCCGCGGTGGTGGGTGGCGCGCGGCAGCTCAAGCGCATCGTCGTCACGACGGACGTCGATCCGCCGGCGGCCCCGTGCGGTGCGTGTCGCCAGCTGCTGGCGGAATTCGGCCTGGGGTTGGAAGTGACCGCGGTGGGGCCGTCCACGCAGAAACGCTGGACGCTGGCCGCGCTGCTACCGGATGCTTTCACAAAGGAGACGTTGGATCGGTGATGCGGCGATTCGGTTGGCTCCCATTCCTGCTTGTCGTAGCGGCGTGTTCCGAGAATTCGACGTCGCCGGGGGTCTGCCCAAACTTCTGCCCCGGCGGATCGATCAGCCTTCACGACACGGTCTTCGGGGCGATCATCAGCCGCGATTCCTCGTTCCGCGGGTACTTCCAGAGCGATCAGGCGCCCCTGATGATGGCCGCGGACTCTCCGGGCGTGATCGATAGCCGGCCGTTCTTCACGATGCAAACGATGATTACGCGGATTGCGCCGAAGGCGGGCGATACGACGACCGTGCCGATCATTGTGGACTCTGTGCGACTGCGGCTCACGATCCCACATCGCGACAAAGAGACGACCAACCTGCGCCTCAAACTGTTCCAGCTTCCCGTCGCGGTGGACTCGACGTCCGATTTTGCGTCGCTCGATCCGTATTTCACAGCGTCGCCCGTCGACAGCGTCAATATCTCGAATCTCCTGGCGCTGCCGAAGACGACGGATTCCGCCATCATCAGCTTCTGGAAGGACTCGATCCGGGTGGACACCGCCGGCAACGTGCTGCAGATCCAAGCCGACTCGTCACTGCTCCTGTCCCTGAAACTCGATACGCTGCAGGCGCCGCTCAGCGACACCGACTCGGGTCGCGTGGCCTATGGCCTCCGTGTCGCGGCGGACTCGTTCGCCAGTCTCGGGGTGAGCACATCGGAGATCGGAAGCGGCCCGCAACTCCATTGGTACTACCACTACACCATTCCCGATACCGTCTCGACGAAGCCGGACAGCGTCGTGGATAGCAGCAGGGTGGTTTCGACGCGGTTCGATAACTTCGTGTTCGATCCGCCGTCGGCGGCGCTCGACTCCAATCTGACGGTCGGCGGCGTGCCGTCGGCCCGCACGTTCCTCCGCGTCGCGATGCCGGCGTTTCTCCATGACAGCCTCGACATCGTCCGGGCGACGCTGGTTCTCGTCCCGGTGAACGCAGTGCGGGGTGTGCCGAGCGACTCGTTCGCGCTCGAAGGCCGCAACGTGACCACCGACATCGGCGCCAAATCGCCGCCCGGCAACACGGCGTCATTGATCGCGACCACTTTCATCCATATCGGCTCTGCGGACACTGTGCGGCTCGAGGTCACGAACCTCGTGCGCGCCTGGTCGCTCGATACGACGCTGGTCACCACCATCCTCCTCCGGCAGCTGATTCCCATTCCAGGACTTCCAGCAGCGAACTGGCCGGAGGCGGCGTCGTACACCCAGGCGCGGTTCTATTCGTCGCGCGCGCCGGCATTCCGGCCGTCGCTCCACGTGACGTACGTCCACCGCTTCCAGTTCGGGAAACCATGAAGACCGCGGCGCTGGTATGCCTGGCGCTCCTGGCGGCCGGCCACCTGGCTGCGCAGGACTCGCAATTCGGTATCCAGGGTCTGGGTACGCCCGGCAAATGGGAGAGCGTCCGGGCGCGCACCACGGGCGGCGCGTTCGCACCGTTCGATCCGTTCTCGCCCCTCACCGATGCGTCGCTCGCGGATGCGCGGCGCATGAGCGCGGGTATCGCCGGCGGGACCTCGTGGCGGACGCTCGAGCCCACGGGCGGCGCGCAGGCCTCCCTCCGGGGGACACGGTTTCCCGCGCTCGTCATCGCCGGGCCGGTGACGCGTCGCATCGTCGTGGGTGGCGGCTTTGCGACCTATCTCGACCGCACATTTGGAATACGGCTCCAGGACACGATCGACCTGCGGGGCGTGCAAGAGCCGATCACGGACGAGATCACGAGCGATGGCGCGGTCTCGGACCTCCGGCTCGCGGCGGCCGTCCGACTCCATAATCGCATCGCGCTCGGCCTGGGCTTCCATCTGCTCACCGGTTCCACACGAGTCGTGGCCACCCGAACCTTCGCCGATAGCACGAACTACCGCACCTCCACCGTTCGCGACGAGGTGGCGTACTCCGGAAAGGGCGGCTCGGCGAGCCTGCTGCTCGACGTGACGCGGGATTTGCGCTTGGCCGGCTGGGTTCGGTCCGACACGAGACTTCGCGCGGACCTCGGCGGCCGCGAGGTCGCCAACAACGGACTGCCGCTCACGTATGGGGCGGGCGTGCTCTGGCGGGCGGGAACCCAGGCGAGCCTCGCGGGAACCGTGATGTGGCGCAATTGGGCGGCGGCGTCGACCGGGGGAAGCGCGGATTCGACCGTGCACGACACGTTCAATTGGTCGGTCGGGGCCGAGATCGGCTCGTTGGGAACGCCGATCCGCTTCGGCGTGCGCGGTGGACAGCTTCCGTTCGGCATCGGCAAGACGCCGAGCGAGGTCGGCTACTCTGCGGGGCTGGGACGACAGTTTTCCGGCGGCCGCGGCCGGCTCGACATTGGCCTCGAGCGTCTCGAGCGCAAGGGCACGCGGCTCAACGAACGGGTCTGGACGTTCCTGGTGGGGCTGACGGTGCGGCCGTGAAGGTTTATTTCCACACCTTCGGGTGCAAGGCCAACCAGTACGACACCGAGCGCGTGCGCCAGGCATTTGATGAGAGCGGCGGCGTCGCCGTGGATGATCCTGCGCTCGCGGATATCGCCGTCGTCAACTCCTGTACCGTCACGAGCGAGAGTGAAGTCAAGTTGCGGCGTTTCGTGCGCCACATCGCCAAGGCGACTCGCGCGCAGACGATCGTGATGGGTTGCGCGGCGGCGCTGGACGACGGGACGATCGCCGCGTTGCCTTCGGTGCGCGCGGTGGTGGCCAATGCGGATCCGGCGATGGTGCTGCGTGCGGCGGGGTTGACCTCACCCCCTGACCCCCTCTCCGTTTCACGGAGAGGGGGAACGACTGGCAAGACCAGGGCCCTCCTCAAGATCCAGGATGGCTGCGACGAGCACTGCACATTTTGCGCGACGACGCTCGCGCGCGGCAACAATCGCTCGCGGTCCGTTGAGGATCTAGTAGAGGAAGCGCGCCGGCTCGCGGAGGAGCACGCCGAGATCGTGCTCACGGGCGTGCATGTTGGGACGTACGGAACGGACGTGCGTGGTGCGTCGTGCGTCGTGCGTTCGCTCGGACAATTGGTCGAGGTCCTGATCGACGCCGTCCCGGCCGTCCGGTTTCGGCTGTCGAGCGTCGAGGCTACCGAAGTCGACGACACGCTCGCTCGTCTCTTGATCGAGGCGCCCAGGAATCTCGCCGCGCACCTGCACGCGCCGTTGCAGTCGGGCTCGAACCGTGTTCTGAAACGCATGGGCCGGCACTGGTACACGGCGGAGTCGTATCGCGCGCGGCTCGAGTGGTTGGCGGAGCGGCTGCCTGTGTTTGGTTTAGGCGCCGACGTGATCGCGGGCTTTCCCGGTGAGACAGACGCCGATCACCACGCCTCCCTCACGCTTTTACACGCCCTGCCGTTTACGTATTTGCACGTCTTTCCATTCTCCGTGCGTCCCGATGCCGCTGCGGCTCGTCTTTCCGGTCAGCTTCGGCCGCAAGTCATCCGTGAGCGGGCGCGGGAGCTGCGTGCGGTGAGCGAGGCGAAAGCGGCAGCCTACCGAGCGCGCCGCAAAGGGCAGACGGCTGATGGCGTCGTTTCCGGCCGTCACCAGGGCCGTCTCGAGGTGATGACGGAAGATTATTTAAGCATCTATCTTGATACGGACCTGTGGGACGGGCGTCCCCGGTTCGAGGTGACGGTCAACTAGGATGCGGCGCGTCTACATCGAGACCTACGGCTGTCAGATGAACGTCTCGGATTCCGAGCTGATGTTCGGCGTCCTGGGACGTGATGGATACGTGCGGACCGACGATCCGGCCGTCGCGGACGTGTTGCTGATCAACACGTGCGCCGTGCGCGATCACGCCGAGCAACGAGTCCTCGGTCGCATGGGTGAGTTGAAGCGCTACAAACGGCCGGGTGACGTGATAGGGGTCGTGGGCTGCATGGCACAACGTCTGGGACCAAAACTCTTGGCCAGCGTGCCGCAGGTGGATCTCGTGATCGGTCCAGACGGCTACCGGGCGCTGCCCGAGCTCATCGCGCGCGCGCGCGATGGTCAGCGTGCCGCCGAGGTCGGGTTCAAGCAGTGGGAGCACTACGAGGATGTGCCCCCCGTGCGCGACAACCCGATCTCGGCGTTCGTGACGGTCCAACGTGGCTGCGATTATCGGTGCACCTTCTGCATCGTTCCGATGACGCGTGGCCCGGAGCGGAGTCGCAAGTTGGCCGACGTGGTGGGCGAGGTCGCCCGGTTGGCGCACGGCGGTACCAGCGAGGTCACGCTTCTTGGCCAGACAGTCAATAGTTATCACGACGGCGAGCACGACTTCGCCGACCTGTTGCGGGCCGTGGGTGCCGTCGATGGCATTCGGCGCCTCCGGTTCACGTCGCCCTATCCCACCGACTTCACGCCGCGCGTGCTCGCGGCGATGGCCGAGACCCCCGCTGTTTGCGAACACGTGCATCTGCCGGTGCAGAGCGGCAGCGCGCGCACGCTCAAGCGGATGCTGCGACGCTACGACCGCCGGCAGTACCTGGACGTCGTGGCGGCGCTCCGCGCTGCCGTCCCCGGGATCGCGCTCTCGACCGACATCATCGTCGGATTCCCCGGCGAGACCGAGGCTGATTTCCAGGAGACGTTGTCACTCGTCGAAGCAGTCGTGTTCGACGACGCGTACACGTTCAAGTATTCCGTCCGCGAGGGTACGCCGGCGGTCAAGATCAAGGATCACGTCTCGGAGGAGACCAAGACCGAGCGCATCGGCCGGCTCATCGAGGTGGTCCGGCGCGTGGCGAAACGGAAGAACGTCGGGCTCGTCGGTTCTGCGCACGAGGTGCTGGTCGAAGGACCCGCGAAGCGCGGAGACCTGCTGCAGGCGCGCACCCGCACGAACAAGATCGCGCTGCTCGAGGGCCCTCCCGACTGGATCGGAACGTACCGGCACGTGCGCTTCACCGGCACGACCGGTTCGACGTTTACCGCTATCACCGCTGTTCCCCCTCTCCGCGTGGCGGAGAGGGGGTCAGGGGGTGAGCTCGCGTGGCGGTAACGAACGTGACAATGGAAGTCGTCCAGAGCGAATACGAAAGCCTGCGCGACTCCTTCCCGAAATTCTGCGGCTGCGACACTTGCCGCGGCGATGTGCTCGTCTTCGCCCTCAACCGCCTGAGCCCGCATTATGTCTCGACCCGCCAGGGCGAAATCCTGACCGAGTTGTCCCTGCACAGCGATCAGGAGAAAGCCAAGCTGGACGTCGCGCTGCTCGAAGGATTCCGCAAAGTCGCCCTCGCCCCCCGCTGCGGAGTGAAACCCTCGCAGCTGTAGTCTAGGCCGGCGGTGCGCCCGCCGATCCTGTACCTCACTATCGCGTTCGGGGTCGGCCTTTGGGCTGGGCTCTCGGGGCGTGGGGAGTGGGGAGTGGTTCTTCCCGTGCTCCTCGGAGCTAGTGTGGTGTCACGCCGCGCGCCGCTCGGCGCCGCGGTCGGCGTCATGCTCGTGGCGGGTGTGTTGTGGGGCGGGGCCGCGCGGCGCGAACAACGCGCGTCGTGTGCAGGGCGATGGACCGGCGACACGCCACGCACCCGTGCCGCTGTTGTCCAGCTCACCGACCCGATACCCGCCAGCGGCGGTGTCGCCGAAGCGGTTGTCCACGCCGGCCAATGCGGTGGCTCCCTCACGATTCGCTGGCCCGACGGTCACGCCGCGCACGGCGGCACCACCTGGGTCGTCGCCGGACGGTTCCTCCCCGACGCGCGCGGCGGAATACTCGTCGCCCGGCGCGTGCGTGAGCTCGACGGGGTGCGACGCGGGCGGGGCGCACTGCGCGATCGCATCGCCGAGCGCAGCCGGCGGCTGTTCGGCACCCGCGCGCCGCTGGTCGACGCCCTCGTGATCGCGCGCCGCGCGGAGCTCGACGCCGAGCTACGCGAGCGCTACACGCGGTCGGGGCTCGCCCACCTGTTGTCGATCTCCGGCCTGCACGTCGGCTTCTTCGCTGCGTGGCTGAGCGTGCTGCTCAAGCGGCTCCGGCTGGGCCCGCGCCCGCGGTTCGTGGCGGGGACGGCCGTGATGCTCGCCTACATCTGGCTGCTCGGCTTCCCCGCGCCCGCGACGCGTTCAGCCGCCATGCTCGGTTTGTTGGACATCGGGAAGCTGCGCCAGCGCGTCGTTGCGCCGAGAGGACTGGTCGCGCTCGCCGCGTTCTGCGTCATGCTCGGCGACCCCTGGTCCGTGCAATCGGTGGGCGCGTGGTTGTCAGTCGCCGCAGTCGCGGCGGTGATCTGGGCGGGGCGGGCGACCGAGCGCCACCGCAAGCTGGTGCGCGTGCTCGCGCCGGCGGCGGCGGCAACGGTCCTCACCGCCCCGATCACCGCCTACGCATTCGGCACCGTCGCCCCGATCGGCGTACTGGCGAACCTCGCCGCCATCCCGCTGGCGGGGCTCGCGGTCCCCGGCTTCATGGTCGCGCTGCTGCTCTCGTCCAGCTGGCTGGCGGCTGGCGCGGGATTGTGCCTGGCGCTGCTCGACGTCGTCGCTCGAACTGCGGCGGCGCTGCCCGGCGGTCATTTCATCATGATCGCGGGCCCTCAGGCCGCCGCGCTGTGGCTGACAATCCTTGTTCTTGGCTGGTGGCTCTGGAACTCCCCGCGGCGGCGCTGGACCATCGCGGCCCGGCTCGCATTCGTCGCCGCGCTTGCGACGCTTGGGGCGTCTTTCGGCGCCCTCCGGCGTCTTTCAGATTGTCAGTGCCTGACCGTAAGTTTCCTTGACGTCGGCCAGGGCGACGCAATTGCGCTGCGCAGTCCGGCGGGGCGGTGGGTGTTGATCGATGGTGGGCCCCGGGGACCGCAGGGGGATGCCGGCCGGCGCGTCGTCGTGCCGTTTCTCCGGAGCCACGGGGCGACGCAGTTGGCGGCAGTTGTTGCCACGCACGCGCATCGCGATCACTTCGGTGGCTTGCCGGCGGTGCTCGACGCGTTCGACCCGGCGTACGTGCTCGAACCCGGCCAGCCGGTACCAGATGCGGGATATCTCGGGTTCCTCGGCGCGGTCGAGAGTGATGGCGCGGAGTGGCGCGCCGCTCGCCGCGGCGATCGATTGAACGTGGACGGCGTGGCGATCGAGGTGTTGAGTCCGGACTCCGCCTGGGCCGTGAGCCAGACGGACATCAACGAGGAATCGGTCGTGCTGCTCGTCACCTTCGGCGGCACGCGCCTGCTCCTCGCCGGTGACGCGGGAATCCCCACGGAGGGGCGCCTCGCGGGACGGGTCGGGCGCGTGACGTTGCTGAAAGTCGGGCATCACGGGTCACGCGGCGCGACCTCGAACCGCTGGCTCGACGAGCTGCAACCGGCCGAGGCGGTCATCAGCGTGGGAACGAAGAATCGGTATGGGCATCCCGCGCCTGAGACGCTCGCGCGGCTACGAGAACATGGCGTCACCGTGCTCCGCACCGATCAGCGGGGTACGATCACCTTCACCGTCTCGAGTCATGGCACGCTCGCAATCGCCGACGTCGGTCATCACGATTGAGCGCTTTATCATGGAGCAGGAGCGGCTCCACCCGGAGGCGACGGGCGAGCTGTCGAACCTGCTCTATGATTTGTGCCTCGCCGCGAAGATCATCTCCCGCCAGGTACGCCGCGCCGGGCTGACCGATATCCTGGGCGAGTTCGGCGCGATCAACGTCCAGGGCGAGGTGCAACAGAAGCTGGACGTGTTCGCCAACGAGACCGTGCGGCACAGCGTCGAGCACACGGGCCGCGTGTGTGTCGTCGCGTCGGAGGAAGACGAGCACCCGATTCCCGTGCCGATACGCGAGGATCGGCGCGGCGGTAAGTACGTGCTGATGTACGATCCGCTCGACGGCTCGACCAACATCGGCGTCAACGTCTCCATCGGCACGATCTTTTCCATTCACCGTCGCAGAGTCACGAAGAAAGGTCCCGGTTCGCTCGCCGACTGTCTGCAGAAAGGCCGCGCCCAGGTCGCCGCCGGCTACATCCTCTATGGCTCCAGTACCATGCTCGTGTACACAACGGGGCAGGGCGTGCACGGCTTCACCCTCGATCCTACCATCGGTGAGTTTCTGCTGTCGCACCCCGACATCAGGTCACCCGACGTCGGCACGTACTACAGCGTCAACGAGAGTCACTGGAACAAATGGGCACCCGGCGTGCAGCGTGTCGTGGGCGCCTTCAAGAACGGTGACAGTGGACGTGTCGAGGCGAAGAACGCGCGCTACATCGGCTCCCTCGTGGCGGACATTCACCGCAACCTGATGTCGGGGGGCGTGTTTCTCTATCCGGCCGACACCAATGCTCCGCAGGGAAAGCTGCGCCTGCTGTATGAGGCGGCGCCGCTCGCGTTCGTCGTCGAGCAAGCCGGCGGGGCGGCGATCGACGGGGAGCGCGACATCCTCGACATCCAGCCGACCGCGCTGCATCAACGCACACCCCTGATCATCGGCTCCAAGCAGGACGTGGCCTTCGCCCGAGCCGTGCTCGCCGGAAAGTGACGAAGGACAGCCTCGGCCTGCCCGGTGAGCCGCCGTTCACGCGCGGTCCATATCCGACGATGTATCGCGGCCGGCTGTGGACGATGCGCCAATACGCGGGGTTCGGAACGGCCGAAGAGACCAACGACCGGTTCCGTCATTTGCTGGAGGTCGGCCAGACCGGTCTCTCGGTCGCGTTCGATCTGCCGACGCAGATGGGATACGACTCCGATCATCCCAGGGCGGAAGGAGAAGTCGGCCGAGCTGGCGTCGCGATCGACAGCGTCGAGGATCTCGAGCGGTTGTTCCACGGTATCCCGCTCGATCGCGTGTCGACATCCATGACCATCAATGCCACCGCGCCGATTCTGCTGGCGATGTACATCGCGGTGGGAGAGGAGCAGGGCGTTCCGCCCGCCAAGCTCGAGGGTACGCTCCAAAACGACATTCTCAAGGAATACATCGCCCGCGGCACGTACATCTATCCACCCGAGCCCTCGTTGCGACTGGTCGCCGACGTCTTTCGGTTCACGTCGCGCGCGAAGATGAGCTTCAATCCGATTTCGATTTCGGGCTATCACATGCGGGAGGCGGGCGCCACCGCCGTCCAGGAAATCGCCTTTACGTTCGCGAATGGTCTGGAGTACGTGCGTCGTGCGTCGTGCGTCGGAGTTCCGGCCGACGAATTGGGTCCGCGGCTGTCCTTTTTCTTCGCTGCCTATACCGATCTGTTCGAGGAAATCGCCAAGTTCCGGGCGGCGCGACGACTGTGGTGGCGCCTCATGAAGGAGAAGTTCAACGCGAGTGACGCGGCCGCGCGGCTGCGCTTCCACACCCAGACCGGGGGCGCGACGCTGACGGCGCAGCAGCCGCTCAACAACGTCGTGCGTGTCGCCATTCAGGCGATGGCGGCGGTGCTGGGCGGGACGCAGTCGCTGCACACGAATTCTTATGACGAGGCGCTGGCGCTGCCGACCGAGCGGAGCGCGACGCTGGCGCTGCGGACGCAGCAGCTCCTCGCCCACGAGACCGGCGTCCCGGATGTCGCCGATCCGCTGGGTGGCAGTTGGTATCTCGAGTCGCTGACCGATAAGCTCGAGACCGCGGCCAAAGCGTTGGTGGAGGAAGTGGAGGTTGGTGGAGGTTCGGTGAAGGCCATCGAGCGCGGATTCTTTCAGGAAGCGATCGCGCGCAGCGCCTACGAGCAGCAGCGGGAGATCGAATCGGGCGGGCAGGTGGTGGTGGGAGTGAACGAGTACGTCACGGGAGAACCGATTCCGGCCATTGCGGCGCCCGACTACTCGACGCTCGCCGCTCAGCAACGTCGCCGCCTGGCGGAATTGCGCGGGAAACGGGATACGGGAACCGTGAAACGGACACTGGCCGCCCTTGAGGGTGCGGCCCGCGAGGCCAGTGCGCCGCTCATGGAGCCAATCCTCGACGCCGTGCGGGCGCGTGCGACATTGGGCGAGATCAGCGACGTGTTCCGTGCCGCGTGGGGCCTCTACGATCCCCGCTGAGGTTCTGTCATGACTCCGTGCGTGCTGCTGTCCTTGCTCTTGGCTGCCCAAAGCGATACCGCCGCCATCAACCGCTACGTCCAGGCGGAGCTGGAGCGCCAGCACATTCCCGGCCTGTCGCTCGCGGTCCTGACGGGAGACCGGGTGCTGATGTCGCGTGGGTACGGATTCGCGAATGTGGAGCTGCGTGTTGCCGCGTCCGACAGCACAGTCTACCAGTCGGGATCAATGGGCAAGCAGTTCACGGCCGCGCTGGTCGAAATGCTGATCGGCAACCACCTGCTGCGTCTCGACGACTCGATTGTCCGTTGGTTTCCTGAGGGCGCGCGCGTATGGCAGGGCATCACGGTGCGGCACCTGCTGACGCACACCTCGGGCGTGGCCGAGTATACCGATTCCACATTCGATTATCGCAAGGACTACACGGAAGACGATCTGGTCCGGTTCGCGGCCACGCGACCGCTCGACTTTCCACCCGGCTCGAGCTGGAGCTATAGCAACACGGGCTACGTCTTGTTGGGGGCGCTCATTCATCGCGTGAGCGGGCGCTTCTACGGCGACCTGCTGCGCGATTCGGTGTTCCGTCCCCTCGGAATGAACGACTCCCGGGTGATTTCGGAGGCGGACATCGTCCCGAACCGCGCGGCCGGCTATCGTCTGGAAGATGGCGCGCTCAAGAATCAGGAGTGGGTCGCGCCATCCCTCAACACGACGGCCGATGGCGCGCTCTACTTCACCATTCGCGACCTGATTCGGTGGGCGGTGGCGCTCAATCATCACCGCGTGCCGAACCCCGCGCTGCTCGATAGCGCGTGGACTCCCGTGCGGCTGAATGACGGCGCGACGTATCCCTACGGATTCGGCTGGGGCGTCTTCAACCAGCGAGGGGCTCTGCGCATTTCGCACGGCGGCAGTTGGCAAGGGTTCAAGACGGTGATCGCTCGGTATCCGGAGTCCGGTCTTACAGTCATCGTGCTCGCGAATCTCGCGCAGGCACAGGTCAGCGCGGTGGCGTTCGGAATCGCGGGCATGCTGGACACCGCGCTCGCGGCGCCACATCTCGTCACCTGGCGCGGTCCTGAGCCGCCCAAGCCGCTTGCGGCACTGCTGCACGATATCGCGACGCGACCCGACAGCGCGCCGATCACGCCCCGATTGCGCCGCTTTCTCACCCCCGAGCTGCAATCGTATTACGGTGGGGTCGCCGCCGGCGATCGCCGGTGGGTCTTCGCGGGGTGCGACGCTGTCGCACGCCGCCGGCTGTCCTATCTCGGCACCCCGATCTCCTACATCTGTCATGTGCGAGCGGGAAGACCGGGCGGGGGGGGTACGCTGATCTCGGTGTTGTACTCGGCCGATTGGCGTGCGGCGGGGGTGGAGGGATACGGGTATTGAACGAGTCTCCCGCGACGCCGCAAGGCCGTCTCGCGCGCCGGATCGTCGCGCGACTGATCGTGACCGTCCTGATGGGGATAGGGTTCGGCTATTTTTTCGGGGCGACTGTGGCACGCGACGCCGCGCGCGGGCGAGCACTTACGCTCAAGGAATACATTGCGGATTTCGAGAGCCACAAGAAGGCGCTCGTCAAATCTGAAGTCCCGATGTGGGGCGCGCTCCTCACGATGGTCATCTTGCTGATCGCCTTCTTCGCCCTGTATGAGCTGCTGGTCTGGGTCGTCGATAAGGCGTTACGCGCATTGGACCGCCGTCGTCACGCAGGGGATGTAATCGGGTCGTAAATCAGTCGTTCACGGGAGCGCAACCCATGTTCTTCCTGATGCTCGGTGTTGCTGTGTCGGTGCAACAAGTGCCAACCGGATTTCTCGATCGCAGCATCACCCTCGGCGGCCGGAGCTATCACTACCAGGTCTACGTTCCCGCCGATTACGCCTCCAAGCCGAGCTGGCCAGCGATCCTCTTTCTGCATGGCGCGGGTGAGCGAGGCGACGACGGTCTGCTGCAAACCAACGTCGGCCTCGCTCCCGCGATCCGGCAGAATCCTGCTCGCTATCCCGCGATCGTCGTCTTCCCGCAGGTGCCCCGCGATTCGCAGTGGGTGGGGACGCCGGCGGACATGGCGGTCGCGGCGCTGCAGCAAACGATGCGGGAATTCCATGTGGATCCGAATCGCGTCTATCTCACCGGGTTGTCGATGGGCGGTCACGGTACGTGGTACGTCGCGTACCGGCATCCGGAGCTGTTCGCGGCGGTCGTCCCGATCTGCGGTTGGGTACGTGAGTCTCCGCAGTTCCGTGGCTCGGTGCCCGTCGTGCCCGGCGACAGCGCCCAGGTCATGCCGCTGCTCGCGCAGCGCCTGGCGAAGGTGTCGATCTGGATCTTTCATGGTGAGGTCGACCAAGTGGTGAACGTCAACGGGTCACGTGAGCCTGCCGCGACGTTGAAGGCAGCTGGGGCCAATGTCCGCTACACGGAGCTGCTTGGCCTGAACCACAATTCCTGGGACGCGGCCTACGGCTCCGACGAATTCGTGCGATGGCTGTTCGCACAGCAGCGCCGCTAGACCGTCGCAGCCGCGCAACACTGTACAGCCTGTCGTAGGGAATCACATGTTTTGGGCAGTCGGTGGCCCGAAGTGCACCTTTTCAAAGGAGGACCCATGCGCTGGTTCTTCGTTCTCGGTGTCGCGCTTCTCCTGTCACGCAACAGCGCAGCTCAAACGCCATCACGTTGGACGTTCTCAGCCGGTCCGGAATGGACCACAACATTCGGCGGGGGTCACTTCTACGGTGGGCGACTGCGCGCAGAGTACGATCTCCTCACACCGACCAAGCCGTTGCGGTTGCGGCTGGAGGCCGCCACGTTTTGGTCTCCGACGCAGAATTATTTCGCCACCTATCTCGATGGCTCGAGCGTCTACGGCTTCAATCAAGCAGTCGATCTGACACTGGGGCTGTCGGCCGCGCTCTCACCACTGCCGCGCGCGCGCTTCTCGCCATACGTCATGTTGGGCGTCTACGCACGGCAAACGTGGTCGCATGGAGCGAACTCGTTTAGGAATCCCGATGGGTCCTTCGCGTGGAATAACCTCGAGAGATCCCGGACAGTCGGTGACATTCTGGCCCAGGTGGGGATCGGGATTCGCGCTCGCGTTGGTGGTCGCATGTTCCAGGTCGAAATGCGGCAGTTCAGTCGCCGTTCCCTGACGCTCGGTACGCATCTGCCCTTCTGATACCGAACGCGTACTGACGGCCCGCCGGCGACATGGCCAGCGGGCCGTTTGCGTGCCAAGTTAGACCATTCTCTTCACGAGGAACTGTTGATGAACCGGCGTGAAGCGTTGCTCTTGCTCGCCGGGACGGCGGCGATCCCCGATCGGCTGCTCGCCATCGGGCGCACCGTCCACCAGCGAGTCCGCGCAGGCGCGCTTCGCGCGTTGACCCCCCAGCAGAACGAAACCGTCGCGACTATTACCGAGCTGATCATTCCCAAGACCGACACGCCGGGCGCGCGCGACGCGGGCGTCCCCGGGTTCATTGACGTCATGCTCGCCGAGTGGGGCGACGATGAGCAGCGCCAGTTCTTCACGGCGGGGCTCGCCAACGTAGATGAGCGGAGTCGTGCGGCGTTCGGGAAGGACTTCGTCGCCTGCACCGTGCAGCAGCAGACGCAGATTCTTACGGATCTCGACGCCGAGCTGGCGCGCCTGCGTGATACGAAGGCTGACACATCGAAGAATTTCTTCCAAGCCATGAAGTGGCTGACGTTGACCGGCTACTACACCTCCGAAGTCGGCGCGACGACGGAGCTGCATTACCGCGTCGTGCCGGGCCGCTACGAACCCTGCTACCCCCTCGAGCCATGACAACCTACGACGCGATCGTGATCGGGTCCGGTATGTCCGGGGGGTGGGCGGCGAAGGAGCTGACCGAGCGCGGGCTGCAGACCCTCGTGCTGGAAGCGGGCCGGCCCATCAGTCCCGAGAAGGACTACGTCGAGCACGTGGCGATGTGGGAGATGAAGTTCCGCGGCATGGGTGACCGCAAGCGCCTGTCCAAAGAACAGCCGATCCAACAGCAGTGCTACGCCTGCGACGAGATGGCCTACAAGTTTTTCGTAAATGACCTCGAGAATCCCTACACCACGCCCGAGGGCAAGCCGTTCTCCTGGATTCGCGGCCGCCAGGTCGGCGGGCGCTCCATCATGTGGGGCCGCCAAGTCTATCGCTGGAGCGATCTCGACTTCGAGGCGAACGCTCGCGAAGGCATCGGGGTCGACTGGCCGATCCGCTATGCCGACATCGCGCCGTGGTACGACCACGTCGAGCGGTTCGTCGGCATCAGCGGCCAGGCGGAGGGACTACCGCAGCTTCCGGACGGACAGTTCCTCAAGCCGATGGCGCTCAACTGCGTCGAGCAAACGGTCCGCGATGCGGTCGGCAAGGCGTGGCCCGGGGAGCGCATCGTCACGATCGGGCGCTGTGCGGTCCTGACCGAGGCCCACAACGGCCGCGCCGCCTGCCATTACTGCGGGCCGTGTCACCGCGGCTGCATCACGCGCTCCTATTTCTCGAGCGTCAACGCCACGCTGCCGGCGGCGCAGGCGACGGGGCGGCTGACGCTGCGTCCGTACAGCGTCGTGCACAGCATCACCCATGATCGCCGTACCGGTCGAGCGACCGGTGTGCGTGTGATCGACGGGCAGACCAAGCACGCGCTCGAGTTCAAGGCGCGAATCGTCTTCCTTTGCGCCTCGACGATCGAGTCGGCACGTATCCTCCTGTTGTCTGGAATCGCAAACTCGAGCGGCCAGGTCGGGAAGAACCTGATGGATCACATCATGGGCGGCGGCGCCAACGGTCGTATCGACGGCCCCGCCGATCGCGACTCGATCGGCAACCGGCCCAACGGCATCTACGTGCCCCGCTTCCGCAATATCGGGAAGGGCAAGTCGTCGTTCCTGCGCGGGTACGGTTTCCAGGGCGGCGGCGGCCGGTCGGATTGGGGACGCGGCGTCGAGCAGGCGGGATTCGGTGCTGAATACAAAAAGGCGCTGCGCAAGCCCGGTCCCTGGGGCTTCAGCTTCTACGGCTTCGGCGAGATGCTCCCGAAGGAAGAGAATCTCGTCGAGATCGACAAGAACAAGGTCGATGCCTGGGGCATTCCGGTCGCCCGCATCACCTGCGCGTACGGGGAGAATGAGAAGGCCCTCGTGCACGACATGTCCATCACGGCTGCAGAAATGCTGGCGGAGGCTGGTGCTCACGAAATTGAGCCGTTTACGAGCAACAACCCCCCCGGACTCGTCATTCACGAGATGGGTACGGCGCGCATGGGCAAGGATCCCAAGACGTCAGTGCTCAACGCGCACAATCAGTGCTGGGATGTGCCGAACGTGTTCGTGACCGACGGCGCCTGCATGGCGTCGACGGCGTGTCAGAACCCATCGATTACGTACATGGCACTTACCGCGCGCGCCGCTGCCTACGCGGTGGACGCGATGAAAAGGAACGAGCTATGAAAGCGATCGAACGTCGCGAATTTGTGAAAACGCTCGCCGCCGCGGGCGTGGCCATCGCGGTCCCGCACGCACGACGCACCACGCACGACGCACGGCGTTTGGACAAGGTCGGCCTGCAGCTCTACACGGTGCGCGATCAGATGAAAGCGGATTTCGAAGGGACGCTCGCGCACGTGGCGGAGATCGGATACAAAGAAGTCGAGTTCGCGGGGTACTTCGATCACACGCCGGCGGACGTGCGCGCCATTCTCGACCGGCACGGACTCTCGGCGCCATCCACCCACATCGCGTTGGGAGAGATCGATGCGTGGAAGGCGTCGCTCGATACCGCCAAGGCGATCGGGCACGAATACATCGTCGTGCCATGGATTCCCCAGGAAAAGCGGCTGACGCTGGACGGCTGGAAGAACGTCGCCGGCGTCTTCAATCGGGCCGCGCAGCTGGCCCACGACGCCGGTCTGCAGTTCGCGTATCACAATCACGATTTCGAATTCCCGAAGCTGGAAGGACAAGTTCCCTACGACGTGCTGCTGCAGAACACCGATCCCAAACTTGTACAGCTCGAGATCGATCTCTACTGGCTCACCAAGGGCGGGCAGGATCCGCTCAGCTACTTCAGCCGCTGGCCCGGTCGGATTCCGCTGGTGCATGTGAAGGATTCAGCCGGCGCGCCGGAGCATAAGATGGTCGACGTGGGGCAGGGGAAGATCGACTGGAAGCGCATCTTCGCGAAGAGGGAGCAGGCCGGGATCAAGCACTTCTTCGTCGAGCACGATCAGCCGCCGCAGCCGTTCCAGGATATCGCGGCGAGCTATCGCTACCTGAGTCAGCTGGAGTTTTGATATGGATGGGCGGATGGGCCGATGGGCCGATCGGCGGTCGATAACGCGGCGAGACGCGATTTTCTCAACGGTCGCGGCGGCTGGCATTGCGGCGATTGCACCGCCCATCCGTCCATCCGCCCATCCGCCCATCGGCCGCCTCAAGCAATCCGCCAGCCGCTGGTGCTACCGCTCCATCGCCTTGCCGGATCTCTGTAAGGCCGGCAAAGCGATGGGCCTCGCCGGCATCGACCTGCTCGCTCCCGAAGATTGGCCGATCGTTCGTCAGAACGGACTGGTCTGCTCGATGGGGTACGCCGCGATCCGCGACGATTTCATTCCCCGTGGTTTCAACGACCCCGCGAACCACGATTTGCTGGTCGGCGAATTGGAGCGCGCGCTGCCGCTGGCGCAGCAGCACGGCGTTCCCAACCTCATCGCGATGTTCGGCAACCGGCAGGGACGGACCGACGCGCAGGCCACAGAGGCGTGTATGGCGGGGCTCAAGCGCATCGCGCCCTCGGCCGAGCGCTACGGCGTGACGATCTGTGTGGAACTGCTGAACAGCAAGGTCGATCACAAAGACTACCAGGGCGATCGGACGGCCTTCGGCGCCGCGATCATCGAGGCGGTCGGTTCCCCCCGCGTGAAGCTGCTGTACGACATCTACCACATGCAGATCATGGAAGGGGACGTCATTCGCACGATCCGGCAGCATGCCGCCCACATCGGACACTTCCATACCGGCGGGGTGCCGGGTCGCCATGAGCTGGATGACACGCAAGAGCTGAACTACCACGCGATTGCGCGAGCCATCGCGGATACCGGCTTCACCGGCTTCGTGGCGCATGAATTCGTGCCGACGCGGGACCCGCTGACCTCGCTGAAGCAGGGCGTGGAGGTCTGTTCGGTCTAGAAGCCATGTGTCCGGCGGGGTAATTGCGGAGTCTTGATGGGAGCCCATGCTCCCGTCCAACACGCGCCCGCTCGCCCGGCTGGTCCTCCTCAGCCTGCTGCTGACATTCATCGCGGCGCGAGTCGTCAGCATCCTGATGACGCTGCACCGCATGCCCGACATCTACCTGCACGTCCGCGACACGCATGTCCATCACCTCAACTACGGCATCTTTCTGCTTGCGGGTGTGGGGGCCTATCTCCTCTTTAGCCCTGGGCCGGCGGCCCCGGCGGCCGCGGTGATGTACGGTATCGGGCTGGCCCTGACGTTCGATGAATTCGGCATGTGGCTGCACCTGAACGGCGATTACTGGCAGCGCGCCAGCTTTGACGCCGTGATCGTGCTCGCCGCGGTGCTCGGGCTCGCTGGGTTCGCGCCGCCACCGGCGCGCTGGCGGCCACGCGAGTTCGCGATCGCTCTGCTCTTTGCACTCTTGCTCTTCGGATCCGTCAGATTGGCGGCGCGCGCCGCCCCTCGGCTCCAGCGCTGGGAGCAGCGCGTCCACTCGTAAGCAATCTTGTCCGCCACGCTACGTTTGATCACACCCGTATCGGAGGTGGGGAGTGGGCGTGGCGTCCAGCCGGACCGAGCTCCTGCTCGGCATCGTCATCGGAATCATCATCGCGTCGCTCTACTTTCTGGTCTGGAAACTTCGCTACAGCGCCGCAATTCGTGAGGACGCCGTGCAACGGAGTCTCGCCGTAACCGCCGGCAAGGTTCACGAGCAGCTCGTTCCCTATCTCCCCGAGTTCGGTTTCAATCCCAAAGACGCGCGCTTTCTCGGCAGTCCCGTCGATCTGATCGTATTCGACGGCCTCGCCGCGGGTGAAGTCCGGCGGGTGGTGTTTCTCGAAGTGAAGACCGGGACGGCGCCGCTCACGGCGCGCGAACGGCAGGTGCGCGAAGTGATCGAGGCCCGCGAGGTCGCGTGGGCCGAGCTGCGGCTCACCCGGACCCAGAGTTAGGCGGCTCGCGCCGGCCCACCCGTGAAATCAGCACGATCAGCAACACCAGCGTGACGATGCCGAGCGCTGTCCAAGCCGGGTGCGTGTACCACGCGCCGACTGCGGTCGTGTCTTGTTGTACCGCGAGGGCGACCGGGGCCGTGGCCAATCCCATAGTCACTCCGGATGATGTCGGGGTAGCATGAATTTGCTACATTGGTAGCTCCTCGAGCCAGGGACCTCTGGTGAAAAGCATTTTTTGGGGGGCGGTCATCATCGCCATCGGATTGGTGCGGGGCGATTCGGTGTTTCGGGGCGATTTCAACGTGGTGAGCATCCTCTTCGATGCCCTCGGCGTGTTCTTCATCATCCGCGGCCTCGTCGCGATGTATCAGGCGAAGCAGCAGCAAGCCGCCGTACCGCGGGCCGCACCGCCGCCGCGGCCAGCTCCTCCGGGGTCCAAGCCACGTTGAAGCATGGCGCGCAGCGCCGTGATCGCGAGCTACACTCCCGACCAGTGGATCGCTGTCATGGAGCAAAGCCGGAGGCGTTCATGATCATCGTTTTGGCCCCGTCCTGTTAGATTCTGCGCATGCCAAAGAGACGCCAGACGTACGAAGCCGACGAGATCATCGTCACGTTCGATCCCGATGTGTGCATCCATTCGGGCGTGTGCGTCAGGGGATTGCCGGACGTGTTCGACATCAAGCGCAAACGCTGGATACGCCCGGAGCTGCAACCGCCGGACGTGGTGGCGGCGCAGGTAATGCGATGCCCCTCGGGTGCGCTTCAATTCGTAAGAAAGGACACGCAAAAGCTCGACCCACCGTGATTTCCGCGCCGTTGCCGTTAGATTCTCGACCGATGCCCACCTACGAGTACAGGTGCCCAAAGGGCCACCTGTTCGAGAAGACGTTTTCCCGCATCACGAGTCAGCGCCACGCCAAGTGCCCGATCTGCGGGAAGCGCGCGCAGCGGCTGATCTCGGGGGGCGCGGGTGTGCATTTCAAGGGCTCCGGTTTCTACGCGACCGACTACAAACGGGCGGGTGAGAAGACGGACAAGGCGGAGAAACCCGAGAAAGCCGAGAAGCCAGCCGAGTCGAAACCGCAGCCGAAGAAAGATTCATCCCACGCACGGCGACATCGCCACCAACCTCGCGCTGACGCTGGCCAAGACCTTAAGTCAAAAGCCGCGCGCCATCGCCGAGCGGCTGGTCGCCGCCTTGGAGGTGCCGGCCGGCCTCGTGCGCAAGACCGAGATTGCCGGACCAGGTTTCATCAACTTCTTCCTGGCCGACGCGCAAGTCGTCGGCGCGCTCCCCGTGATTCTCGCGGCGGGCCCTGATTATGGAAAGAGCGATGTGGGCCACGGCGCTCCGATCAATGTCGAATTCGTGTCGGCGAACCCCACGGGCCCGCTGCACGTCGGCCACGGCCGGCAGGCCGCGCTGGGCGATGCGATCGCGGCGCTGCTCGAGTGGACCGGCTGGCGGGTCAGCCGCGAGTTCTACTACAACGACGCGGGCAGCCAGATCATGAATCTCGCGCGCAGCGTGCAGGCGCGAATTCGCCAGGCGCGCGGGCTGCCGGCCGAAATCCCCGAGCAAGGATACCAGGGGGACTACATCCGCGAGATCGCCGAGCGCTACGTCGCAGCGCATCCGCGCGATCCGGAAGGCACGGACGTGGACGCCGTGCGGCGCTTTGCCGTGCGCGAGCTCCGCGCCGAGCAGGACCTCGATCTCCAGGCGTTCGGCGTGAAGTTCGACGTGTACTTCCTCGAGTCGTCGCTCTATACCGACGGCAAGGTCGAAGAGACGACGCGGCGCCTCGTCGCGGCGGGGCATACGTACGAGAAAGACGGTGCCCTTTGGCTGCGCACCACCGACTTCGGTGACGACAAAGACCGGGTGATGCGCAAGAGCGCGGAGAAGGGGAGCGACTACACCTACTTCCTCCCCGACGTCGCCTATCACGTCACGAAATGGGAGCGCGGCTTCAAGCACGCCATCAACGTGCAGGGCTCGGACCATCATGGGACCGTCGCTCGCGTCCGCATCGGACTGCAGGCCCTCGAGATGGGCATCCCACAGGGATATCCCGAGTACGTGCTGCATCAGATGGTGACCGTGATGCGGGGCGGGGAAGAGGTGAAGCTCTCCAAGCGCGCGGGGAGCTACATGTCGGTGCGCGAGCTGGTCGAGGAGGTGGGCCGCGATGCGGTGCGCTATTTCTATCTCATGCGCCGCGGCGAGACGCATTTCGTGTTCGACGTTGATCTCGCCAAGAGCCAGACCGACGAGAACCCCGTCTTCTACGTCCAGATGGCGCATGCGCGCATGGTGGGGATCTTCCGCGTGGCGGGGCGCGATCCGGCGAGCGCCCGGGCTGAGGGGGTCGATCTGAGCGTGCTCACCCAGCCGGAGGAAGCCGATTTGATCAAGGAGCTGGCCGATTTTCCGGCGATGGTCGCCGGGTCCGCGGCGGCGCGCGAGCCACACCGCATCACGAGCTATCTCGAGGGACTGGCCCGGCTCGCGCACGCGTGGTATCACAAGTACCGCGTGCTGGGAGAGCCGGAAGAAGCGGCGCGGCTCGTGCTGGCTCGCGCAGTCAAGCAGGTCCTGGCGAATGGTCTGTCACTTTTGGGGATTCGCGCCCCGGAACGGATGTGAGTGTGGGGCTCCTCGTCGTCGGCTCGATCGCCCTCGATTCGGTCATCACGCCGTTCGGCGAGACCGCGGATGCGCTCGGCGGTGCCGCGGTGTTCTTCGCGATGGCGGGCGCGGTCCTGCATCCGGTGCAGGTCGTGGGCGTGGTCGGCAGCGATTTCCCGGAGGCCCATCTCGAGAAACTGGCGGCGCGGGGCGTCGATCTCGCCGGCGTCGAGCGGCAGCAGGGCGAGTCCTTCCGCTGGAAGGCGCGCTACTCCTACGATCTCAACAGCCGCGAGACGCTGGAGACCCGGCTCGGCGTCTTTGCGCACTTCCAGCCGCGCATTCCGGCCAAGTTCCGCGACGCGAAGTTCGTGTTTCTGGGCAATATCGATCCCGCGCTGCAGCTTAACGTCCTCGATCAGGTCAAGCAGCCGACGCTGGTCGCGTGCGACACGATGAATTATTGGATCCAGGGCAAGCGCGACCTGCTGCTCGAGCTGCTCCGCCATATCGACATTCTGATGGTCAACGATTCCGAGGCCCGGGAGCTGTCGGGAGACTGGAACATTTATCGCGCCGCGCACTGGATTCTGGGCCGCGGTCCGAAAATGGTCGTCATCAAGCAGGGCGACCACGGGGCGCTACTCGTCGATCCTGAAACGATCTTCAAAGTGCCCGCCTATCCGTTGCAGGACGTGTTCGATCCTACCGGCGCCGGCGACGCGTTCGCCGGGGGATTCATGGCGTACGTCGCGCGCACCGGCGACGTGACGTTCCCCAACCTCCGGCGTGCGATGGTCTACGGCTCGGCCATGGGATCGCTGGCCGTCGAAGCGTTCGGGGTGCAGCGCCTCGAGCAGGTCACGCTCAAAGAAGTGCGCGGTCGCGTGAAAGCATTCCGCGATCTCGTGCATTTCTCGCTGGACGGCGAGGAATGACCAAGACGGATCGCTACGCCGCGGCCGGGGTGAAGTTGGACACCGCCGCCGAAGCGAAACGGCGCATCGCGCAGCTCGTGAGTGCCACGCGGACACCGCTCGCCCGGGGCCAGGTCGGCGGGTTCGGCGGCATGGTCCGCGTGCCCGATGGTTTCAAAAAGCCCGTGCTGGTGATGTCGACCGATGGCGTGGGATCGAAAGTCCTCGTCGCCGCGGCGGCGGGCATTCACGACACCGTCGGCGAGGATCTCGTCAATCATTCGGTCAACGACATTCTGGTGCACGGGGCCACACCGCTCGCGTTCCTCGATTACATCGCGGCTGGGAACCTCGTGCCGGAGATCGCCGAGCAAATTGTCGCGGGTGTCGCGCGCGCCTGCCGGGCGCACGACATGACGCTCGCCGGCGGCGAAACGGCACAGATGCCGGATCTGTATCAGCCCGGCCACTACGATCTCGCCGGGTCGATCGTCGGCGTGGTCGAGGAAGACAAGGCGTTGCATGGCGACCGGGTGACCCCTGGGGACCAGCTGATTGGGTACGCGTCCACGGGCCTGCACACCAACGGCTACACGCTGGCACGCAAAATCGTATTCGATGCGATGCAGCTGAAGATCGACGACCCGTTTCCCGAGACCGGCCAGTCGGTGGGGCAGGTTCTCCTCGCCGTCCACCGGAGCTACGCCACCGCAGTCCGGCCGGTGCTCGACCACCTTCACACGCTCGCGCACGTCACGGGGGGCGGCATCGCGGGCAATCTCGTTCGGGTGCTGCCGCCCGGCGTGGAGGCGGTCGTCGACGCGGGGAGCTGGCCCTGGCCGCCCCTCTTCCGGGTCCTCATGCGCTTTGGTCAGGTCAGGCGGGACGAGATGCGGCGCGTGTTCAATCTCGGCGTCGGCATGATCGCCGTGGTCGCACGCGACGATGTCGAGGCGGTCGTCCGGGCGGCCGAGCGCGCGCACGTCCAGGCGTGGATCATCGGCGAGATCCGGCCGGGCCCTACGGGCTCCTCGGCGATGGTTCGGTTTGAAGAAAGATAAGGATCGAGAGCCCGACGCGATGGGCCGCGCCCTCGAGCTCGCCTGGCGCGGCTGGGGGCGGGTCTCGCCAAATCCCATCGTCGGTGCGGTCGTATTGCGCGGGAATGACATCGTCGCCGAAGGGTGGCATGCCGAATTCGGCGGGCCCCATGCCGAGCTGAACGCGCTGCATGCTGCGGGTGACAAGGCCCGGGGGGCGACGCTGGTGGTGACCCTCGAGCCCTGCGCGCACCACGGCAAGACGCCGCCGTGCACCGACGCCATTCGCGCCGCGGGCGTGCGACGCGTGGTCGCGGCGGTCCGCGATCCCGATCCCGAAGCGCGGGGTGGCGCGGAGATCCTGAAGCGCGCCGGGATCGACGTCCACGTCGGATTGCTGGCCGAAGCCGCCGCCGCCCAAAACGCGCCTTTCCTCTTTACCAGGCAGCAGACAGACCGCCCGTTCGTCGCGCTGAAGCTGGCAACGTCGATCGATGGTCGCATCGCCGATGCAGGTGGCAGCTCGCAATGGATCTCGGGTCCCGAGGCGCGCGATCATGTCCATTGGCTGCGCGCCGGATTCGACGCGATCGCGGTTGGTGGCACCACGGCGCTCATGGACAATCCGCAATTGACCGCCCGTGGCGACCTGACGCCCCGGAAGCCGCCGGTGCGCATCGTGTTCGACCGGCGCGCCATGCTCAATCTGGGTGTGTCGCTGGTGCAGACGGCGCGCGAAGTGCCGACCTGGGTCATGTCGTCTCCCGAAGCGCCGATGGCGAATGTGTCGGTGCTCGAGGGCAACGGCGTGCGCGTCTTCCGGCCCGAAACGCTGGCGCAAGCCTTCGCACAGCTGCGGCTCGCCGGGATCCAGTCGTTGTTATGTGAAGGCGGGGGCGCGCTTGGCGCCAAACTCCTTGCGGAGGGGCTGATCGATCGCCTGTACTGGGTGCAGTCGCCCGTCTGGCTCGGGGAGGGCGCGGTGCCCGCGTTTCCAGGCGTTCCGGCGTCTCCCCTTGCCGACGCACCGCGCTGGGTTGTCGTGGAGCGCCGCCCGCTGGGCTCTGATACATTATTGGTCTTGGATCGGCGGCTATGTTTACCGGAATCGTAAGCGCAGTAGGACGGATCGAAGCCGTTTCCCCGAACGGGGGAAAAGGGACGAGGGACGGGGGACGGGTATTGCGGATCCGGGCGCCGTACCGCGGTCTGAAAAAGGGCGAGAGTATCGCGGTCAACGGCGCGTGCCTGACTATCGAGAAGGTGGCGAAGGGTTCGTTTACCGTGCACGCGGTGCAGACGACGCTGGGACGCACGCTGATCGGTGAGTGGCAGCAAGGCCGGCCCGTGAATCTCGAGCGCGCGGTCCGCGCCGCCGATTTGATGGGTGGCCACATCGTGCAAGGCCATGTGGACGGCGTTGCGACGGTCGAGCGAGTCGCAGAAGCAGACGATGCGCTTCTCGTAGATGTGAGGGTCCCGCGTGACGTCGCCGAGACTACGGTGCTCCACGGCGCGATCACCGTGGACGGCGTGAGTCTGACGGTGAACGCCTTACCGAGCCCGGGCGTTGTGCAGGTGTCATTGGTACCGTTCACGCGAGGGCACACGACGTTGGGGAGGCTCACCGCCGGCGATCGCGTGCATGTCGAAGCGGACGTTTTGGGAAAGTACGTGAGGCAGCTATGTCGTTCAGCGCGGTAGAACAAGCCATCGCGGACATTCGCGCGGGGAAGCTCGTCATCGTGGCGGACGACGAGCGGCGCGAAAACGAGGGAGATCTCGTCGGCGCGGCCGAACAGGTCACGCCGGACATGATCAACTTCATGGCGACGCACGCTCGCGGGCTGATCTGCGTGCCGCTGACCCCGGAGCGCTGCCAGGCGTTGGGTCTGCCGCAGATGACCGAGCACAACAACGAGTCGCACGAGACCGCCTTCACCATCAGCATCGACGCCGCCGCGCGGTTCGGGGTGACGACGGGTATCTCGGCGGCGGATCGTGCCGCGACGATTCGCGTCGCGATCGATCCGTCCACGGTGCCGAGCGATCTGCGCCGTCCGGGACACGTCTTCCCGCTCCGCGCGCGGCCCGGTGGCGTGCTGCAGCGGGTCGGTCAGACCGAAGCGAGCATCGATTTGGCCCGCCTCGCCGGGCTCTATCCCGCCGGCGTGATCTGCGAAATCCTGAATCCCGACGGCAGCATGGCGCGCCGGCCCGATCTCGAGCGCTTCGCGAAAGAGCACGGCCTCACCTTCATCACGGTGGCGCAGCTGGTGGCGTACCGGCTGAAGCACGAGCGGCTCGTCCACCGCGTCGCCGAGGCGCGGCTGCCGACGCCGTTCGGCGAGTTTCGGATCATCGGCTATCGCAACGACGTCGACGCGGCCGAGCACGTGGCGCTGGTGTACGGCCACGTGGCCGGCAAGCAGCAGGTGCTCGTGCGCATGCACTCGAAGTGCCTCACCGGCGATGTGTTCGGCTCGGCGCGGTGCGACTGCGGCTGGCAGCTGCACTGCGCCATGCGGATGATCGCCGAGGGGGGCGCGGGCGTCGTCGTCTACCTCGACCAAGAAGGCCGAGGCATCGGCCTGCTGAACAAGCTGAAGGCGTACGAGCTCCAGGATCAGGGCCACGACACCGTGGAGGCAAACGAGAAGCTCGGCTTCAAGCCCGACCTCCGGAATTACGGGATCGGCGCCCAGATTCTGCTCGACCTCGGTCTCTCGTCGATTCGCGTCCTGACGAACAACCCGATGAAGCTGGTCGGCCTCGAAGGCTACGGGCTCGAGATCGTCGAGCGACTGCCCATCGTGCCGGCACCGTCGGACGAGAACCGGGCCTATCTCGACGTCAAGCGGGACAAGCTGGGTCACTTCCTCACCCACTGATCGTGCCGCACAAGGCTCCTCCTCCCTCCGCGGCGCGCACCTCCAACCGCCAGCGGCGCGTGGCGATCGTTGTCAGCCGGTTTCATGAGCACATCACGACGAAGCTGCTCGAGGGCGCGCGCGACGCGCTGCGGCGCGGCGGCATCGCGGATCACAACGTGGAAGTCACGTGGGCGCCCGGTGCCTTTGAGCTGCCGGTTCTGGCCGAGGCCGCCGCGGCGAGCGAACGCTTCGACGCGATCGTGGCGCTCGGGTGCGTGATCCGCGGTGAGACACCGCATTTCGAGTATGTCGCGGGTGAAGCGGCGCGCGGTCTCGGCAACGTCGCGCTCGCGCACCGCATCGCGGTCGGGTTTGGCGTTTTGACGACGGAGACCGAGGCTCAGGCGCTGGCGCGCATCAGTAAAGGTGCCGAGGCGGTGCAGGCGGCCCTCGAGACCGCCGCGGCGCTCGAGAGGCTCGGTGCAGCGCCCCGAGACTAAGGCGCGCGCACGCGCCCTCCAGCTGCTGTACGCATGGGAGCTTTCCGGCAAACCGACGCTGGAAACCGTCGTCGCCCGTGTGGCGGTCATTTACGGTCGGGCGCCGCGTGGTTACGACCGCGGTGCCGATCTCGCCGCGAAAGCCATTGCCGGTCTACCGGAGTTTGACCGCCGCATCGCCGATGCCGCCGAGCACTGGCGGCTCGAGCGCGTCGGCGCGGTGGAGCGCAACATCCTGCGCCTGGCGCTGGCGGAGCTGGACGAGGCGTCCACGCCGTCACGCGTCGTGATCGATGAAGCGGTGAAGCTCGCCCACTGGTTCGCGGGTTCGCGGGCTCCGGCGTTCATCAACGGCATCCTCGATGCTATTGCCCATGAGACGGGCGCGCTGTGAGAATTCTGCTCGTCAATTGGAACGACCGAGAAAACCCTCAGGCCGGCGGGGCCGAAATCCACCTGCACGAGCTGTTCGGTCGCATTGCTTTCTGGGGCCACCAGGTTCACCTCATCGCGAGCGGCTGGCCGCGCTGCATACCGGATACAATGGTCGACGGGATTCAGGTCACGCGGATCGGGGGGAGGCATAGCTTCGCGCGCCGGGCTCGCGGCGCCGTGCGGCGCGCGCTCCGGGAACAACGGTTCGACGTCGTGGTCGAGGATATCAACAAACTCCCGCTGTTCCTGCCGACGCTCACGGCGTTGCCGTTTGTGGCGATCGTGCCACATCTGTTCGGCACGACCGCCTTCGCGGAGGCCAGTCCGCCCATGGCGGCGGTCGTGTGGGCCGCCGAGCTTCCGATTCCCTGGGTGTACCGCCACGCCGCATTCCATGCGATTTCCGAGAGCACGAGAGATGATCTCGTGCGACGTGGTGTTGCAGCCGACCGGGTGGTGGTGATTCACCCGGGTGTGGATTCGAAGGCGTATCAACCGGATCCCGCAACGCCGCGCGCCCCACACCCCACGTTCTTGTATCTGGGCCGATTGAAGCGTTATAAAGGAGTAGAGTTCGCCCTGCGGGCGCTAGCCATTGCGCGTGCCGCACGCGCCGACATTGCGCTCGATATATGCGGGCAAGGCGACGACCGGCCGCGGCTCGAGCGGTTGGCAACGGAGTTGGGACTGACGGGCGCCGCGCGGTTCCTCGGGTTCGTGCCGGAAGAAGAGAAGAAACGTTTGTTGCGGGAGTCCTGGGCCGTCGTCTTCCCGAGCCCCAAAGAAGGGTGGGGTATCACGAACGTCGAGGCTGCCGCCTGCGGCACGCCGGCACTGGCGTCTGACAGCCCGGGGCTGCGCGAGTCCGTGCAGAACGGCGTGACCGGATACCTGGTCCCGCACGGTGATGCGCAGGCGCTCGCCGATCGGATGCTGGCACTGGCTCGGGACCCGGGGTCCGTCGAGCGACTCGGCCGCGCGGCCCGCACGTTTGCGGAGAGCCTGTCGTGGGACACGGCGGCACGCGCCACGATTGCACACATCGAGGACACCATCGCGGCACGAGAAAGGAAGCGTTGACTAGATGCGCATCACGATCACCGTCCGCCATACTGAAGTCGACGACGACCTGCGCGCGCATACCCGCGAGCTGGTCGGCAAGGTCGTCAAGCTCGTGCGGCGCCCGCATCACGCGCAGGTGATCTTCACCCAGGATCATGGCGAGGCTGGTGTCGAGATCGAGATCCATGCGCCGCGCGGCCGCGTCCACGTCGCCAAGTCGCGGGCGGCCGATCTGCTCTCCGCCCTCGACGCGGCGATTGCGCGCGTGAAGCGGCAGTTGCTCGATGGGAAGGAGAAGCGGCGTTCGAGGGCGCCAGGGACGCGGTGACCGACTCTCCCGCGACGACGCCCCGGCTCAAGGTCGGCGATCTCCTCGCCCGCAAGGGCGATCCGCTGCAGCTCGACGTGCTGACGGCGGAAGTGGGGCTCGCGCGCGAGATCCGATCCCCCGAAGCCTCGAGTCCCGGACTCGTGCTCGCGGGCTACACGGCGCGGTTCGTGGGTACCGATCGCATTCACATACTCGGCGAAACCGAGATCACGTACCTGGCATCGCTCGATGCCAAGGCGCGGCGCAAGTCGATCGAAACGTTTCTGGCGTACGACCTGCCGTGCATCATCATCACGAAAGGCCAGGAGGTTCCGGAAGAATTGCTGGTGCTGGCGCGGGAGAAAGGCATCCCCGTCATTCGCACCCGACTCAAGACGGCGGAATTCTACCGGCGGCTCAAGCCGTTTCTCGACGATGCCTTCGCGCCGCGCACGACCGTGCACGGCTCGCTCGCCGACGTCTTTGGCGTGGGGCTGTTGTTCCGGGGACGTTCCGGGATCGGCAAGAGCGAATGCGTGCTCGACCTGGTCGAGCGCGGGCATCGCCTGGTGGCGGACGATGTGGTGCACATCACGCGCCGCGGCAACGACGTGCTGATCGGGCGCGGGCACGAGATTTCCCGTCATTACATGGAGATCCGCGGCGTCGGCTTGATCGACATCAACGCGCTGTTCGGCATCCGGTCCGTGCGCCAGCAGAAACGCATCGAAGTCGTGGTGCAGCTCGAGGACTGGGACAACACCCGCGAATACGACCGGACCGGACTCGATCAACAGCGCACCGAGCTGCTCGACGTCGAGCTGCCGCTGGTGACGGTCCCGCTCAATCCCGGCAAGAACCTCACAGTGATTTGCGAAGTTGTCGCGATGAATCACCTGCTGCGCTACAGCGGCGTGGACTCGGCGAACGCGTTCAACGAACGGCTCATTCGCCGCATGCGGGAGAAGGGGGGCGTGCAGCACTACCTGGAGGAGGATTATGAGTGACCTCCGCGGCATCATCGTGTCGCACGCCGCGGTCGCGCAGGCGCTGGTGACGGCGGTCGGGGCGATCACCGGCGTGCAGGATGTGCTCACGGGCGTGTCCAACGAAGGGTGTGGCACCGCGGAGCTCGGGGAGCGGCTCCGTACCGCCATCGGCGAAGGACCTGCCGTCGTCTTCGTGGATCTGCCCGGGGGATCCTGTTTTACGAGCTCAGTGCGTTACGCGAAGCAACACGCCGAGATCGCGGTCGTCACGGGCGTCAATCTGGCCATGCTGCTCGACTTCGTTTTTCATCGGAACGTCTCCCCCGCGGAAGCCGCACGCCGGGCGGTCGACGCCGGCGCCAAAGCCATCCGCGTGAGCGCATGAGCCTAGCGCTGTATCGCATCGACGACCGGCTGATCCACGGCCAGGTGGTCGTGGGGTGGGGCCAGCCGCTCCACGTGTCGTTCATCGTGCTCGTCGATGACGAGGTGAGCAGCAGCGATTGGGAGCAGGATCTCTACCGGATGGGGGTGCCGCCCCAGATCGAAGTGGTCTTCGCGTCGGTGGATCAAGCGGCACAGCTCTTCTCCAGGTGGGAGACGGATGCGCGCGTCGGCATCCTGCTGGTGGGCGACATCGACACCGCGGTGGCGCTCGCCGCGCGCGTGCCGCAGCTGCGGCGGTTCAACGTCGGCGGCGTCCATCACCGCACGGGCCGCAAGGAACGGCTGCGCTTTGTGTATCTGACCGACGATGAGGCCACCAAGCTGCGCGACCTGGCGGCGCGTGGTGTCGAGGTCACGGCGCAGGACGTGCCGACGGCGCGGGCCGTGCCGATCGGAGAGTTCACATGATCCTGCCCATCGAGCTCCTGATCGCGCTCATGGTGTGGGGCACGCTGGTGGGCGTCGATCTGGTCAGTCTGCCGCAGATGATGATCGCTCGCCCGCTCGTGGCGGGCACCGTCGCGGGCGCCATCCTCGGCGACATCCCAACGGGCCTCAAGCTGGGCGTCGTCTTCGAGCTGCTGCAGTACGACATCCTCCCCGTCGGCGCCGTCCGCTACCCCGAATACGGGCCCGCGACCGTCGCCGCGGTCGCGACGGCGCACGCGGCGCCCGGGGGCGGCGTCCTGGGACTCGGTCTCGGGGCGCTCGTGGGACTCGTGACCGGTCTGCTCGGGGGTCTGACCATCAACGTGCTGCGGCGCGTGAACTCGCGGATCGTGCATGCCGCCACGGCGCAGCTGGAATCGGGAGACCCGCGTGCGCTGGTGCGCCTGCACGTGGGTGGGCTGTTGCGTGACGCCCTGCGGGCCGCCTTCGTGACCATGGTCGGCTTGACCCTTGCCTGGCTCGCTCGGCCGCTCCTCAGCGGTGCGCTCACGGTGCGGGGGGCACTGCTTCTGGCGGTTGCCGCCGTCGGGACCGCGCTCGCTGCGGGTGCATCGGGCACGCTGCGGCTCGTGGGGCGCGGGCCGAATCTCGCGTGGTTCGCCGCCGGGTTAGGCGGCGGCATTCTGGCGACGATATGGCTACGGTGAACGGCGCACTCGCCCGTGCGTTGCTGCGGCTGTTCGCCGTGCAGGGCTCGTACAACTACGAGCGCATGCTCGGCGTGGGCGTCGGCGTGGCTGAGGAGCCACTGCTGCGCGACCTGGGCAATGGCCAGTACGGACCGGCCGTCGCGCGCGGCGCGCATTTCTTCAACGCGCATCCCTATCTCACCGGCCTCGCGGTTGGCGCGGCTGCCCGCGCGGAGCACGACGGCGCTTCGCCCGATCAGATCGAGCGGCTGCGGGAAGCGCTGTGTGGCCCGCTCGGCTCGCTCGGCGATCGTTTGGTCTGGGCTGGATGGCTGCCGTTGCTGTCGGGACTAACGATTGCGGCGATCGCGCTTGGCGCCGGATGGTTTGCGGTGGCCGGATTCCTGATCGTCTACAACATCGGTCACGTGGCGCTTCGGTGGTGGGCGCTCTCCGCTGGATGGACCTACGGTGCGCGCGTGAGCGTCGCGCTGCACAGCCCGATGCTGCAGAAAGCGGGAGCGCTGCTCGGTCCGGCCATGGCGTTCGCCGTAGGCTTTGCACTGCCGCTGGCGGCTCGCTTCCTTGCGGTTCCGTTCCCACGGTGGGGCCAGCTGGCCGCGGTGGTGACGGCGGGGCTGGTGTTCCTGTCGTTGCGGTGGCGCAGTGACCGGTTGAATGGTCTACGTGTGGCGCTGGTGCTGTCGGCCGTGGCGCTCGTCGTCGGGTTGATATGGCAGTAGTCGAACGCGACGCCCAGATCGTGAATCCGCTCGGGATGCACGTCCGGCCGGGGGCGGAGTTCGTCAAGGTGGCGAACAAGTTCACGGCGACGGTCGAGGTGCACAAGGACGGCGCCGTCGTGAACGGCAAGAGCATCCTCGGCATGATGACGCTGGCCGCGGAATGCGGGTCGTCCATTCGCATCAAGACCGATGGCGCGGACGCGGAGGAAGCGATGGGCGCGTTGCTCGAGCTCGTGGCTGCCGGATTTCATGAGATGCACCTGAAGGCGCCCGCCAAGGACAGCGAGTGAGCGCGTCTGATCGGTTGTTGAAGGGCATCGGCGTTTCGCCGGGCATCGCCGTCGGGCCGACGATGACCGTCCGCTGGTCATTGCCGGAGGTCCCCCATCGCGTCGTCGCGCGCACGCAGGTGGAGAAAGAGGTGCGACGGCTGCGCGCGGCTATCAAAGACGTCAAGCGACAGCTCGCCGAATTCCGCGCCCGCGCAGTCGATCGCGCCGGCGTCGACGAGGCGCGCATCTTCGACGCGCAAGCCCTCATGCTCGAGGACAAGGAGTTCATCGGCGGCATGGAGGAGCTGATCCGCGAGAATCACCTCACCGCCGAAAAGGCCTTCGAGTTCCAGACGCTCGAGGTCCGGGACCTGTGGACCGCGGCAGGCAATCCGCTCCTCAAGGAGCGGCTCGCCGACCTGACCGGTGTGGCCATCCGCGCCATCCAGCATTTGATGCACAAGGGCAGCGGCGCCGATGTGTGGGAAAGCCTCTCCGAGCCCTCGATTCTCGTGGCTCGTGAGCTATCCCCCGGGCTGACGGTCCAGCTCGACCGCGACCAGATCGTCGGGTTGATCAGCGAAGAGGGAACGCGCACGTCCCACGCCGCGATTCTCGCGCACTCGATCGGCATTCCGGCGATCTTCGGACTGCGCGGCGCCGTCGCGCGGATCAGGTCCGGGACCAAAGTCATCCTGGACGGGACTCGCGGCACGGTGCTGGTGGACCCCACACCCGAAGAGGTGGCGGAGGCTGAGCGGCGAGATACCACCAGGCGCGAGTTCGCCGCCCGGCTCGAAGAGGCCGTCACGCAGCCATCGGTGACCGTCGATGGCGTGCATATCGCGTTGCGAGGAAATGTAGATCTGCCGGATGAGCTGGAGGATGCCAAGGCGCATGGCGCGGAAGGCGTAGGACTCTTGCGGACGGAGTTTCTCATCACGGGGCACCACGAGCTGCCGGATGAAGAAACGCAGACCAAGTACTTCCGTCACGTCGGCGAGACGTTCCCGGGATATCCCGTCGTGATCCGGACGTACGATTTGGGCGGCGACAAATTCCCCGCACCTTTCCGCACGCCGGTCGAGCCGAATCCGTTCCTGGGCTGGCGGGCGATTCGCGTCTGTCTGGACGAGCCGGAGCTGTTTCGCACGCAGATCCGCGCGGTGCTACGCGCCGCGGCGACGTCGAATCTGCATCTTATGATTCCGCTGGTTACCCGGCTCGACGAGGTCGAGCGCACTCGCGAATTGATGCAGGACGAAGCCACCCGCCTGGAGAAGGAGGGCGTGCCCGCGGCCAAAAGCGTGCCGCTGGGCGTCATGGTCGAGACACCTGCCGCGGCTGTGTTGGCCGATCGGCTGGTCGAAATCAGCGACTTCCTCAGCGTGGGGACCAACGATCTCACGCAGTACACGCTGGTGGTCGATCGGGGGAACGCGCGGCTGGCGGATCGTTTCACGCCGCATGATCCGAGTGTGCTGCGGCTCCTCAAACTCGTCTCAGAAGCGGCGCGCGCCGCCAACAAACCCGCCAGCGTGTGTGGGGAGATGGCCTCAGAGCCGCTCTCGGCATTCCTCTTGGTGGGATTGGGCTACGACACGCTGTCCGTCGCGCCGCCGGCCCTGCCTTTCATCAAGTGGCTCATTCGGCAGGTGACCACGGCACAGGCGCGGGCGGCGGCCGAGGCGGCGCTCGCGGCGCGGTCGGCAGAGCTCGCGCTCGACATCTTGCGATTTGCACTCGCCGAAGCTGTCGATCTGACACTGCTCGATCCGGACGCGCGGTTGCCCGCCGGACGGCGCTCCGGTAGTTTGAAACTCTAAGGAACCAAAAACATGCCAACTCATCGTCACGTCTTCACTTCCGAGTCCGTCACGGAAGGGCATCCGGACAAGATCGCGGACCAGATCTCCGACGCGGTGCTCGACGCCATTTTGCTCGAGGACTCGCAAGCGCGGGTCGCCTGCGAAACGCTGGTCACGACCGGCATGGCGGTCGTCGCCGGCGAGATCACCACCTCCACCTACGTCCACATCCCCGACATCGTGCGTGGCACGATCACCTCGATCGGCTATACGGATGCGAACTTCGGCTTCGATGCCCAAACCTGTGCGGTGTTGACCACGATCGACCGCCAGTCCACCGACATCGCGCTCGGTGTGGACAAGGGTGGGGCAGGGGATCAGGGCATGATGTTCGGCTACGCGACTGACGAGACACCGTCGCTGATGCCGCTCCCGATCGTGCTCGCCCATCGCCTGGCCGAGCGGTTGGCGAAGGTGCGCAAGAGCGGTGAGTTGCCGTGGCTGCGTCCCGATGGGAAGACGCAGGTGAGCGTGATCTACGAGGCGTCCAAACCGGTTGGCATCGACAAAATTGTCGTATCGGCGCAACACTCCGAATTGGTCGATAACACGGAGCTGCGCGCCGGCATTCTCGCTCACGTCATCCGGCCCGTCGTCCACGAGGCGGGGTTCGAGGTGAGCGATAAGGATGTGCTGGTGAATCCCACCGGCCGCTTCGTTGTGGGCGGACCGCAGGGAGATGCCGGTCTCACGGGCCGCAAGATTATCGTCGACAGCTACGGCGGAATGGCGCGGCATGGTGGCGGCGCGTTCAGCGGCAAGGACCCGTCCAAGGTCGATCGTTCCGCCACCTACGCGATGCGCTGGGTCGCCAAGAACATTGTCGCGGCGGGTCTGGCGAAGCGGTGCGAAGCACAGGTCGCCTACGCGATCGGTGTGGCGGAGCCGGTCTCCATCATGGTCGATACCTTCGGTACCGGGGCCGTCCCCCAGGACGCCCTCGAAGGCGCCGTGCGGGAAGTCTTCGACCTCACACCGGGCGGCATCATCCAGGCCCTGAACCTCCGCAATCCCATTTACCGGCCCACCGCGGCCTACGGTCACTTCGGCCGCGCGCCTCAGCGCCGCAAGGTCGGCGAGCGCGAAGTCGAGCTCTTCACCTGGGAGCACGTCGATCGCGCCGAAGAGCTGAAAGTGGCCGCCGAGCGGGCATCTCGTACAACCCGGAAAGCCAATGTCTGAAACGGCAACCAGAACCAAATCGACAAACGACATCAAGGACATTCGGCTCGCCGACGAAGGCCGGCGGCGGACGGAATGGGCCGAACGTTCGATGCCGGTGCTCCGGCAGCTGCGGGAGCGGTTCGCGCGCGAGCAGCCACTGGCAGGAAAGCGATTAGCCGCCTGCCTCCATGTCACTACCGAGACCGCGAACCTCGCCGTCACGCTGCAGGCGGGTGGCGCGGACGTCGCGCTCTGCGGGTCCAATCCGCTGTCCACGCAGGACGACGTAGCGGCGCATCTCGTCAAGGATCATGGCATCAAGGTGTTCGCCATCAAGGGCGAAGATCACGCCACGTATTACGAGCACATACGCGCCGCGCTCGCGCATCGTCCCGACATCACGATGGATGACGGCGCGGATCTGGTCGGCGCGCTGCATATGATCGCGCTGAATCGTCTCGATGACCTGGCGCCCCCGGTGCGCAAGTGGGTCGAGACGCTCTCAGCCGCGGACCGTAAAGCGCTCGTCGCCACGGTCTCCGGTTCGACCGAAGAGACGACGACCGGCGTGATTCGTCTCAAGGCGATGGCGAAAGACGGCGTGCTGCAGTTTCCCGTGATCGCCGTCAACGACTCGCAGACCAAGCATCTGTTCGACAACCGCTACGGCACCGGTCAGTCCACGCTCGACGGTATCATCCGCGCGACTAACCTCCTGATCGCCGGGAGCACGGTCGTGGTGGCGGGGTATGGGTGGTGCGGTCGCGGATTTGCGATGCGGGCGCGCGGGGCCGGGGCGAACGTGCTGGTGACGGAAGTCGACGCGATGAAGGCGCTCGAAGCGCAGATGGATGGCTATCGCGTCGTGCCGATGGAGGACGCCGCACCAGTCGGCGATCTGTTCGTCACCCTGACGGGCAATGTCCAGGTCATACGGGTCGAGCACATGAGGGCTATGAAAGACGGCGCGATTCTCGCGAACTCGGGACATTTCAACGTGGAAATCGATCTCGAGGGTCTGAAGAAAGCCGGTGAGGGACCGAAGGCTGTGCGCGAGTTCGTCGAAGAGTGGCGGCTCGGCGGAAAGCGGCTGTTCGTCCTTGCCGACGGCCGGCTCATCAATCTGGCGGCCGCCGAAGGGCATCCCGCCAGCGTGATGGACATGTCGTTTGCCAATCAGGCGCTCGCCGCCGAGTACGTCGTCAACACCGCCAACAAGCTGTCGAAAGACGTACACCGGATCCCGGTCGAGCTCGATCAGGAGATCGCGCGTCTGAAGTTGCAGGCGATGGGCGTGGCGATCGATACTCTCACTCCGGCACAGCGGAAGTATCTCGCCTCCTGGGATATGGGGACCTGATGGCCGGCTCGGGGGGAGCCATGTTGCAGGTTCGAGTAGCTCACCTCGGGCTGGATCGCACGACAAACACGCCGGTCGTGATCCTGCAGGAAAACGATGGCCAGCGGGTGCTGCCGATCTGGATCGGACCGGCGGAAGCCAGTGCCATCGCGATGGAGCTGGCGGGCGTCAAGTTCTCACGGCCGCTCACGCACGATCTGCTCAAGCAGGTGATCGTCGGATTGGGCGCCGAGCTCCGCAAGGTGATCATCACGCAGGTGAAGGACAACACCTACTTTGCCGAGCTGCACATTTATCGGGGCGACACGGTCATCCAGATCGACGCCCGCCCTTCGGACTCGATCGCGCTCGCCCTGCGGCTCAAAGCGCCGATCATGACGAGCGAGACACTGCTCGAGCTCACCTCCATCGATACGAGCGACGGCGCGATCCAGCCGGGGTCCGCCGGCAGCCCGCTCGATGCCGACACGCTGAAGTCATACCTCCAAAACCTCGATCCTGAAGATTTCGGCAAGTTTACGCCGTAGTTCCGGCCTCCTCGTGTGGCTGCTCGGCGGTACTGCCTTGCTCCCCGCGCAAACGGTGAGCGTGAGCGGGCGCGTGCTACGCGGCGGTCGCGATACCTTACCGCTGGCGAACGTCTTCGTCGTGCTGCACCGGATGGCGAGCGCGAATGCCGGCCCCATCGACTCAGTGCGCAGCGACGCCCGCGGGCGCTACCGCCTGGCGTTGCGGAATCCGGACAGCACGAGCGGGTACGTCGTAAGCGTCTGGTACGACAGCATCGCGTATTTCTCGCTGCCCTTGACTGTCGTCGGCCGGCCGGCCGTGCATGTCGAAGACATCGTCGCGTTTCCGGCGAGCCGTACCGGCCCGCCGCTACGCCTGGTGCGGCGGCTGACGACGATCAGTGCCGCAACCAGCGACGGCTCGCGCGAGGTGTTGGAGATCTTGGAGCTCGAGAATCCGGGGCAGTCGACGCGGATCACCGACGACACCGTGGCGCCTACCTGGTCGGGTCGCCTGCCGGAGCACACGGGGCAGTTTCGGGCGGGGCAGGGTGATGTTTCGCCGGAGGCGGTGCGCTTCCGGAACGACAGCGTCCTCATCTACGCCCCTATTCCCCCCGGCCCGGCGAAGCAACTCAGCTACGACTATACGCTCGCGGCGGGCGCGCGCGCGTTCATCGTGCCCATCGACCAGCCGACCGTCGAAGTGAACTTACTAATCGAGGACACCGCGGCCGTCGTGATCGCGCCCAAGCTCGAGTCGTTCGGTATGAAAGAGATCGAGGGGCGGCGCTTCGCCGCGTATCGCGCCGGTCCGCTCGCCCCAGGCGAGCGGGTCGAGATTCGGCTCCCACCCGGAAAATTCCGGGCGCAGATGCTCTTGCCGTATGTTATCGGTGTTCTCGCGGTGGTGATGGTGCTTGCAATGATCTGGGCTTTGAGAAAGAGGCCGTCCGCCGTCAGCCATCAGCAGTCTGTGTCGTGATGGCTGATGGCAGATGGCTGATGGCAGACGGCTTGCGCAGCGTCGCTCGCCATTCTAGACTGAGCTAGTTACAAGTTCGCGAATGGGGATACGGAAGCCGGTGTAAGTCCGGCGCGGCCCCGCCACTGTAACGGGCAGCTGTGATCGGCTCAGTGCCACTGGGATAACCGGGAAGGCGAGCCGCTTCGCCCGAAGCCAGGAGACGTCTTCATTCGCGCCACCAGTTGGTTCCCTCGCGGGAGGGATGGTGCTGCGAAGGCTTTTCGTATTCCTGTTTGTCCTCTCGGCATGTCACACGTCGGCACGTCGGCACGATAGCGCGCCGGCCCATCGAATCGTTTCGCTGCTCCCCTCATTCACCGAGATCCTGTTCGCCATCGGCGCCGGTGATCGCCTCGTGGGCCGCACGCAGTGGTGCGACTATCCGCCCGCGGCACTGAGCATTCCGAACGTTGGCGACGGACTGCCGCCGAATATCGAGGCCGTGATGGCGCGGCAGCCCGACCTCGTGGTGCTGTACAACGCGGGGCCCAACGTGACGGCCGCCAAGCAGCTCGAACGCGCCGGCATACCGACGGTCCTGATCGACTTGAACCGCCTCGAGGATCTTGGTGCCGCGACGCGCACGCTCGGGCGACTGACGGGCAGGGAAGAGCAGGCGGACTCGCTGGCAATCATCCTCGACAGCCTCGCCGGTCGCCCGCCACCGCCGACGACAACCTCGCTCGCGTTCGTCGTCTGGGACAATCCGCCGATCATCATCGGCCACGGCAGTTACCTCGACCAGCTGGCAACCCAAGCCGGTGCGCGCAACGTCTTCAGCGACGTCGCGGCGCCATCGGCGCAGGTCTCGCTCGAAACGATCGTCGCGCGCGATCCACAGTGGATCGCCGTGCTCAGTGATTCCGCCGTCCCGCCGTCGTTCGCCAAGCGCCGCGAATGGCGCGCCGTGCGCGCTGTGCGCCAAGGACACTTCCTGCTGCTCCCGGGCTCGTTGTTCGGACGTCCCGGCCCGCGCTCGGGCGAAGCGATCCAGCTGCTGCGCGCCAGGCTTGCGCGATGAAATGGACGTTCCTGGCCGTCCTGGCCGTGGTCGCGCTGGTCCTCAGCGTGGTGCTGGGTCCCGCCGCAGTGCCGCTGAGTGAAGTGCTCCGCTCGGACATCGTCTGGAACCTGCGCGCGCCCCGCGCGCTGCTCGCGTTTCTCGTCGGCGGCTCCCTCGGCGTCGCCGGCGCCGGCCTGCAAGCCCTCGTCCGCAATCCCCTCGCCGATCCGTTTCTGCTCGGCTTGTCCGGTGGCGCGGGACTCGGCGCAGTCCTCGCGATCGCGCTCCATCTGTCCGGACCGTGGGCACTCCCCATCGCCGCGTTCATCGGGGCGCTCGCCGCACTCGGTCTAGTCTACCGGCTTGGCCTGATCGGCGGGGCCAGCCTCGACCCGCGGATTCTGCTGCTCGGCGGCGTGGCGATCGGGGCATTCGCGGCCGCGATTACGACGGCGATCGTCTCGCTGGCCGATGCCGCCGAGCTGCGGAACGCATTTCTGTGGCTCTGGGGCGGGCTGTCGGGCGCGTCGTGGGATTCCGTCCTGCTTGTGGCAGTCTACGCGCCGATTCCGCTTGTGGTGCTCTTCGCTGCCTCGCGTCCCCTCGATCTGCTGGCGCTGGGCGAGGAGTCCGCAGGGTACCTCGGCGCCGACGTCGAGAAGGTGAAGCGCCGAGTCTACCTGGCGGCGTCGTTGCTCACGGCGGCCGCCGTTGCGGTGTCCGGCGTGATCGGATTCGTGGGACTCGTCGTCCCCCATATCGCCCGGCTCACGTGGGGCCATCGCCACCGCGCCCTGCTCCCTGCCGCCTTTGTGGGCGGAGGTGCGCTACTCGCGTTCGCCGACACGCTCGCGCGCACCGTCGTGGCGCCGCGCGAGCTGCCGGTCGGCGTGGTCACGGCGCTCATCGGCGTTCCGGTCTTCGCGCTGCTGCTGCGGCGGTGGACGATAGCATGAAAACCGTACGTACGGTCTCATGACACCGTTACTCTGTCTCGATGAGGTGCGCTATCGCTACCCGGGCGCAAGACAGGATGCATTGCAAGGAGTCTCGCTGGCGATTGCACCGAAAGAGTTCCACGCGGTCCTCGGGCCGAACGGCAGCGGCAAGACCACGCTCGTTCGGATCGCGCTCGGCGCGTTGGCGCCCGCGGAAGGTCGGGCCCTGATCGACGGCCGAGCCGCACACGAGTGGCCACGCCAGGAACTGGCCCGCGTCGTCGGCGTCGTACCGCAACGCGAGGACAACCTGTTTCCGCAACGCGTGCGCGAAACGGTGCTGCTCGGTCGCTACCCGCACCTGTCGCTGTGGGGCCGCGAGCGCATGGAAGATCACGCCGCGGTGGAACGCGCGCTCGCGGCCTGCGACGTCCGGCACCTCGCTGAGCGGTGGGTCTGGACGCTTTCGGGCGGCGAGTATCAGCGGGTGCGCGTGGCGCGGGCGCTCGCGCAGGAGCCCAAGCTGCTCGTGCTCGACGAGCCCGGCATATCGCTCGACCTGAAACACGAAATGCAATTGTTCGAGCTGGTCCGCGGTCTGGTCGCTGATCAGGGACTTGGCGTCTTGATGATTACGCACGACTTGAACCTGGCCGCGCGCTTCGCCGATTCGTTGCTCCTGCTCGAAAGTGGCCGCCCTATCGCCCTTGGCCCGCCCGCTGACGTCCTGACACAACAAACCGTCGAAACCGTGTTCTCCTGGCCGGTCACGATGCAGACAATCGATGGCCGCCCGCAGATGATCCCACTCCGCAAACAGAAGGAGTCCCGGGCATGAACGTGATGCTCCTCGTCTTCACGCTCGCCTTGCAGCAGCCTCAGGACACGGTCGTCCTCAAGCCTGTGGTGGTGACGGCGACGCGCGTCCCGGTCGCCGCAGACCTCGTGGCTTCCGCCGTCACCGTCCTGCGCGGCGCGGATCTCGTCGCGCGAGGCGTGCGGACCGTCGCCGATGCCCTAGAGACCGTTCCCGGTGTCCACATCGTGGAGACTGGCAGCGTCGGTGGGCAGACGTCGCTGTTCATGCGCGGCGGCGAGAGCGATTACGTGATCGAGGTCGTGCGCGGCCCGGTCAGCGTGCTGTACGGCTCCGATGCGATGACGGGCGTCGTGCAGATCTTCACGCGCACGGGTGAGGGTCAAACGCCCCGCGTAGGCGCCGAGCTGCAGGCGGGAACCTACTCCTCGCTGGACGGAGCGATCGATCTGGCCGGTGGAACGACGATCGCCGGCTACGCGGTGCGCGTCTCCCGATTCTCGTCCGACGGCTTGTATCCCTACAACAATGAGTACCGCAACACCGTGGTGAGCGCGCGCACGGCGGTCCGACCGGATGCGCGCACGGATGTGAGTCTCACGTATCGCTACGGGGACGACATCTATCATTTCCCGACCGACGGGTCCGGAGCCCCCGTGGACTCGAATCAACGCGCCGCCGAGCGTGGGCCGTTGCTCAGCCTGAACGCGGGCCGCGTCGTGGGGCACGTGGAAGCGCGGCTGAGCGCCGGGCTCAAGGAATCGCGGGTCTTCTATAACGATGAACCAGATTCGCCGGGGGAGGACGGGACCTTTTGGAGCCGTGACTATCTGCGGAGATTTACGACCAGCGGAACGATGACGTGGCGTCCGCGTGGCGGGATCAGCGTGATCAGTGGCGTCGAGTACGAAGACGAGCGGCAGCGCGGTACCAGCGAGTTCAGCGCCTCATTCGGCACCTTCCCCGATTCTATCGGCGTGCAACGCCACAACGCCGGTTACTTCACACAGGCGATGATCGCCCGCGGGCAGGCCACCCTTACGTTGGGTGGGCGGTTGGACGACAACTCGCAGTTCGGCACGCACGCCACTTATCGGACCGGATTGGTCTATCGCCTCCCGGCTGCCATCCGCGTGCGCGCTTCGGTGGGAACGGGCTTCAAAGAGCCGACCTTCTTCGAGAACTTCGCGCATGGCTTCGTGACGGGAAATCCTGCTCTCGATCCGGAGCGGTCGCGCAGCTGGGAACTCGGGATGGAGCGCGGCGCCGTTGCGCTGACGTATTTCGATCAGCGATTCCGTGATCTGATCGAGTACAATCCGGCGCCTCCGGCGGGGCAGCCGAACTACTTCAACGTCGACGGCGCGGTCGCCACGGGCGTCGAGGCCGAGGCCTCGGCCGCCTTCTCCCGCTCCGTCACGGGCTCGCTGCGCTACACGTATCTCCACACCCGCGTCGTCGAGTCAGGCTCGCCGAGCGATCCCGACGGCTTGTTTGTGCCGGGCAAGCCGCTCATTCGCCGGCCGGCGCACACGATCGCGCCCCAGCTCGCCGTGAGGTGGGGCGGTAGGGGCGGTGTGACCCTGGGAGCGCTCTGGATAGGGAAGCGCGACGATCTCGATTTCCGCCGTCCCGCCGGGCAGCGGCGAATCACGGTGCAACCCTATACGCGTGTAAACCTCGCCGTCGAGTACGGGATGGAACGGGGACGGATCGTGGTCACGGGCCGCGTCGCAAACCTCTTCAACGACCACCGTCAGGACCCGCCCGGATTCCGCGTCCGCGGCCGAACCATCTTCCTTGGGGTACGCATAGGGGTTGAGTAGCTTCCGGTTCTCGCACTTCCCTGTTGGAGGCTGGTCGATGCGTCGTCTCGTTTTCGCCGCGTGGTTCGCGCTCGTTGCAGGCCCGTTGTGCTCGCAAGCTCCCCGCATCACCCCCGCGGGGGATCCATCGGTCCAGAGCGACACGATCTACAAGCTGGCCGTAAATCCCGCCGAGTATCCGGACGACGACTACGTCTACCTGCTCGACGACGGTGTCGTGCGGTTCGAGCCCGACGGCCGCAGCAGCCGCACCTACCGCCAAGTCGTCCAGATTCTGAACCAGGACGGGGCGGAAGCGTGGGGGGAGCAGAGCTTTTCCTACTCGGGCGGCTCCGAGAAGCTGACGATCAACTGGATCCGCGTCGTCAGGCCGAGCGGCGAAGTCGTGAGCGCAAAGCCCGCCCATGAGCAGGAGTCGCTCGCGCCGGTCGCGTTGGAAGCGCCCGTGTATTCGGATGAGAAGGTGCATCGCGTGACGTTGAGCGGCGTCGCGCCGGGTACGTTGGTCGACTGGAGTTACACCGTCGAGCGTGTGAAACCGCTCGTCCCGGGCGATTACTACAGCGGCTGGCGGGTGACGAACGGCGTCCTGACGCGCCGCTCGCGCCTCATCGTTGACGTGCCGGTGTCCGTGACGCCCCGTATCCAGGAACACAACGTTCATTTCAAGCGCCGGGACGTGGAGTCGCGCGGGCGCCGTGTCTACACGTGGGCCACCACGGACGTACAGAAGATTCAAGGCGAGCCGTTCGCGGCCTCGCCCAACACGCTCTCGGTGCACATCGACGTGGGCGCACCGATCGGCTGGGCCGATCTCGCGCGCTGGTACGCCAAGCTCTCGGCGGGCCGTTATGCGCTGACCCCCGCCCTCGAAGGTCAGCTCGCCGAACACGTCAAGGACGCGCGCTCGCTGGAGGATTCGCTGCGGGCCGTGCATCGCTGGGTGTCGCAGGATTTTCGCTACGTCTCACTGTCCCTCGGCATTGGCGGCTATCTGCCGCGGCTCCCCGCCCAGGTGCTCGAAACGCGTTATGGCGACTGCAAGGACAAGGCGACGCTGTTCATCGCCCTCGTGCGGAAACTCGGTCTCAATGCTTATCCGGTCTTGCTGAACTCCAGCGGCAGCGCCGATTCGACGCTGCCGACCGTGCAGCAATTCGATCACATGATTGCCGCCGTGGATCGCCCCGCGAAGAATGGCGGCCGCATCTATCTGGATCTCACCTCCGACCTGACGCCCTACGGCGAGCTGCCGCCGGCCGAGGAAGGTTCATTCGTCCTCGTCGTCCACGACGATGGCACGCTCGAGGAAGTCACGCTGCCCCTGAGTGCGCCATCCGGGAACCGCTCCGAGACACGCATTGTAGGTGAGCTCAGCGCCGACGGCCATTTCACTGGCCGCTACACCGAGGCCAAGAGTGGCGGTCTGCAGTACGGCCTGCGACGCGCGTACGCGCGTGTGTTCAGCAAGGACGAGCTGAGTCGCCTGACCCAGGCGCTCGCGAACGGCGTGTTCTCCGGCGCGTCGGGCGACAGTCTGACGCTGTTTGACGGCCGCGACCTGCAGGCGAAACCACAGGTGACCCTGACCGTCCATGACGCCCCCGTGCTTTCCAGCACCGGCGGCACGCGCGTCTTCACGCTGCCCGCCGCGCTCCCAAATTTCGCCTCGCTCGGGCTTGCCTCCCAGCTCGAGCGCCGCAAGCCGCGTCGCTTCCCGATCGATATTTCAGAGGTCATCGGACCCATCGAGAGCGTGGCCGAGCTGCGGATGACGCTCCCGCCGGCCTGGAAGGCGGACTTGCCGCCGAACGTCAAGGAATCGAGTCAGTTCGGCAGCTACAGCGCCGAGTACGCGCAGGATGGGCGCGAGCTGCGAGTCATGCGTCGCATGACGGGTCAGCGCGGGACGGCCCCGCCGGACAGCATCGACGCCCTGATCGCCTGGCTGCGCGCGATCTCCAAGGATGACGTGAAATTCATCGTGCTCCAGCCACGCGAATAGTCTCGCTGCTGCCGAGCGCCACCGAAATCGTGTGCGCGCTCGGCCTCGAGGACCGGCTCGTCGGCATTTCGCACAGCTGCGACTATCCGCCGAGCGTCACGCAGCTCCCCAGACTCACGAGCCCCCGCCGCAATCTCGATGGTCTCGCGAGCGCTGAGATCGATGCCGCGGTGCGCGCGGCATTGCGAGAGGATGGCAGCGTCTACGCGATCGATATCGACGCGATCGATGCGCTCGAGCCAGACCTGATTCTCACGCAGGGCATCTGTGATGTGTGCGCGGTGCCCGAGAGTCAGGTCGTCCACTTGAGTGTGGGAACACAGGTTCTGTCACTGGATGCCCACGACATTACAGCCATTCTCCAGAGCATTCGCGACGTGGGCTGTGCGACTGGTGCAATCGCAGAGACCGATGCCCTGGTTGCGAACATGCGCCGGCGCATTGACACCGTTCGCAGGCGTGTCGCCGATCGCCCGCGGCCGCGCGTCCTCGCGCTCGAGTGGCTCGATCCCCCCTACGTCCCCGGCCACTGGGTGCCGGAGCTCATCGACATCGCGGGGGGCGAGCTCGTCGCAGGAACTGCTCGGCGGCCCTCCTACCGGATGGAATGGTCCGACCTGCGCGCGCTCCAGCCCGAGGTCGTCCTCATCATGCCGTGTGGGTTCAACCTGGAAGAGACCAGACGGGAAGCGGCGCGGTATAACGAGCCGCTGCGAATGTTGGGGGGCCGTCAGCAGCTCCTGGACGCATCATCGTACTTCAGCCGCTCTGGTCCGCGAATTGTGGACGGACTAGAGATGCTCGCGACGACAATCGCAACGGCGCCCTTCGCCGCCGCCTGATCTCGCCGCCGCCTTTCTTCGCCGCCGATTTTTCTCGCCGCCATATATTTCCTGCGTGACCCTCGTTTCAACACCGGCAATCGTTCTCCGAACCTACCGCTACAGCGAAACGTCCAAGGTCGTGCGCCTGGCGACGCGCGATTACGGTGTGCAGAGCGCGATCGCCAAGGGCGTGCTCCGGCCCCGGAGCCCGTTCGGCGCGGCGCTCGAGACGCTAAGCGAGGGCGTGGCGCAGCTCTATCACAAGGAGACACGCGAGCTCCAGACCCTCGCCGCCTTCGACGTCATCCAGCTGCGGCGCGGCCTGGCGGATGACCTGGGCCGGTTTGCCGGCGCGGCGGCGCTGTCGGAAGTGATGCTGAAGATGGCGCCGCCCGCACCACTGCCCGCTGCCTACGAGGCTTTTATCAGGGGACTGGATGCACTCGTCCGAGCCGCAGCGGGGCAGACCGATGCGGCGGCGGTGCGCTGGCTGTGGCTCCTCGTCGGGGTCCTCGGCTTCGCGCCGCAACTCGACGCCTGTGTCCGAGACGGCAATGCCGTCTCCGGCACTGTGGCCTTCAGCGTTGGCGAAGGCGGCGTGCTTTGCGCGAAATGCGCGGGTCCTCAGCCACCGACGAAGCTGCCGCCGCAAGCCTATCGCGATCTCGTCGCCTTGAATGATGAACAGGCGCCGCTGCCCGCGCTCGATGCCCCGCATGCCGCGGCCCATCGCCGGCTCATCGCCCGCTTTGTCCGGCACCATCTCGATGAGACGAGACGCAATGGCAGTGAACCGAAGTCGAGCGCCATAGACATCTGGGAGCGCCGCGCGTGGGTCCCCCCCCCGTCACTCGCTTTGTAATCGGCACTGCCGGGCACATCGATCACGGCAAGACGGCGCTCGTGAAGGCCCTCACCGGCGTCGACACCGACCGCTGGGAAGAGGAAAAGCGCCGCGGGATCACGATCGACCTCGGATTCGCCCCGTTGCCGTTGCCGGGCGGTATTCATGCCAGCGTCGTCGATGTCCCCGGTCACGAAGGCTTCGTCAAGAACATGCTCGCCGGGGCGACCGGCGTCGATGTCGCGTTGCTCGTCATCGCTGCAGATGAAGGTATCATGCCGCAGACCGAGGAGCATCTCGCCATCCTGGAGCTGCTCGGCGTGCGCCGCGGCATTCCGGTCCTCACCAAGCGCGATCTCGTGGATGCCGAGTGGCTGGGACTCGTGCGGACGGAGGTCGCTGAGCGCCTCGCGCGCAGCCGGATGCGGTGGCGTGCGCCGATCGCGGTGAGTGCGCTAACGGCGGAGGGTTTGGAGGATCTGAAAACGGCGTTGGTGGAGGTTGTGGAGGATCTGCGTGAACGGCCCTCGGACGACCTGTTCCGCCTGCCGATCGACCGCGTGTTCGCTCTCGCCGGCGCAGGAACGGTTGTAACGGGCTCGAGCTGGAGCGGGACTGTCTCGGCGGGCGCCACCGTTCGGCTCCTTCCGTTGGATCGGGAAGTTCGCGTGCGGTCGATCCAGGTGCACAGCGAGGACGCGAAGCAGGCCGGGCCCGGGCGACGCACCGCCTTGGCGCTGGTCGGCGTGGACAAAGAGGAGCTCGAGCGCGGGGACGTCGCCGTGACCGGGTCGGGATGGGCGGCTACGAGCACGCTCGACGTCGCTCTCGAGCTGTTGCCGTCAGCCCCCCCCCGCAAGCCGCTCGTGGCGCGCAGCCGGATTCGTGTGCATCTCGGCACGGCCGAGGTGCTGGGGCGCGTGGCGCAGGTTCGGGGGATAGGGCCTGGGGATTCGGGATTGGCCCGACTCCTCCTCGAGCGTCCGCTAGTGGCACGGGGCGGCGACCGATTCGTTATCAGGAGTTTCTCTCCCGTCACCACGATCGGAGGCGGAGAGGTTCTCGATCCATTTCCCCCCAAACGGCCTCGTGTATCCGAGCGCGGACTCGCGGTTGGCCAAGCGCCCGCCGAGCGGCTGGCGCGCTTCGTGGATGAGGCTGGCATAGCCGGTTTGCGTGCCGGCGACATCGCCGTGCGCCTCGGCATTCTCCCGGCGGTCGTCCCTGCCACGATTGCGGCGACCGGCAAGGCCGTCCTGTCCGTAGGCGAGTTTCTCGTCGCTCGTCGCGCGCTTACGGTGGAGGTGGAGCGACTCGCGGGTGTGGTGTCCGCGCATCACCAGCAACATCCTCTCGACCCTGGTCTGTCGCTACAGGCGCTCCGAGCGGGCGTCGACGCGCCGGCGGCCGTGCTCGATCTTCTCGTCGAGCACGGAGTAAAGAAGGAGGCGTGGGAGCTGGCGGAGGGAGGTGCCGCCGTGCGAAAGCCGGGCTGGAGTGCAGCGCTCAAGGCGCGAGCGAACGATGCCGGCGGGAGACTGGCACAGCGGTTGGCCGAAGCCCGGTGGCAGCTGCCCACGGTCTCGGAATTGCAGCGTGAGTTCTCCGATCCCTCCGTGCCGGCCCTCCTCGCGCATCTGGCCCGCGAAGGTTCGGTCGAGCGTGTGGATCAAGAGCGCTACGCCCTCAAGGAGGCGCTGGAGGAGTTCCGGCGCGCGGTTGAGGAGACACTGAAGGAACTAGGCGCCGCCACACCAGCACAGTTTCGTGACAGGCTCGGCCTGACGCGCAAGTACTTGATACCGCTGCTCGAGTGGGCCGACCGGCGTGGCATCACCAGCCGTCAGGGAGATACGAGGATTCTCCGTGCTTGACCAGGCCCTGAACGCTTCCTAGTTTTTTCAGTGCAGCATCACCTTTGCGCCCTGTACCAACAAGGAGAGCGGTTAAACGCATCTTTACGTTTGCAGAGGAGTCGGTGAGATGAAGCTGTATGCCTGGGCAGTTGTGGCAGGGGGGCTCGGGCTGCTGGCGGGGGGGGGAGGAGTCGACGGCGTCTTGGGGCAAGCAACGCCCCCACCGCTCGTGGAGCTCAAGCAGAATTATCCGAATCCGTTCAACCCGGCGACCACGATCCCGTTCACCCTGAGCGGTGATCTGTTTGCCAATGGTCATCGGCCGAAGGTGTCGCTCAGGATTTACAATGTGCTGGCGCAGCTCGTTGCCACACCCATCCTGCAGGGGACGGGCGAGGAACTCAACGATCTCGAGCTGACGTGCAGCTCGCCGAGCACTGGGTGCACCTTCAACGCGTACTGGGACGGGAACGTTGGGAAGACCGATCAGGAAGCGGCGTCGGGCGTCTACATCTACCAACTGATCGTAGACGGGCGACGATTTACGAAGAAGATGATCATCATGAAATAAGGGCGGCGAAACAGACGGCGGCGTGGTAATGCGGCGGCGAGGGGCGGCAAAACCCTCGCCGCGTTGTTTTTGCCGCGCTTCGCCGCCGTCTTATCTCGCCGCCGCTTCACCACGCCGCCCTGCAATTATGGCATCTTTATTGGGCACACCGATTGCTTAGGGGCCCAGCATGATTCAACCAGATAGACTGACAGTCAAAGCGGCCGAAGCTCTCCAGCAGGCTGCGGCGTTAGCGCGCTCCAAAGGCAACCCTGTTGTTAACGATGCCCATCTCTTTTATGCCCTCCTGCAGCAGGACGAGGGAATTGTCGTCCCGCTGCTCCAAAAGGCCGGGCTCAACGTCACACAGCTCCAGGCCGAGACCGAGCGCGAAATCGCGCGCTTTCCCAAGCAGTCGGGGGGCGTTGAGCCGACGCTGTCGCGCGAATTGTCGCGCGTCCTCGATCGGGCCGACGAGGATGCGAAAGCCCTTGGCGATGCGTACGTCTCGACCGAGCACATTCTGCTCGCCCTCGCCGAAGAGAAGGGCACCACGGCCCGCGAACTGCTCTCGGCGAGCGGTGTCAAGCGCGAGGACCTGCTGGCGGCGCTCGAAGGCGTGCGCGGCGCGCATCGCGTCACCGACCAGGAGCCGGAGAACAAGTATCAGTCGCTCCAGCGCTTCACGCGCGATCTCACCGAGGTCGCGCGCAAGGGGAAGCTCGATCCGGTCATCGGCCGCGACGAGGAAATCCGCCGCGTGATGCAGGTGCTCTCGCGCCGTACGAAGAACAATCCCGTCTTGATCGGTGAACCCGGCGTCGGCAAGACCGCAATCGTCGAGGGGCTGGCGCAGCGCATCGTCAACGGGGACGTCCCTGATTCACTCAAGAACAAGCACCTGATCGCGCTGGATATCGGCGCGCTGGTCGCGGGCACCAAGTACCGAGGCGAATTCGAGGAGCGGCTGAAATCCGTTCTCAAGGAAATCACGGCGACCGAGGGCCGCTACATCGTCTTCATCGACGAGCTGCATACGCTGGTCGGCGCGGGTGGGGCCGAGGGCGCGGTGGACGCGTCCAACATGCTGAAGCCGGCGCTGGCGCGTGGCGAGCTGCACGTCGTCGGTGCGACGACGCTCGATGAATATCGCAAGCACATCGAGAAGGATGCGGCGCTCGAGCGTCGCTTCCAGCCCGTGTACGTGGGCGAGCCGTCGGTCGAAGATACGATCGCGATTTTGCGGGGCCTCAAAGAGAAGTATGAGGTTCACCACGGTATCCGCATCACGGACAACGCCCTCGTATCGGCTGCGACGCTGTCGCATCGCTACATCGCGGACCGCTTCCTGCCCGACAAGGCGATCGACCTGATCGACGAGGCCGCCGCGCGGCTGCGCATTGCGATCGACTCGCTGCCGCAGGAGATCGACGAAGTCGAGCGCAAGATCACGCAGCTCGAGATCGAGCTCGCCGCGCTCGCGAAGGAGAAGGACAAGGCGTCCAAGGAACGGCGCGACAAGATCCAGCACGAGCTGGCAGAGCTGCGCGAGCGGTCGACCGCGATGAAGGCGCAGTGGACCGCGGAGAAAGACGCGATCCAGAAGATCCAGGCGAAAAAAGCCGAGATGGAGCAGCTGCGGACCGAAGCCGAGCAGGCGACGCGGCGCGGTGATCTCCAGAAGTCGGCAGAGATCAGCTACGGACGGATTCCGGCGATCGAGAAGGAGATTGCTTCGCTCGAGAAACGGCTCGCCGAGATTCAGAAGAAGGGGAAGTATCTGAAGGAGGAGGTGGACGACGACGACATCGCGGAGATCGTGTCGAAGTGGACCGGCATTCCGGTCAGCAAGATGCTCGAGTCGGAGAAGGAGCGACTGCTCAAGCTGGAAGAGGAGTTGGGCCAGCGGGTGATCGGGCAGCGCGAAGCGTTGGCCGCGGTGGCGAACGCCGTGCGGCGCGCGCGCGCTGGGTTGCAGGATCCCAATCGCCCGACCGGCTCGTTCATCTTCCTCGGTCCAACGGGCGTCGGCAAAACTGAGACGGCGCGGGCGCTGGCCGAGTTCTTGTTCGACGACGAGCGGGCGCTCGTGCGGCTCGACATGTCGGAGTACATGGAGAAGCACGCGGTCGCGCGCATGATCGGCGCGCCGCCGGGATACGTCGGCTACGAGGAAGGGGGCCAGCTGACGGAAGCGATTCGGCGGCGGCCGTACTCCGTCGTGCTGTTCGACGAGATCGAGAAGGCGCATCCGGACGTCTTCAACGCGCTGCTGCAGATCCTCGATGACGGTCGTCTGACGGACTCGCAGGGTCGCACGGTCGATTTCCGCAACACGGTGCTGATCATGACGTCGAACATCGGCTCGCAATACCTGATTGAGGCGGGGACGGGGGGCGTCGCGTGGGAGCAGGCCGAGACGAAGGTCACGGAGCTCTTGCGGCAATCCTTCAAGCCGGAGTTCCTGAACCGGGTGGACGACATCATCATCTTCCGGCCGCTGACGCACGAGGATATCGAGAAGATCGTCGACATCCAGATCAAGCGCGTCGAGAGGTTGTTGGCCGACCGCAAGCTGGCGATCGACGTCACACCCGCCGCGAAGAACCTGCTGGTGGCCGAGGGCTACGATCCCGTCTACGGGGCGCGCCCGCTCAAGCGGGCGATTCAGCGGCTGCTCCAGAATCCGCTCGCCGTCGCGGTGCTCGAGGGACAGTACGCGGAGGGCGACCGCATCCGAGTCGATCGGGCGAAGGACGGGAACTCTCTCACATTCGAGCGCTCGGGAGAAGCGGTACGAGCCTGAGCGGGATGCGAGATGCGGGAAGCGGGATGCGAGCCGCGCTGGCGCAAGCGCGGCTTGCCGCATCTAAGGACGAAGTCCCGATCGGGGCGGTCGTGACGCGCGGGGAGGAGATTATCGCCGAGGCACACAACGAGACTGTGGCCCGTCGCAATCCCACGTATCATGCCGAGTTCCTCGCGATCGAGCGCGCGCTCGAGGCGCTCGAGACCGATCGGCTGACCGACTGCACGCTCTACGTCACGATCGAGCCGTGCGCGCAGTGTGCGGGAGCGATTGTGCTAGCGAAAGTCGGGACGCTCGTGTTTGGGGCGTATGATGAGAAGGCGGGGATGTGCGGGTCGGTCGGGGATCTGGTCAGGCATCCGCGGTTGAATCATCGCGTGGACGTGAAGGGCGGTGTCGAGGCTGAAGCCTGCGGGGCGTTGATTAGAGCTTTTTTTGCAGCAAAACGCCCAGCGTCTCCACGGCCTCGCTGATTTGCGCATCTGTGACGTATGGCGCCGGACCCAGCCGCAACATCTCTCCCCGAAAGTCGGTCCAGATGTTCTTCTTGCGTAAGGCTTTTTGAATCTTCGCAGCCCGCGGCGCCGGGATAGCCAGAAACCCACCAATTCCATCGTTCCTCGAGCCACCAGACAGAATCTCGATCTGATGTTGGTTCAGCTCGCGCAGCTTCGGCGGCGTGAGCTTCTGGTCCTCGAAGAACTTGAAGACGGCCGCCGCTCGATAGTGGCTCGTGAAGTCGTAGGTCGCACCCGCAAATCGCGCGGGCCCTGGACCATACGCGACACGACCACCTGCCGGTGCGCGGCTGAGGTCTGTGAATTCGCTGAACCAGCCGGTGACGACCGGCCGCAGATCGGAGTCCTGCGGAAACCTCAGAAACGCGTTGCCGGGGCCGAGCTGGCAGTATTTGTAGCCACCTCCGACTACGTACGCACGCTGCAGTCCTTCCTCTATAAGGGAAAACGGCACGACGTTGAGCGCGTGATACGCGTCCACCAGCAGTTCGGCGCCCACTCGCTCGCACGCCTCCTGGACGACGTGGAGATGCGGGACGACGTGGGCGTTCGTGTAAAGCACCGCGGACACGAGAACGGCCGCGGTACGATCGTCCACCGATATCGCCAGCCGCTCGGCCAACGTCGCCGCCGGCATCGCGGGCACCTTGATGACCTCGATGCCTTCTTCCGCTAAACGATCGAGCTGGCGGCGGATGGTGTGAAACTCGGCGTCTGTAGTCACGAGCTGGGGACGTTTTTTGAGGGGAAGCGCCGACAGGAACCGCACGACGAGCTCATGCGTGTTTTGCGCGAGCGCGATGCGCTCGGGCGTATCGTCCAGGAGCCGCGCGAACCCCCGCCGCACCTCGTTCGCCTTCTCGAACGCCTTCTCCCAGACATCATCGACGTATTCCGCTGCGTCCAACCACGCTTGTTGTTGGGCTTCGAAGGCCACATCGGGCCAGGCTTGATGAGAATGCCCGGTCAAAAGAATTCGCTCACTGACCCGGAAACGAGTGTAGTGCTTCGCCAGCTCTTCAGGATTGATCAAGCCTCTGCCGCCCTTCGCCGCCGCCTCACCTCGCCGCCCCCTCGCCGCCATCACAGCTCAGCCCGAATCGCCCACAGATCCGGAAACGCGGGCTGATTGAGCGTGGTCAGCAGATACTCAGCGCCGGCGGAACCGCCTGTACCAGGCTTCGTCCCAATCGTCCGCTGCACCATCTTCACATGCCGATACCGCCACTCCATGAACCCCTCATCCAGATCCACCAGCCGCTCGACGATCTGGGCGACTGTCGGATTCTTCTTGTAGACCTCGACGAGAATCCGCTGGACCTCGGGTGACGGTTCGTAGCCCTTGCTGTAATCTCTCTGAAGCAAGGTCTTCGGTACTCGGTATTCGTTCGCGGCGAGATAATGAAGGAACGCGTCCCACAGCGTTGGCTGGTTCAATCTGCTCTGGACTCTCTCTCTACTGACACTGCCTTCGGGATATCGCTCGAACGACGGACGAGCCTTCTTGCCGAGAATGAATTCGATCTCGCGAAATTGATGTGACTGAAATCCGCTCCCCGATTCAAGGCGATCGCGAAACGCCAGGAAGTTGAGGGGCGTGATTGTTTCGAGCACGTCGATTTGCGCGACCAGGGTCTTGAGGATCGTGAGAACACGCTTGAGCGTGGCGCTTGCAAGCGGCGTGTCGTTCGCCCGCAAGCGCTTCTGGAGAAAGTCGAGCTCGTGGAGCACTTCCTTGAACCACAGCTCATAGACCTGATGGATGATCACAAAGAGCGTCTCGTCGTGCTCCAACTCGCCGG
>WNGO01000354.1_pt1 | contig 59575 bp, 55 predicted proteins | sample 5400511 | NCBI WGS metagenome assembly WNGO01 (sample SAMN13153380, study PRJNA577476) | soil metagenome | isolation source: 20 cm soil or saprolite under Garry oak tree replicate 2 | place: USA:California | collected 2016-06-15 | reverse complement strand
GATCGCCCCGACACTGCCGCCCGGGGTACACGTCAAGCCGGTGTACGATCAGGCGCTCCTCGTGCGGGAGGCCGTGCGCGCCGTGCGTGACGCCATGCTCATTGGCGCGGCGTTGGCGGTGCTCGTCCTGCTTGTCTTCCTGCGCCACGGCCGGATCACGGCGATCAGCGCGGCGTCGATCCCGCTGACGCTCGCCATCACCGTATTCGTGATGCGGCTGCTCAGCCAGACGTTCAACCTGATGACGCTGGGGGCAATGGCGATCGCGATCGGGCTCGTCATCGACGACGCGGTCGTCATTACGGAGAACATCGCGCGTCATCTGCGATTGACGGGGGACCGCGCGCGGGCGATCCGCGAAGCGGTCCAAGAGCTCATCTGGCCCGTCACCACCTCCACGCTGACGACGGTCGTGGTCTTTCTGCCGCTCGGCCTCCTGCAAGGTGTTGTCGGCCAGTTCTTCGCCGCCCTGGCGACCACGCTTACGGTCGCCGTACTGGTTTCGCTGGTGCTCGCGCTGACGATCATTCCCTTGCTCGCCGAGCAGTTCGTGACGGCCCACGAGGTCGAACCGACGCGGGGCGGACCGCTCGCCCGCGCACAAGCCGCGCTCGATTCACTCGGTCCACGCTACGAAAGCGCGCTGGGTGCCGTGCTGCGTCACTCGCGCCGGATCGTGCTCGGGGCGCTCGCGCTCGTCGTCATTGGAATCGGTCTGTGGCGTTTGGTAGAGACCGGTTTCCTGCCCGAGATGGACGAAGGCGCGTTCGTGCTGGACTACTTCACCCCCGGAGGAACGGCGCTGAACGAGACCGATCGTGAAGTCGGCATTGTCGAGCGGATCCTCGCCGCTACGCCTGAAATCGAAGGCACCTCGCGCCGCACCGGCGCCGAGCTGGGGCTGTTCGCGACGGCGCAGAACACCGGCGACATCGTCGCGCGGCTCAAGCCATCCGGCGAGCGGTCACGCGACATCTTCGCCGTGATGGACGACGTGCGCGACAAAGTCACCGCGGCGGTACCGCGGCTGCACATCGAGTTCGTCCAGATCCTCTCCGATGTGATCAACGATCTCGCGGGCGCCGCGAAGCCGGTGGAGATCAAAATGTTCGGCGAGCGGCTGGACTCGCTCGAAGCCTATGCGCGCCGGCTCGAGCCAGGACTCGACAGCATCGCAGGGCTCGAAGACTTATACAACGGCGTGAGCGAGCCGTCACCCGAGCTGCTTATGCGGGTGAATGAGGCCGAGGCGGGGCGTCTGGGGCTCACGCCGCAAGATGTCGGGGCTGTGGTGAGCGGCGCGTTGCTCGGTGCCCAGGCGGGCGAGATCCGGACCGAGGACCGGCCGGTGGCGGTGCGGGTGCGCGCTCCCGACTCCGTGCGCTTCGATCCTCTGCGCCTGCGCGCGCTGCCCGTTGCGGGCAGCACGCCGCTCGGCAGTCTCGCCACGTTCACCAGCGCCGAATCGCGCATGAACCTGGAGCGCGAGAATCAACAGCAGATGATCGCGATGACCGCCGACGTCAGCGGCCGCTCGCTGGGCGGCGTCATGAGAGACGTACGGCGGGTGCTGGCCGCCCAACCGCCTCCCCCGGGCATTCGCGTCGCCCTGGGCGGCCAGTATGAAAGCCAGCAGGAAGCATTCCGCGCACTGCTGCTCGTCTTGTTCCTCGCGGCCGTGAGCGTCTGCGCCGTCATGGTCATTCAGTTCGAGTCGTTCGTCGAGCCGCTCGTCGTGCTGCTCGTCGCCCCGGTCTCGTTCGTCGGCGCGCTCGTCCTCCTGCTGATCACCGGCACGGCGTTGAATGTCGCGTCGTTCATGGGCCTCATTCTGCTGGTCGGGCTGATTGTGAAGAACGGCATCATTCTCCTCGACTTCACGCGGTTACGCATGCGAGATGAGGGTGTCGCGCTGGCGGTGGCCATTCGAGAAGCGGCGCGCGTGCGACTGCGTCCGATTCTGATGACGACGTTGTGCACGCTGTTCGGCTTGCTGCCGCTGGCACTGGGCATTGGCGCGGGGAGCGAGCTGCAACGGCCGCTGGCCCTGGCCGTGATCGGCGGGTTGGTCCTCTCCACGCCAATCACGTTGTTTGCGGTGCCGACACTGTTGGTCGCGATCCGCGGAGCGGACTTCCGGCTGCCGTGACGGCCCTGCGCATGGTGTGGTCTCAACAAGCGACGACCACATTCCAGAGGAGCCTAGAACTATGCGCCTAGTTACCTCGCTGACCCTCGCAGCGGCCGTGTCATGCGCCGCTGGAAGCCTCGCCGCTCAAGAGCCGACGCGAAACGTGCCCGACAGTCTTGTTGCCAAAGCGAAGATCAGCGAAGATTCGGCGCGCGCGATCGCGCTGAAGCGGGTGCCCGGCACCGTGCAAAGTACCGAACTGGAACGCGCACGGACCCGGCTGATGTATGATTTCAAAATTCAACGCAACGGCCGGAAAGGGACCACGGAGGTCGAAGTCAACGCGATGACCGGCCGGATCATTGCCGTGAAAGCCGGGACGAGCACTAGAGCGCGTTCAACAACTCGGCGTTCGTCTTAGCGCGCTTCATCTGCTGTAGCAGATTCTGCATCCCTTGCTCCGGCGGGAGATCCACCAAGGCCCGCCGGAGTTTGTGTTTGGCCTCGAGCGTGCGTGCGTCGGCGAGCAGCTCTTCCCGGCGCGTGCCACTCGCCGCGATGTCCACCGCTGGATAAATGCGCCGGTCCGCGAGCGCGCGGGTGAGCCGCAGCTCGGCGTTTCCGGTGCCTTTGAACTCCTCGAAGATGATGTCGTCCATCCGGCTCTCGGTCTCGACGAGCGCAGTCGCGATGACGGTAAGAGATCCGCCACTCGGCACGGCGCGCGCCGCGCCGAACATGGCCTTGGGCTTGGCGAGCGCGTTCGCATCGAGCCCGCCCGTCATCGTCCGGCCACTCCCGCGCCCGGTGGTGTTGTGCGAGCGTGCCAGCCGCGTGAGCGAGTCGAGGACGATCACGACGTCGCGAGCGAGCTCGACCTGGCGCCGGGCGTGGTCGAACACCATCTCCGCCGCGGCGACATGGCGCTCGTGGGGCAGATCGAAGCTCGACGCGATGACCTCGCCTCTGCCCCAGTCCACCATCTCGGTCACTTCTTCCGGACGCTCATCGACCAGCAGGATCAGCAGTAACGCTTGCGGATGATTCTCGGCGACCGCCTCGGCGATCGCCTGCAACATCATCGTCTTGCCCGCTTTGGGTGGCGAGACGATCAGCGCGCGCTGGCCGAAGCCGAACGGGCAAACGAGATCGACGACACGCTGGATGTCGGCGGTGCGCTGGCTCGACGCCCGGGGCGTTTCGAGGGTGAGGGGACGGCTGGGATGGACCGCGCCCAGCGACGCGAATTCGGGCCGGCCGTCGAGCTGCGAGACAGGCAAACCGTTTACCGTGGTGACGCGCCCATTCTCGAGCGTTATGAGATCGCCACGTCTCAGACCAGGGACGCGGACTGCCGGGTCCCCCTTGGCAGGCAAATAGCTGTTCGCCGCCAGGCGGAGTGCACCGCCTTTCGGAGATGGATCGAACCAGCCGGTGACGGGAGGCATGGAGGCTATATTTCCGCGCGATGCGACAGGACCATATTCGCAATTTCTGTATCGTTGCTCATATCGACCACGGCAAATCTACGCTTGCCGACCGCCTGATAGAGCTCACGGGCACCCTCGACAAGCGACTGATGCGCGAGCAAGTCCTCGATACGATGGACCTGGAGCGCGAGCGCGGCATCACGATCAAGCTGAATGCCGTGCGGATGAGCTACCACGCCAAAAATGGGCAGTTGTATGAGCTCAATCTTATCGATACGCCCGGGCACGTCGACTTTACGTACGAGGTGTCGCGGTCGCTCGTAGCGTGTGAAGGCGCCATTCTGGTCGTGGATGCGTCGCAGGGGATCCAGGCCCAGACCTTGTCCAATCTCCTGCTGGCCATGGATGCCGGCCTGGAAATCATACCCGTCCTCAACAAGATCGATCTTCCCGGTGCTGAGCCCGACAAGCGCGCCCACGAAATCCATGATCTGATCGGCACGAAACCCGACGAGATCCTCCGGATCTCGGCCAAAGAGGGTCGCGGCGTGCCGGAGCTCATCGAAGCGGTAGTCGCCCGCGTGCCGCCGCCGCGTGGCAAGCACGAGGCCCCGCTCCGTGCCCTCATCTTTGACTCCTACTACGACCGGTATCGCGGCGCGATTCCGTCGATTCGGGTCGTGGACGGCGTCCTCCAACCGGGGATGAAGATCGCGTTTGGCGCCCATCGCGATGACGTGTATGAAGTGGATGAAGTAGGCTATCTCCAGCTGGGCCACAAGCCTACGGAGCAGCTCGAGGCCGGCGAGGTCGGGTACCTGGTCGCCAACGTGCGCGGCGTGCGGGAAATACGGCCGGGTGACACGGTGCTGGACGCCGAGCACCGCGAGGTCGAGCTGCTGCCTGGTTATCGGGACATCCAATCGATGGTGTTCGCGGGCCTCTATCCGACGAATGCCGAGCAATACGAGGAGCTGCGGGACGCGCTCGCCAAGCTCCAGCTCAATGACGCGTCGCTCCATTACGAGCCCGAAACCTCTGTGGCACTTGGGTTTGGCTTCCGCTGCGGTTTCCTCGGCCTGTTGCACATGGAGATCGTGCGCGAGCGGCTGGAGCGCGAGTTCGACCTGGACTTGATCAGCACGGTCCCGAGCGTGGAGTATCACGTCTATCGGACCGACGGGACGATGGAGCTGGTCGAGAATCCCAGCCTGCTGCCGCACGGCTCGACCGTAGACCGCATCGAGGAGCCATACGTCAAAGCCCGGATCTTCGCGCCGTCGGACTACATCGGTGGCATCATGAAGCTGGGCCAGGAGCGTCGTGGCGTCTATCGCGGCATGCAGTACCTCGATCCCACGCGCGTCGAATTCGACTGGGAATTTCCCCTGGCGGAGATCATTCTTGACTTCTATGACAAGTTGAAGACGATCTCCCGAGGCTATGCCTCGCTCGACTATGAGTTTCTCGCCTACCGGCCCGGCGAGCTCGTGAAGCTCGACATGCTGCTCAACGGGGAGCCGGTGGACGCGTTCAGTGTGATCATTCATCGGGACAAGGCGTACGAGTGGGGCCGCAAGATCGCCGAGAAGCTCAAGGACCTGATTCCGCGGCAGCTGTTCGAGGTGGTGATTCAGGCGGCGATCGGCACCAAGGTCATCGCGCGCGAGTCGATCCGGCCGCTGCGCAAGAACGTCACGGCGAAGTGCTACGGGGGCGACGTGACGCGGAAGCGCAAACTGCTCGAGAAGCAGCGCGAGGGAAAGAAACGCATGAAACAGGTCGGCACGGTGGAAATTCCTCAGGAGGCGTTTCTCGCCGTGCTTCAAGTCGAATAGGAGGCCGTATGCGTCGCATCGTCACCGTGATCGTTGGACTGCTCGCGCCTGCCGCGGCTCTCGCCCAGGGCTCGCGCGCGGCATCATTCACGTTCGAGCAGGTGCGTTCGTACCCTTACCCAACCGAGTTGGCCACGGCCGCGACCGGCACTCGCTTGGCCTGGCGCAACATCTACGTGGCCGAAGGCCCAACCTTCGGTGCGCGCCAGCTCACGCATTACGATCGCGACGACGGGCAGGAGCTGAGCAGTGTCGCCGTGTCCGCCAATGGACGCTGGGTCGTGTACGTGCGCGGCGGGGATCACGGCTCGAATTGGGACGATGCGCTGCCGGTGAACGTCGGCTCGAACCCGGTGCCTCCCAAGGTCCAGATCTTCAGCGTGCCCTTCGACGGCGGCGATCCCAAACCGATCGGCGATGGCGATGAGCCCGTCGTTTCCCCACGAAGCGACGTTGTGGCCTTCATCAAAGGCGGCCAGATCTGGGTCGCGCCGCTCGACGGATCCGCGCCGGCCAAGGAACTGTTCACCGCGCGCGGCGAATGCGGCGACCCGCGCTGGTCGCCCGATGGCTCGCGGCTCGCGTTCGCGACGAACCGCGGCGATCACTCCTTCATTGGGGTGTTCACGAACGACAGCACGCCGATCACGTATCTCGCGCCGTCGTTCGCGCGGGATCGCTCGCCGCGTTGGTCCCCAGACGGGCGGCAGATCGCGTTCGTCAGATTGCCGGGCGCGGGCGGTGCGCCCGATTCCTTGCTGCCGCCGCGACCCAATCCGTGGGAAATCTGGAAGGCTGATGCGACGACCGGCGCCGCGGAGCGGCTCTGGAAGTCTCCCGAGACGCTCGCCGGCTCAGTCCCGACGACCGATGGCGGCACCAACCTCAACTGGGGTGCGTCCGACCGCGTCGTCTTCCTTTCCTATCAGGATGGCTGGCCGCACTTGTATTCGATTCCTGCAGCGGGTGGGACGCCGCTGCTCCTGACCCCGGGCCGGTACATGGCCGAGCACATCGCGCTGAGCGGCGACGGCCGCTGGCTGCTGTTCGCGGGCAACGCGGGCGCAGACTCGCTCGATATCGATCGCCGGCATGTCGTGCGCGTTCCGGTCGATCGCGCGGCTCCGGAAGTCATGACGCCGGGGAATGGCCTGGAGTGGAGTCCCAGCATCACCGGGGATGGCCGGACCCTCGTCTTCATCAGTGCGACACCGCAGCGTCCCCCGCTCCCTGCAACAAGGGAGTTCACCACCTCGCGCGGCGCGGCGCGGGCGATCGGTGCCGACCACATTCCCAGCGATTTCCCCACCGGTCTCGTCACCCCGAAACAGGTCGTGTTCCGGTCCGCTGATGGACTGACGATTCACGGACAACTGTTCGAAGCAAGCGGAGGCGGCCGTGCCAAACCGGCGATCGTGTACGTGCATGGCGGCCCGCCACGGCAGATGCTGCTCGGTTGGCACTATTCCGACTACTACTCGAACGCATACGCGTTGAATCAATATCTCGCGTCCCGCGGATTCATCGTGCTGTCGGTGAATTATCGGCTTGGCATCGGCTACGGCTACGATTTTCATCAGCCACCGAACTCCGGCTCGCGCGGTGCCGCCGAGTATCGCGATGTCCAGGCGGCAGCCGCGTATCTGCGCTCGCAGCCGCGCGTCGATGCCAGCCGCATCGGGATCTACGGCGGATCCTACGGCGGCTATCTCACCGCGCTGGCGCTGGCGCGAAACTCCGATCTCTTTGCCGCCGGCGTGGACATTCACGGCGTACACGACTGGACGACGGAGCGCGCGCGCGGGATGCTGGAACGGCAACGCTACGAACAGGCGCCCGACGTCGCTGCCGCGCTCGACACGGCGTGGCGCTCGTCTCCCGTTTCGTCCGTCGCCACGTGGCGCTCGCCCGTCCTGCTGATTCACGGCGATGACGATCGCAATGTGCGATTCGCGCAGAGCACCGATCTCGCACGCCGGCTCGCGGCTGCCAAAGTTCCTTTCGAGACGCTGGTGATTCCGGACGACACGCATCACTTCCTGCGGTACGCGAACATCGTGACGGTCGACAAAGCGGCCGCTGCGTTCCTCGAGCGGCAATTGCTCCAGGCGCACGCCGAGGCGACGAGGGCGACCGGCCCGTGAAACGGGCGGCGTTCGTAGCATTACTAGCGATCACGAGCGCGAGCTGTCACGCGGTGCTCAACTATCCCAGTGCGCTCGGACCTCGCTATGCGGGCGTTCCGCCCTCTCGGTCCGCGAGCGCCGCGGGGAGCCACGTGCTCCACGTGGTGACCTACAACGTGCAGTGGGGCAAAAACATCGATCGCGCGATCAACGTCCTCAAGACGCGGGCGCCATTGCCGGATGCCGACATCGTCGTCCTGCAGGAGATGGATGCCGACGGGACGCGCCGCATTGCCGACGCGCTCGGCATGGCGTGGGTGTACTATCCCGCCGCCGTGCATCCGAAACTGGGGCACGACTTCGGCAATGCGGTGCTATCTCGCTGGCCGATCGTCGAGGATGAAAAAGTGATGCTGCCGCACGTCGGTGGCCTCCGGCATGCGCAACGCATTGCTACGGCGGCCACCGTGCTCGTGGGGACAGTCAAAGTTCGCGTATACAGCACGCATCTCGGCACGCCCGGCGATATCCGGCCGTCGAAGCGTCGCGACCAGGCGCATACGATTCTCGCCGACGCGGCCACGTATTCCCTGGTGATCATCGCCGGCGACATGAACAGCCACGGGATCGGCGAGGCATTTCGCGCCGGCGGGTTTCTGTGGCCGACTGAGCACAACGGCTTCACGACGGCCTTCTTCAACTGGGATCACATTTTCTTCAAGGGCTTCGCCCCACCGGATTCGCCGGCGAAAAGCGCCGGGATTGTCCGCGACACGCTTGGCACGAGCGACCATGACCCGGTCTGGGCCGTGGCTCAGCTCCCTTGAGCGCAGCAACCCTCGTCATCCAAACGGCATTCCTTGGCGACGTCGTGCTCACCACGCCGCTCTTGTCCGCGCTTTCCGCCCGGCATGGTCCCGTGGATGTCGTTACGACGCCGGTCGCGGCGCCGCTGCTGGAAACGCACCCTGCGGTGCGGACGGTGATCCCCTATGAAAAACGCGGCCGCGACCGCGGCTGGGCCGGTCTGCGACGGCTCGGGGGCTGGCTCAAATCGGAGCGATACGAGCGGGCCTACTTGCCGCATCGCTCTTTGCGCACCGCGACGCTCGCATTGCTCGCACGGATTCCCTCGCGGATCGGCTTTTCGGGTCCGTGGTCCTTCCTCTATACAGACTCTCGCCCTAAGTCCCGAACGGGACACGAAGCCGACCGCCTGCTGGCCCTCGCGAATGAGGCCCCGGGGGCCTATGCTCCCCACCTGCGGCCGACGCCGGCTGACGAGGGCGCAGCGGCTGCACTCGTCGCTGAGCCGTTTGTCGCACTGGCTCCCGGTTCCATCTGGGGCAGCAAACGCTGGCCATACTACGCCGCGTTGGCGGCGAAACTGGCGGCGCACGTGCAGGTGGTGGTGATCGGCGGGAAGGACGATCTCGAATTAGGGGCCGAGATCGTTGCGGCCGTCGGGCCCCGCGCGTTGGGCGGTCGGGCCGTGAGTGCCTGTGGGCGATTGACGTTGCGAGAATCGGCCGCTCTCATAGGGCGAGCGACGGCTCTGGTGACCAACGACAGCGCGCCCCTGCATCTGGCCACCGCCATGGGGACGCCCGTGGTCGCGCTGTTCGGCCCGACCGTGACAGACTTCGGATTCGGCCCGATGCGCGCCGGGGACGTCGCGTTGGGAGTGGACGGCCTGTTGTGCCGGCCTTGCTCGTCGCACGGCCCGCCGCGGTGCCCGCTGGATCATCATCGCTGTATGCGTGAGCTCACTGTTGCGGCCGTGTTTGCGGCCATCGAGGATATGGGTGCGTTACGTCGTCGGCGTTGACGTTGGAGGAACGAATCTCGTCGCCGGAGTCCTCGCAGAGGATGGTTCCGAGATCCACGCCGTTGTCTCCGAACCGACCATGGCCGCCCAGGGAGCCGACGCCGTTACGTCGCGCATCATCAAGCTCGCGAAGGCGTCGATCGCGGAATTCGGCAAGAAAGTGGAGGGGGTTGGCATTGGCTCGCCCGGCCCCCTCAACACCAAGACCGGTGTCGTGCTGCTCACGCCGAACCTGGGCTGGACGAACATGCCCCTGCGCGACCGCGTCAGCGAAGGGCTGGGCCTCCCCGCGACGCTGGACAATGACGCCAACTGTGCGATCTACGGCGAATGGTGGCGAGGCGCGGCGCGGGGCGCGACGTACGTCATCGGCCTCACACTCGGCACGGGGATCGGCGGTGGCATCGTCATCGACGGGGAGATCTACCACGGCGTCACCGATGTCGCAGGAGAGTTTGGACACGTCACGATCGATGCGAACGGACGCCGCTGCAAATGCGGCAACTACGGCTGCATCGAGGCCTACGCGTCAGGTCCGGCAATCGCCGAGCGCGCGATCGAGGGGATCGAGTCAGGCGTCGAGACGTCGCTGTCCCAGTACGTGAAGGGCGACCTTTCCAAGCTCACCGCGCAGATCGTGTACGAGGCGGCCAACGACGGCGACGAATGGGCGCTGGACGTCGTCCGCGAGACCGCGTCGCTGCTGGGAGCGGCGGTGGCGAGCTTCCTCAACATCTTCAACCCCGAAGTCGTCGTGGTCTGCGGCGGCGTCACGCAGGCGGGGGACAAACTGTTCCAGCCGTTGCGCAGTGAAGTGAAGCGACGGGCGTTCAAGCCGGCGTGGGAGGCGTGCAAGATCGTGCCGGGGACGCTCCCCGGCACCGCCGGCGTCTACGGCGCAGCGGCCGTGTTCATCCAAAAGCACTGGGGTTTGCGCTGAAGCGACTCGGCGTCATCGGGTCCATGGTGTGGGACACGATTTACGGCCGCGATCCCGCGCAGCCGGCGGTCCAGGAGTGGGGCGGCATCTCCTATGCGCTGGCCGCGCTCGATGCGACCTTGCCGGATGACTGGCAGATCGTCCCTCTTATCAAGGTAGGCAGGGATCTCGCGTCGCAAGCAAACGCGTTCCTCCGCACACTCCGACGCACGACGCACGACGCACGTTTTCTCGAGGTGCCAGAACCAAACAATCGCGTCACGCTGCGGTACGAATCGACAGAGCGGCGCTGCGAGCAGATGACCGGCGGCGTCCCGCCCTGGACCTGGGCCGAGCTCGGGCCACTCGTCCGGGATCTCGACGCGCTGTACGTCAACTTCATTTCCGGATTCGAGCTGAATCTCGAAACGGCGCAGCTGTTGCGGCGCGGTTTTCCGCGCACGATGTACGCCGATCTGCATAGTCTCTTCATGGGCAAGGAGCCGAATGGCCTGCGCGTCCCGCGCTCGCTGCCCCAGGCGCCGGCGTGGTTCGGCTGTTTCGACATCGTCCAGCTGAACGAAGACGAAATGCTCCAGCTCGGACCCGACCCGCTCGCGATCGCCGCCGACGCACTGCGGCAGGGCTGCACCACGTTGTGCGTGACGCTGGGAAGGCGCGGCGCTGCCTACTTCACGGGGAGTCCGATTCGGACCGAGCTGATTCCGGCTCCAGTCATGCACCCCCCCGCCTTCGATCGGGTCAGCGACCCGACCGGGTGCGGCGATGTCTTCGGCGGGGCGGTGGCCGCGGCGCTCCTGGGTGGCGCGGCACTGGAGGACGCCATCCGCCTCGGCAATCTGCTCGGCGCGCGCAACGTGAGTCATCGCGGCGCAAGCGGGCTGCGCGATCACCTGATGGGCAAGCTCTCGCCGGCATGACGCGCCTCATCGAAGTGCCGACGCAGTTCGACGATCGCTCCTTCGATCAATTCGCGGCGGCGTACGCCCAGGCGGCCGACGGGGAGCGTCTGTTGTTCGACGCGCACGCGGCCGAGTGGGCGTCGCCCTATGGACTCGTGAGCCTCCTGGCCGCGGGCGAGGCGGCCACACGCAAAGGTGAGCGCCCCCTGCTCACCGTTCCGGCGAACCCCGATGTGGTGAGCTACTGGGCGCGCGCCGGTTTCTTCCGGGAAGCCGCGGAACTGTTCGAGGTCCACGGCAAGGTGCCAAGGGCGAAGGTCGCGACCGAGAGTGAAGTGTTGTTGCCGGTCACACCCGTCCGGGCCGCGGAGGACGTGCACGCGGTCGTGAGCACCATCCAGCAGCGCGCATCCGCGATTCTCAGCTCGGAGTTGGGACTGGATCCGAAGGCGACCATGGGATTCGCTATGGCGCTTTCGGAGTCTTGTCAGAATATTGTGGAGCACGCCGGCACGGGCGGCTGGGTTGCGGTGCAGGCGTACAACTGGCGACGCAAGCTGGCGCGCCGCGTCGTGGTGATCGCGGTCGCAGACGCCGGTGTCGGATTCCGGCACTCGTTGGAAGCCACGCAGGCCAAGCGGTTCGGCGAGCGTTGGGGCGATGCCGCGGCGCTGGAAGCGGCGCTGGTTCAGGGTGTGAGCCGCTTTCGCGATCCGGGTCGCGGGCAGGGATTGGCCGGGATTCGCCGCTACGTCGCACGCTGGGAAGGCAAGGTCGCCATCCGCAGCGGCACAGCACGGATCGCGATCGTGCCGCGCTGGGACGACGATGTCCCGCTGAAGGAGGGCTTGCCGGCGTTTCCGGGATCGCAAGTTCTGCTGATCATTCCAGAGCAAGTGGCAGAGAAGGCAGGAGGATCGTCGAAGCGGTGATTCCACACATCATGGTGCACGCCGTTCTGCAGCAAGCGGTCGCCGGTTTCCACACCGACCTCGTCACACGGCCCACCGGGCGCGCGGTTCGCGAAAATATCGAGCGGGATCTCCCCTCAGGCACGATCGCCGTCATGGATTTTACGGGCGTCGGCTGCCTCGACTATTCCTGCGCCGACGAGATCGTGGCCAAACTCGTGCGGGACAAGGTCAAAGTGCTGCTGCTGCGGGGACTGACGGACGCCCATCGCGAGGCGATCGAGCCGGTCCTCGCCGGTGCCGGGCTCGCGGTGCTGTGCGAGCGGGCCGACGGTGTGCTCGAGGGGCTCGGTGCCAGTGAGCCCGCGCCGGCGCTCCTCGATGAGCTCATCGAGCGGCGGCTGGCGGCACGCATTCCGGGAGGCTCCATCAGACTCACCGCGGCGTGAAACGACGCCGTCTGGGGCTGTCCACCCGCGCGATCCACGGCGATCCCAAGGCGCGTGCCGACTGGACGGCTGTCGCTCCCCCGCTCTACCAAAGCTCGACCTTCACGAATCCCGTCGGCTCGACGGCCGAAGTGCTGTACAGCCGTTACGGGAACAACCCGAACCAGGTCGACATCGGGAAAAAGCTGGCGCTGCTGGAGGGCGCCGAGGCGGCCCTGTTCTTGTCGAGTGGCATGGGTGCCTGCGCCCTCGCGCATCTGGCCGTCCTCCGGCCGGGCGATCATCTCCTCGCGAGCGAGTGGATCTACGGCGGCGTCCATCGCCTGTTCCGCGAAGAGTTCGGGAAGCTAGGGATCGACGTCTCGTTCGTGAATCCGACGCAACAGCGTACCTGGAAGAAGGCGATGCGGAAAACGACGCGCGCGGTCTTCCTCGAGACGCCGACCAACCCGTTGCTGCGCGTGATCGATCTCGAGCCGGTCGCGACGGTCTGCAAGGCTGAAGGTCTCGCGTTGATCGTCGATTCGACGTTTGCGTCGCCGGTCAATTTTCGCCCGCTCGAGCACGGTGCCGATCTGGTCATTCACTCGGCGACGAAGTACCTGAACGGCCATACCGACGTCATCGCCGGGGCCGTGGCGGGGACCGATCAGGTGGTCGAAGAAGTTCGCCGCTTGATGCAGGTATGGGGACAGGCGATCGATCCGTTCGCCGCCTGGCTCATCGATCGCGGGATGCGCACCCTGACCGTGCGCGTGCACCGCCACAACGAAATCGGCCTCGCGGTCGCCGAGTGGTGCGCGAAACAGGATCCCATCGCGCGCGTGCACTACCCGGGATTGCCGTCGCACCTCGATCACGAGCTCGCGAAACGGATCCTCGGAGGCTTCGGCGGCATGCTCGGCATCGAGCTGAAAGGCGGCGTGCGGGCCGCCGAGCGGTTCCTCAAGGCGCTGACGGTCGCGACCCACGCGCCCAGTCTCGGTGGTGTGGAGACGCTGGTCTCGGAGCCGCGGCTCACCTCCCACGCGAGTCTCACGGCGGAACAGCGCGCGCAGGCTGGCATACCGGACGGATTTCTGAGATTTTCCCTGGGACTGGAGGATCCCGATGACCTCATCGCGGACTTCGCCCAGGCCCTGGCGCGGCACTAGATGATCAAGTTCACGAACGTCTTCAAGGCCTTCCCCAAGGGTGGCCTGGCGCTCAAGGACGTCTCCTTCCACGTGGCCAAAGGGGAGTTTGCGTTCCTCACCGGCCACTCCGGCGCCGGCAAGTCGACCGTCATGAAGCTGATCTACGCCGAGGCGCGCCCCACGTCCGGCGAGGTGCGCGTCTCGGGCTATAACGTGAACGAGATGCGACCGCGCGACGTCCCCATGCTGCGCCGCAGGCTCGGCATCGTGTTCCAGGATTTCCGTCTGCTCGAGGACCGCACCGCCGAGGAGAATGTCGCCTTTGCGCTCGAGGTCACGGGCGCCAGGGTCTCGACCATCGCGGCGCGTGTGATGCGCGTGCTCACGCAGGTCGGGCTTGCCGCCAAGGCGCAGGCGTATCCCCGCGAGCTGTCGGGCGGCGAGCAGCAGCGCGTCGCAATCGCGCGCGCATTGGTGAACGAGCCGACCGTGCTGCTGGCGGACGAGCCCACCGGGAACCTCGACGAGCGGGCGACGCGCGGCGTGTTCCAGCTGCTGCGCGACATCAATGCCAGCGGCACGGCGGTGGTCATGGCCACGCACGACCTCGACCTGGTGCGGCAGGCGCCGTATCGCGTGATCGAGCTGCAGGAAGGGGCGCTCGTCTACGACTCGGCGGTGGATGAGGCGTCCCCCCGTGACCAGGCGGCAGCGCCATGAATCTGACGTTCCGTGAGGCGATGCTGACGTTCAAACGCGCCCCGCTCCTGTCGGCGCTCTCTGTCACCACTATCGCATTCTCGCTGTTCGTCCTGGGATTGTTCGGCCTGGTCGTCGTGAACCTGCAGGATGCGCTGCGCGGCGTCGAAGAGCGCGTCGAGGTCGTCGCCTATCTACTGCCCGGCGCGCCCGTCGAAGCGGTAGCCCAGGCGCTCAAAGACATTGAAGCCTTCCCGGAGGTTCAGTCGGCGACCTATGTCTCCGAAGACGACGCGCTCGCCCGTGCCCGCGCCGAGCTGGTCGAGCTGCGGGACGTGATGCAGGAGCTGGAGCGCAATCCGTTGCCGGCCTCGATCGAAGTGAAGCTCAAGCCGGGCTTTCGCGATACGGATCACGTCAGCGCCGTGGCCGAGCGGCTGCGGGGATTCGGGTTCGTGGACGATGTGCGCTTCGGGCGTGATTGGGTCGAAAAGCTCGATCGCCTCCGCGGCCTGGCGGCCGCGGTCGGGATCGTGGTGGGAGCGGCATTCGCGGTGGTGGCAATCATCATTATCGGCACGACGATCCGGATGGCCGTGCTGCAGCGCAGTCGCGAGATCGCGATCATGCGGCTCGTTGGCGCGACGGACGGTTTCATCCGTCGCCCGTTCCTGCTGCAGGGCGCCATCAAGGGGTTGCTCGGCGGAGGCGTGGCCATAGGACTGTCGTTTGGCGCGTACGTGCTGATCAATCGTTATCTGTTGCAGTCGGCGTTCTTTACTCAAGAGCAGGCTGCCGCGATCGTGGCCTTCGGAGCCTTGATCGGCTTGCTCGGAAGCTCGCTCAGTGTCGGGCGCCACCTAAAACGCGTATGAACTCAAGGGGAGGAGGGACGAGGGACGGGGGACGGGTGCTTCTCGGCACGATGATCGTCGTTTGCCTTACCCTTCCCCCGTCCCTCGTCCCCCTTCCCCTTTTTGGTCAGCGTCCGACCTACCAACAGCAGATGCAGGAGAATCAACACCGGCTCGAGGGAATCCGCCGCGAGCGTTCCGAGGTCGAGCAGGAGCTCGACCGCCTTCGGACCCAGGCGCACTCGCTCTCCGACGAAATCGCGAACATCGAGCAGCAGAAGCAAAGCACCAACCGCATCGTCAACGAGCTCGACCGCCAGATCACGGGTCTCGGCGGGCAGATCGACCAGATCACGGTGGATTTGCTGATTGCCCAGGACGCGCTGCTCGAGAAACGGGCCGTACTCGAGCGGCGGCTCGTGGACATCTACAAGCGGGGCGCGCTGTACGGTTGGCAGGTACTCCTGGCCGCCGAGAGCTTCGGTGACCTGTTGTCGCGCTACAAGTACCTGTTCCTCGTGAGCCGGCAAGACCGCCTGCTCACCAATGACATGTTCAAGCTGCGTGACCGCGTCGCGCGCCAGCGCCAGCTCCTCGTGGATGCGCGTGAGACGCTCGCACGTCGCCGCCAGGAGCGGACCGATGAGCTCGGCCGTTATCTCACTCTCGAGCGCGAGCGCGAAACCAACCTGCGCGCGACCCGCCGCAGCGCGCGTGCGGCGGAGCAGCGGCTCACGCGCCTGGATCTCGATGAACGCTCGCTCAACGATCGGATCGAGGCGTTGGAACGCGCCCGGCGCGAGGCGGAGGCGCGCGGCATCACCGCTGGAGCCGGCGCGATCACGACGCGCGACCTCGGCGGCCTCGATTGGCCGGTCGAGGGCACCATCATCTATCCGTTCGGCACGACGACCGGCCCCAACAATACGCGCATCCCCCGCCACGGCATCGGGATCAGGGCGCCGGTCGGCACCGCGGTCCGCGCGGTCGCGAGCGGCACCGTGAGTCTCGCGGGACCGCTGGGGCTCTACCTGACGTCGGTCTTGATCGACCATGGTGGTGGCTACTACACGTTCTACGCCTACCTGAACGACGCGACCGTTCACAAGGGCGATCGCGTTCTGCGCGGCCAGGTGATCGGCCATGTCGGCGGTGCGTCGAGCGACGAAGGCCCGCACCTCCATTTCGAAATTCGCGGCCAGGGCGGTATCGCGCTGGATCCCGGGAATTGGCTGCGCTCTCCCCGCGCCCGGCGTTAACCCTCACCGCGGTTCTGTGGGCCGCGGCGTGTTCCGGTTCCGCCAATACGCTGACCGTCGCCGGCACCGTCGAGATTCGCGAGGTTCGCCTCAGCCCGCTCGCGGCCGGCCGGTTGCAGCGCCTGCTCAAAGATGAAGGCGATTCGGTGCACGCCGGAGACACGGTCGCCGTGCTGGAGCAGCCGGGCCTCTCGGCGCTGATCGAGCAGCGGCGCGCGCTCGCCGAAGCAGCCGCCACGCGGACCGCCGACATCCGCGCCGCCGAAGCGGACAGCGCGCGGGCCGCCAATGACCTCGCGCGCGCGCGGGTCTTGCGCCAGCAGGGGATCGCGTCGCCGCAAGAGCTGGACCGGCTGCAGACGGCCGCCGCCACGTCTGCCGCCCGTCTGTCGTCCGTCCGTGCCTCGGTGCGCGAATCGCAAGCCGCCCGCGCGGGCGCGGCGGTCACCGAATCGATCCGCGATCAACTCGTGGTGCTGTCGCCCGCCGACGGCATCGTGTTGACCCGCTTCGCCGAGCCCGGCGAAGTCATCGCCGCCGGCGTGCCCGTGGTGTCGGTGGGCTTAGTGCGTGAGCCGTGGATTCGCGCGTATGTCGGGGAGCGGTTCATCGCGCGTCTCACCACCGGCCAGGAAGTCCACATCCGCGTGGATGGATATCCCGACACGGCATTCGTCGGTCGTATCAGCGAGATCGCGCCACGCGCCGAGTTCACGCCGCGCGCCGCCTTGACCGAGCGCGAGCGTGCCGATCTGGTGTTCGGCATCAAGGTCACGACCGACGGGGGGGGCGCAGGCGGACGCCTCAAGGCCGGTATGCCGGTGCGCGTGGAGATGGCGCTGCAGCCGTGATCGATTCCGCGGTTGCGGTCGACATACATCACCTCACGCGCCGGTTTGGCCCCATCGTTGCCGTCCGCGACCTGAACCTCACGATCGCGAAGGGGGAAGTCTTCGGCCTGCTCGGCCCGAATGGCTCGGGCAAGACCACCACGATTCGCATGCTCTGCGGCCTGCTCGCCCCATCCGAAGGCGGCGCGACGGTCGCCGGCGTGGACGTCGTGAAGTCTCCGGATCTGATCAAAGAGCGTATCGGCTACATGTCGCAGCGGTTCGGGCTCTATGAGGATCTCACAGTCGCCGAGAACATGGACTTCTTTGCCGGGATCTATGGACTCGAAGGGCCGAGCCGCCGAGGGCGCGTCGCCGAGGTCGTGAGTTTTCTCGAGCTGAATCGCCGCCTCAATCAGCTCGCCGGGACGCTGTCGGGCGGCTGGAAACAGCGCCTCGGCCTCGCGTGCGCGCTGATGCACCGCCCACCCGTCCTCTTCCTCGATGAGCCCACGGCCGGCGTGGACCCGGCGGCACGGAAAGGGTTTTGGAGCACGATCACCGCGCTCGCGGGTCAGGGAACGACGGTCATCGTGACGACACACTATATGGACGAAGCGGGGCGCTGCGGGCGCATCGCGCTCATGAGCCAGGGGCATCTGATCGCGCTTGGCTCGCCAAGTGAAGTCGCGAAGCAAGTGGGTGGGAATGATCTCGAGGAGGCGTTCATCATTCTCCAGGAGCGCGACGAGCAGGAGCAGGAGCAGGAGCAGGAGGCATGAGGCGCTTCGGTCCGATGTTCCGCAAGGAGTTCATCCAGATGCGCCGGGACCGCCTCACGCTCGGCATCATGACGGCGATCCCGGTGATCCAGCTGCTGCTCTTTGGTTTCGCGATCCAGACCGACGTGCGGCACATCCCGACGGTCGTGCTGGACGAGTCGCGGACCCCGACCAGCCGCGACGCCATCGCCGCCTTCGAAAACACGGGCAATTTCCGCATTGTGGCGCACGTCGACGGCCGCGATGCGCTCGACGCATGGATCGCGCGCGGCGACGCCCAGGCGGGGATCGCGGTTCCACACGATTTCCCGCGCGACTTGGGCCGCGGCACCACAGCGACCGTCCAGGTCATCGTGGACGCGTCCGACCCACTCTCCTCCCAGGCGGCGCTGGCCGCCGCCGCGGGCGTCGCCCAGATGCGCAACCTCGCGATTCTGTCGTCGGTCGCGCATCGACCTGCGCTTCCGCTCGAGACTCGGATTCGGCCCCGGTACAATCCGGGCCTCCGCAGCGCGAACTACATCGTGCCGGGGCTCGTCGGCGTGATTCTCACGATTACGTTGGTGCTGGTGACCGCGATGGCGATCGTGCGGGAGCGCGAGCGCGGCACCCTGGAGCAGCTCATCGTCACACCCATCACCAAGACGGAGCTGATGCTCGGCAAGATCGCCCCCTATGTGGGCGTCGGGCTCGTCCAGATGACGACGGTGTTGTTGCTGGGCAGATTCGTGTTCGACGTCCCGCTCACTGGCAACGTGCTGCTCCTGTACGGCCTCGCGTTCATTTTCATCGTTGCCAGCCTGGCGCTCGGACTGTTCGTCTCGACGCTCGTGCGCACCCAGCAGCAAGCGATGCAGGCGAGCTTCTTCTTTGTCCTGCCCAACATCCTGCTCTCGGGGTTCATGTTTCCACGCCAGGCGATGCCGGCGCTATTTCAGTGGATCGGTGCGCTGCTGCCGCTGACGCACTTCCTCAAAGTGCTGCGCGGTATTCTGCTGAAGGGCGTGGGCGTGCGCGAGTTGTGGAACGAGATGGCGATCCTGCTGGCCTTCGCGGTCGTCCTCATCGCGCTCTCAGTTCGGCGATTCCGGAAAACGCTCGACTAGGGCGTGCGTGGTGCCGGGGCCACGCTATGTTCAGCGCATGCCACGGCTCGCACGTCCCGCCCCCGACACGCGCAGCGCCCGCACCCGCATGGTCATGCGCCAGCTGGCCGGCCGAGGGATCCGCGATCAGCGTGTGCTGGCGGCGATGCGCTGGGTGCCCCGCGAATGGTTTCTTCCCCCACATCTGGCCGGAGACGCGTACAACGACGCGCCCCTGCCGATCGGGAGCGGCCAGACGATCTCACAACCGTATGTCGTCGCGCTCATGACGGAGCAGCTCGCGCCACGTCGCACGCACCGCATTCTCGAAATCGGAACGGGATCCGGGTATCAGACAGCCATCCTTGCTTACTTGGCGGCCCGCGGCAAAGTCTTCACGATCGAACGCCTCCCGGACCTGTTGGTCGAAGCCGAGGAGCGATTTCGGCGTCTGGGTCTCGAGAACATCGAAACGCGCCTGGGCGACGGCGCCGGAGGCTGGCCGGAAGAAGCTCCGTTCGACGGCATCATCGTCGCGGCAGCGGCCCCGCGCATTCCCGAACCGCTCACGGCCCAGCTCGCGCCTGGTGGCCGGCTCGTCATCCCGATCGGTGACCTCGCGTCGCAAGAGCTGGTCATCCTGGAACGGTCCGAACGTGGGGAGCTGGTGCAACGCCAGGCGGGCGGCGTGCGATTCGTCCCGCTGATTTCGCGGCTCGCGTTCACGGAGCAGTCGCCGCCGTGATGCTCGGCGCGCACGTTTCGAGCGCCGGTGGGGTGGCTGCCGCGCCGCACCGCGGCGGACAGCTCCGTGCCACGGCGATTCAGCTCTTCACCAAGACGCCGAATCAATGGCGTGAGCGAGTGCTGGATGCGGACGAAGTCGCGCGATTTCACGGCGAGGTGGCGCGGCACAAGCTCGTGGCGGCCCTCGCGCATGACAGCTATCTGATCAACCTGGCCTCGCCCGATCCGGTACTGCGCGCCCGCAGCATCGAGAGCTTCAAGAGAGAGTTGGAGCGGTCACGAGCGCTGGGCCTGCGTGCGGTCGTGTCGCATCCCGGGAACTACATGGACGACCGCGACACGGGACTCGAGCGAAATGCACGGGGATACGCCGAATGTCTGGCAGGCGTGCCTGGCGACCTAGAGGTATGGATCGAAGGAACCGCGGGATCGGGAACCGCCCTCGGGGCGCGGTTCGAGGAGCTGCGTGATCTGCGCAATGCGCTGCCTGACGAAAGCCGGACGCGCGTCGGATTCTGTCTCGACACGGCACACCTCCACGCGGCGGGGTACGACCTGTCGCGCGTCGAGTCGGTGTGGGAGGAGTTCGACCGCGTGATCGGGTTCCACTTGCTTAAGTGCTTACACCTCAATGATTCCCGCGCTGCCGCAGGCTCGCGCGTGGATCGCCACGAATGGATCGGCGAGGGGAGCATCGGACCGGAGCCGTTCCGGCGCCTCATGCGTGACCGGAATCTCACCGAGGTCGTTAAGATTATCGAAACGCCAAAGCGGGATGATCCGCTGCGGCACGATCGCCGGATGCTGCGGCGGCTGCGGGCCTACGCCCGCGGCAACACCCGGGCACCGGCCGGCGTATGAAGGAGATCATGCTGAAACGGATTCCGCTCGCGATTTTGCTGGCTCTCCAGGCCCTGGGTGGCGGCGCCATCACGCTGGCGCACGCCCGCGACGCGGTCGCTGCCCCGCCGGGCTTTGAAGCGAGCCACAATGCGCGCTGCGCGATCCTGCACGACGAGATGCGATGCGCGCTGTGCCATTACGCGAGCGGTCGCGTCATTACCCCGCAGACGTTCACGATGCCCGAACCGATCGGCGTCGTCCGCTTCGCCCCCGAGCCGCCGGCCGTTTCGCTCGCGGCCGTCGTTCGACTCACCGCCCCCGCTCGAGCCCCTCCGCCAGTTCTCTCCTGACCCGATCGGACCGCTCCGCACCGTCGCGGAGCGACAGGATTTCGTACACACAGGAGAGGACAATCGATATGAGACGCACATGGTACGCGGTGGTGACTGCCGCGATCTTCTTCACGACGTCCGCCCATGCCCAGCAGCCGACGCAGCGCCAGATGGATTCGCTCGCGGCGCAGGTTCGCCTGCTGCGGGCCAGGCTGGACAGTGCGCTGGCCGCCATGGCACGCCGGCCTCTCGTCCCTGCGCCGGCCGCCGGTGCGCCGGTCGGCGACGACCTTGCGCGGTTACGCGCCGCGGCAAGCGCCGCTGCGGGCGCGGGCGTGAGCGACACGACCCGGGCGGCCGATACGCTGACGCAAGCGATGGGACGGGAGCGCAACCAAGCCCAGCTCAATCCCGAAATCGGCGTCACGGGCGATGTCCGCGGCTACGCGACCGGGCGCGGCGTGCAGCGGGACAACTTCGACCCGCGGGAGTTCGAGGTCGGCTTTCAGTCAGCGCTCGACCCATATTCGCATACCAAGATTTTCATCAGTCTCGAAGGCGGCAACGTCAGTGTCGAGGAAGGCTACGCGTACTGGACCGGGCTACCCGGCCACATTCGACTCGATCTCGGCAAGTATCGGCAGCAATTCGGCGAGCTCAATCGCTGGCACCTCCATGCCGTGCCAGAAACCGAGTATCCCCTCGCGATCACGACCTTCCTCGGAGAGGACGGCCTCTCCGGGACGGGGATTTCGCTCTATCACGCGTTCGGCGGGTTCGGAACTCACGAGCTCACGGCGCAGGTGACGCGGAGCGCGAGCGACTCGGAGCTGTTCGGGAACAGCGGCAGACCGACCTATCTGCTGCACCTGCTCAACTTCTGGCAGCTCAATCATTCCTCGTATATGCAGATCGGCGGCACGGGGCTCTATGGCACCGATCCGGGCTCGGCCTTGCGCACCAAGGTCGGAGGGCTCGAGTTCCGCCTCACGTGGCGGCCGCCGCTGCGCGCGATGTACCACGAATGGACACTGCGCGGCGAGCTGCTCGCGCTGCAGAAGCAGGTTGCCGGCACCGGGCCGACGCGCCTCGGCGGCTACGTCAGCTCGACCTACAAGCTGAACCAGCGATTCATCCTTGGTGCTCGTTACGACTACGTCGAGTCACCGGATTTCGGGGTCATCACGAGACAGTTCGTCCCCTCGCTCACGTTGTGGCAGAGCGAGTGGGTTTTCCTTCGCGCTCAATATCAGTGGCAGCGAGTCGCCAATGCTACGGCGAACCACCAGATCGCCCTTCAGGCCGTCTGGGCCATTGGACCTCATAAACACGAGACCTACTGACATGCTATCGATCATTGCTCTCTTGCTGGGCGTCGTCGGCCCGTCGCCCGCGCGTCCCGGAGCCCCGGCGGCGCCGGTGAAGGTCGTCACGTCGCTCACCACGTACGCCGCCATCGCTACGGAAATCGTGGGCGATCGTGGCAAAGTCAGCTCGATCGCGGTGGGCGACGAGAACCCGCACTACGTGCAGCCCAAGCCGAGCTTCGTGCCGACCTTGGCGCAGGCCGACCTGTTCGTGACGACGGGTCTCGACCTCGAGCTGTGGGTGCCGGCGCTGCTCGACAAGGCGAACAACGCAAAGATCACGGAAGGCGGACCTGGATACGTCGCGGCGTATCAGGGCTTGCCGCTGCTCGACGTCCCGGTCAACCTGTCACGCTCACAGGGCGACATCCACGTCTACGGCAACCCACACATCTGGACGGATCCGCTCAACGCCGTGCTCATCGCCCGCAATATCCTGCGCGGGTTGAAGCGGGTCGCGCCGCAGGACGCGGACTACTTCACGACACGCGAAAAGGACTTCGAGGACCGGATGTACCGCGCGTTGTTCGGCGACGACCTGGTGAAGTTGATCGGCGGTGAGACGCTGGCCGACCTCGATCGCCAGGGCAAGCTCTTCAACTTCCTCGGCCAGCAGCAGTATCAGGGCGCGCCGCTCATGAACCGGCTGGGCGGCTGGCTGAAACAGGGAATGCCGTTCCGCGGCAAGCTGGTGGCCTGCTACCACAAGGAGTGGGACTACTTCTCGCGCGAGTTCCAGGTCACGTGCTTCGACTACATCGAGCCGAAGCCGGGTATTCCTCCAACGCCTCGCCACGTGCAAGAAATCATCACCGCGATGCGCGATCAGCACATCCAGGTGCTGTTGTCGACGAACTACTATGATCGCAATCAGGTCATGGACGTAGCGCAGCGGACCGGTGCGAAGGCGGTCATTGTGCCGTCCAACACCGGCGGTCAGGCGGGCATCAATACCTACTTCGATCTCATGAATCTCTGGATTACAGAGCTCGGCCAAGCCTTCGGCGCGAAGGAGGTTCCGTGAGCGGCTTTGAGCTGATGCTGCCGCCGTTCGTCGCCTGCATGATCCTGGTGGCCATGCTGTCTTACCTCGGCCTGCACGTGATCGCGCGCGAAGTGATCTTCGTCGATCTCTCGCTCGCGCAGATGGCCGCGCTGGGCAGTTTGTCGGCTCTGCTCTTTCACGTGGCGCCGGAATCGCCGATGACGTACGTGTTTGCGTTACTGGCGACGGCCATCGGCGCAGTTCTATTCGCGTTGACGCGGACGTCGGGGCACGCAGGAGCCAGCGAGAGCCGAGTGCCCCAGGAGGCGTTCATCGGCATCGTGTACGTCGTGGCGTCGGCGGCTGCCGTGCTGGTCGCCAACAAGGTGCCGGGCGGCGGCGAGGCGGTGGAGAAGACGTTGGTGGGCAGCCTGTTGTGGGTCACGTGGCCGACGATCGTGAAACTGGCGATTGCGTACGCGGCACTGGGGGTCTTTCAGTTCGTGCTACGCCGTCGCTTCCTCACGATTTCCTTCCATCCCGAAGAGGCGGAAGCGCAGGGATGGAAGATCCGGCTGTGGGACTTCTTCTTCTACCTCTCGTTCGGTGTCGTCATCACACTGGCGGTTCCCATCGCCGGCGTTCTGATGGTCTTTAGCTTCCTCGTGGTCCCGGCGGTGATCGCGAACCTGTTCACGGCCGACAAGCGGCGGCTCACGATCATCGCGTGGAGCTCGGGAGCCCTCGCATCGATCCTCGGGCTCTGGGTCTCCTATACCAAAGATCTGCCGACGGGACCGCTGGTCGTCTGCATGTACGGACTACTCCTGGTCCTGGCGGCCGTCGTGCGGAAACTCTCAGCGAATCCGCAGCACAACTAGCCGCGGAATCACCGCCGGCGATACTGCGGTTCCGCCGGCACCGCTCAAGTGCAGCGTGAACGCCGCGCCGTTTGGCGCCTGCACGGCGCGGACATATTCGCCTGATCCGGACCAGAGCTTGCCACTGCGGTTCACCACATTCCCCGCCGAGACCATCGGCACCAGAGGATAGGCGAGCGGAAAATCAGTCGGGTCCTGACTGTGCAGATTGCTGTACGTGCTGCGGAAGTGCCAGGCCGTGTACTGCAGCTCGCTCGGCGCCGAGAATCCGGGCAGGTCCGACACCCAGTTCGCGAGTGCCCAGCGGCTCACTGTTTGGGCAAAGGACTGACCCGTCTGCGCCTGGACGTTCGCGGCCCCCGTGAACGAGGTCCGTACCAGGCGCCCCGGCAGTGAGTCCCCGAACTGATCAACGATGTAACGCGTGAAGAGCCAGCTCGCACCGACTTCCGCCAAACTTCCCGTGTCTTCGGGAATCAGCAGCGGCGAAGTCCCCGTCGCCGCCAGGTACTGGTAGGCGTCGTAGACGTCCCCGATCGCGAACTGGCTGAAATGCGCGTTGTCGCCGAAGCTGCGCCCGGCGGTCTCTTCCGCGTATTTCGACAGACCCTCGTCCAGCCACCCTTCCTCGGAATTGGCGTTCTTCACCAGCACGTGCTCGACGAAGTTGATCATGTGCTGGAATTCATGTGTAAATGTGACGGGCGTGACGTTGTTCACGTCGGAGGGCTTGTGGGCACAGCTCAACATGGCGTTCGAGTCCGCCACAATCGAGTAGAAGATCTCCCCGTTGTTGTAATTCGTTGAAATCCCGGGAGCCACGTCCGCCGGGAAGAAGAACCCGGCGATATACCCGCTGCTCGTGCAACGCGCCTTGCTCACGAGCTTGTTCACGGTGTTCGTCATGAGCACAATGACGACCGTGTTGGAATCGATGTCCGACACATGACCGAACGTCAGCGTGTCCAGCGGATAGAGCCGTGTATCGAACACACCTTTCAGGGAATCGAGATCCGAAGCGGTCAGCCCAGGTGACGGCGCCAGCGTATCCACATAGATGGCGATGTGGGCGCCCACGGAGCGCACGACGGCACCGACATTATCGAAGGACGAGCACGCGGTGTTGGCGCACACCCTGAACGTGCGGAGGCTTCCCACAGTTGGTGGACCGGCCAGCGACGCCCGAGACACGCTCCCGGCCCCGCCGGCCGAGCGCGCGGGACTCGAATAGCGCCCCGCGCGTACGGATTCCCGCAGGAAACGATCGAACGTCACGGCTGCGGGGCCCCGCGGGCTCGGGACACCGCTGGAGGGCGGTGGCGCGAACTGCGCGACCAGCTGCGCGGCGATGACGGCCTGAGGTGTGGCCGCTTGCAGCGTGAAGGGAGTCGACGACCCTGGCGTGCCACCCGCCGACCAAGGCAGGACGAGATACTCCGCCGTGTCGGGGGACGTGTTCGCGGGGAATGTCACGCAGCCGGAATCGGTCGCCGGATCGATGGAGTTGTATTGGGCGACCGCGAGGATAAGCTGGGTCCCGTGCGCCCCGCAGGACGGGAGGCGTGGCCCGGCACTGCTGCTGCTGCAGGCGCTCGTCAGAACAAGACCCGCCAAGCCCGCGATGACTCCCGGTCGTGTAATCCGCTTGTCTAGAGCCACGTCAGAACTCCGTCGTTATCCGCACGATCAAGGAACGGCCCATCCCCGGATCCGGTGCGTTGGTCTTGATCCGGCTGAGGTAGTCGGCGTAGCGCCTGTTGAAGGCATTGCGCAGCGAGAGATCCAGCGTGAGGGTGCGAGCTCCCACGACCCAGCCGGCACCGCCGCCGAAGTTCACGAGCGTGTAAGAACGAGATTGATACCCCGCCCCGCCAAAAGCATCCGCGTAGAACTGTTGCTCGGCGGGATCGATGCGCGTCTGCCGCGCATTCATCTCGCCACCGACGGACACGTAGGGATTCCGCAGGCTGCGCCCGGCCCGATCGCCTCCCTCCAGCCGCGTGACCCACGTCACGCGAAGTGGCGGCATTGTCGGAAGGGGATTGTGTGTGGATGTGTTTTGGCCTCGCACGTAATCCGCCGTGCCCTGCACATGCAGATACGACACGGGGTGCCATTGCATGGCCGCCTCGAACCCCGTAAGGCTCGCGTTCCCTTGTGTGACATCGAAGATCTCGAAGCCCGACGCGCTATCCATCGTCCCGGTGGGCACCGTGTAGATGTAGTCCTGAATCAGGTTGAGGAATGTGCCCACCTCGAATGACAGCCGGCTGGATTGCGCGCGCAGCGCCACATCGGTATTGAGCGATTTCTCGGTCTTGAGATTGGAATTGCCGCGCTCGAACGCGGTCGTGCCTTCGTGCACGCCGTTGGAGTAGAGATCGAACGACGACGGCGCCCGGAACCCCCGGCCCACGTTGACCACCAGCGCCGTCGGCGCGCCGAGATGAATCAGCAGGCCCAAGTTTCCCGTGACCGAGCTCCAGCTGTGATCCTGCGTCGCGACGCCGAGCACGGTGTCGGCGTCCACCGCCAGCTTGCGGGAGTCGTACCGCGCGCCGACCGACACGTTGACGCGTGATCCTTCGGTCTGCTCGAAGGCGTAGACCGCGGCGTCATTCGCCGAGCTGGAAGGGATGAGCGTCTCCTCCCCGAACTTGTCGAAGCTGTTCCGGATACCCGAAAAGCCGATCAACCCGGAGAACGCGCCCAGCGGTGCGTGGTGGTAGCGCACGTCCGCCAGATAGGTCTGGGTGAGCAGACCCAGTGCCACGGTCGGATCGCCTTTAGCTTCGAACTCGCGGCGCCGGTTGCGCTCATAGCCAGTCGAAACATCCAGGCGCGCGTTGCCGAGGGGCAGCGTCAGGTCCGTGCGGGCATGGCTCGTCGCGATGCGCTGCAAGGGCGTCGCGGCCGAATCCTCGTCCGTCAGCTCGATTTTCTCGTTGCGCTGAGAAAACGAACCAGTCAGCGTGCCCCACGAGCCGCGTGTCCCCACGATTCCACTACCGGCGACCGCCTGGTCGCCACTGTTCCACACGGCGTAGTCAGGAGTACGGAGGTTGCCGCTGGTGCGGCCGCTGAATGCACCGCGGAAGCCGATGCTGTGGGTTCCCCCTTCGAGACCGAACGACCCGTCTTCCATCGAGTTGTTCGACCCGTACGCGGCGCTCACATTGCCGCGCACAAACGCGTGCCCCTCGACCGTTTCCGGCAGATCCTTCTGGACGACGTTGACGACACCTCCCAAGGCGTCGGAGCCGTACAGTACACTCGCCGGGCCGCGAATCACTTCGATCCGCGCGGCGTTGGACGTCTCGACATTCGGGCTATGCTCATCGCCCCACTGCGCGGTCTCGAGCCGCTGTCCATCGTCCAGGACGAGCACCCGGTTCGAGCTGAGACCGCGGATGACGGGCTTGCCGATCCCGACCCCAGTGCTCCAGCTGTGCACGCCGGCCACGCCTTGCAGCGTCTCTCCCAGCGTGGGCGACTGCGACTCGCGTAGCTCGTCACCCGAGCGAACGCTCGTCGGCTGCGGCGAATTGAGCGCGCTCGTCGCGTTCGCGCTCGCGGTGACCTGGATGCCCGTCAACTCGACGATCGACTCCTTCATCGTGACGTCTGCCGTGACGTTGCCGCCGCTCGCGACGATCCGGCGCACCGCCGGTGCATAGCCGATGCGCTGGAACGACACCGTGAACGTGCCATCGGGTACATCCGCAATCCTGTACCGCCCGCTGCTGTCGGTGGTGGTGGAGCGTCGCAGATCCGTGAGAGAGACCTGCACATCCGCAATCGGGTCGCCCGACGAGGTAGTGACACGGCCGGACACCGTGCCGCCGGTGGCGGACATCAGTGTCAGCAGCATTGTGAGGAAATGCATGGTGCTCTCCTTGCACGCGCAGACGTCTCCCTCGAGCGAGGAAGCGAGCGCGGACTATGTGTCGAAGTGCGGTCGTCGCGGAAGCGCGACGCCGTTACTCAGGAGAGCGGCGGAGGTGCGCGGGAATCGGGAAGAGTGAGATCAGCGGCAGTCGCCGACCGTTCACCCGTAGACACCGTCGATCTGATCCCCTGCCCCTCGCGTATGCGAAGCACCGCCGCGGGTGTGCCCGCGAGCGGCGTTGCGAGGAATCGGTGGAATGCGCAATCAGCGGGGTGAACACGCGGGCAGGAGCTGGTGGAATGCGACTCGATGTGCGCCGGACCGGTCGACTCGCCCTGCAGCGCGTCCGCCCAGGACGCTGCGGCTGGCACGCTGAGCTGCAGCAGCGTGAGCAAGAACAGCGGGGTCCGGAGCCAGAGCGACCGTTTCGGCATGGGCGGTATTATAACACCCGACTCGGTCTTGACAGCTCGGGTCACGGGCTGGTAGCATAACCCCTTCTCCAAAAAGGACTTCTGTCCTTGGTCCCTCCGAGCCGCCGCCAGGAGGCCCTCGACTATCACTCGCAGGGCCGGCCCGGGAAGATCCAGGTCACCCCTACAAAGCCGTTTAAGGACCAACGCGACCTCTCGTTGGCCTATACCCCTGGTGTTGCCGAGCCCTGCCTGGAAATCGCCAAGCGGCCGGAGGATGCCTACCTCTACACCTCCAAAGGGAACCTCGTCGCCGTGGTCTCCAACGGCACGGCCGTGCTTGGCCTGGGCAACATCGGCGCGCTGGCCGGCAAGCCGGTGATGGAGGGCAAGGGGATTCTGTTCAAGACCTTTGCCGATATCGACGTGTTCGACCTCGAGGTGGGCTCCGAGAAGCCCGAGGACGTCATCCGCTTCTGCCAGCTGCTCGAGCCCACGGTCGGTGGGATCAATCTCGAAGACATCCGCTCCCCCGATTGCTTCTACATCGAGCAGAAGCTCCGCGACACGCTCGGCATCCCCGTGTTTCACGATGACCAGCACGGCACCGCCATCATTTCCGGCGCCGCGTTGCTCAACGCGCTCGAGCTGGTGAAAAAGGAGCTCGACCAGGTCAAGATCGTGTTCGCCGGTGCCGGTGCGGCGGCCATCGCGACCGCGGAGCACTACGTGCGCCTCGGCGTCAAGCGCGAGCACATCGTGATGGCCGACCACAAGGGCGTGATCTACAAGGGGCGCGACGGGCTCGATGAGTTCAAGCAACGCTTTGCGGTCGACACGAAAGCGCGTACGCTGGCCGAGGCGCTGCAGGGGGCGGATGTATTCGTGGGATTGTCGGTCGCCGGCATCGTCACGGGAGAAATGCTGCAGGGCATGGCGAAGAAGCCGGTGATCTTCGCGCTCGCCAATCCCACGCCGGAGATCATGCCCGACGAAGCGAAAAAATCGCGGCCCGACGCGATCGTCGCGACGGGCCGGTCCGACTTTCCCAATCAAGTGAACAACGTCCTCGGCTTCCCGTTCATCTTCCGCGGGGCGCTCGACGTGCGGGCCAAGCAGATCAACGAAGAGATGGAAATGGCGGCGACGCGCGCGCTCGCGGCACTCGCCAAGGCGGACGTGCCCGAGTCGGTCACCCGTGCGTATGGGATCGAGAAACTCAAGTTCGGGCCCGACTACCTGATCCCCAAGCCGTTCGATCCCCGCGTGCTGTTGTGGGTCACGCCGGCTGTGGCTTGGGCAGCAGTCGCATCGGGGATCGCCGGGCGCATCATCGACGTGGAGGAGTATCGCGCGGAGCTCGAGGCACGGCTCGGCCCGGAGCGTCAGGTCATGCGTGGGCTCATCTCGCGCGTGCAGCAGGATCCCCCCAGCATCGTCTTCCCCGAGGGCGACGATCCCCGCATCCTGCGCGCCGCGCGCATTCTCGCCGACGAAGGCATCGCGCGACCGATCCTGCTGGGTGATCTCGACGCCATCCGCCGCCAGGCCGATGACGCGTCGCTCACGCTCGAGGACATCGAGCTGATGAACCCGCGCTCCGCGCCCGACCGCGACAAGCTGGCCGAGGAGCTCTGGCAGCTGCGGCGGCGACGGGGGATTACCGTCCGCGAAGCGAAGGAGCGAGTCCTCGATCCGATCTACTACGGCTTGATGCTCCTGCGGGCGGGCCGCACGGATGCGCTGGTGGCCGGGGAAGAAATCGACTATCCCGACTCGATTCGGCCGGCGCTCGAGGTGATCGGTGTCGAGCCCGGCCGCAAGCACGTCAGCGGCATCTATATGATGATTTTCCGCCAGCAGACCTTCTTCTTCGCCGACACAACTGTAAACATCGAGCCGGACGCCGCGACCCTGGCTGAGATCGCGACCGCCACTGCGAAGTTCGTGACGCGACTCGGCATCGAGCCGCGCATCGCGATGTTGTCGTTCTCGAACTTCGGCTCGGTGAAGCACCCGGCTGCAACAAAAGTGCAACAGGCGGTCGCCATGTTGCACGAACGTGAGCCAGAGCTGCAGGTCGATGGGGAAATGCAGGCCGATACGGCGGTCGTGGAACGAATCCTGACGCGGGTGTATCCCTTTGCGAAGCTGCGCGGGCCGGCTAACGTGTTGATTTTTCCAGACTTGAACGCCGCCAACATCGCCTACAAGCTGCTCGCCCGGCTTGGCGATGCCCAGGCGATCGGCCCCATCCTTGTGGGGATGGACCGTCCGGTTCATGTCTTGCAACGGTTGTCAGAGGTTCCCGACATCGTGAATATGGCGGTAATTGCGGCCGTCGACGCCTTGGAGCATCGCCGCCTCGCTTCAACCAAATAGACCATGGGTATTGCGACCGAACAGCGACTGTACCGGAATCTGACGCCGTCTCAGCTGTATGAGCACGCCCTCCGCCGCGGCGAAGGGATCGTGACGAACAGCGGGCGCGGGGGGGCGAGGGGGGGACCATTCGCCGCCGTGACGTCACCGCACACCGGCCGCAGCCCGAACGACAAATTCCTCGTGCAGGAGCCTGACTCCACACACCTCATCTGGTGGGGGAAGGTGAATCAGCCGATCGCGCCGGAGAAGTTCGACCGGCTCAAGGCCGATGTCGAAGCGCACCTCGCCACTCAGGAGCTGTTCGTACGCGACGTCTACGCGTGCGCCGACCCCAATTACCGGCTGCCGATTCGTTTTATCACGCCGAACGCGTGGCACGCGCTGTTCGTCTACAACATGTTCTTGCGGCCGGCGGACGGCGAGCTGTCGCGGTTCGTGCCCGGGTTCGAAGTCCTGCACGCGCCCGAGTTCCACGCGGACCCACAGGTTCATGGCACGAAATCGGGTACCTTCATCATCGTCAGCTTCGCGCAACGGACGATCCTCATCGGCGGCACCCGGTACGCGGGTGAGCTCAAGAAATCAATCTTCACGATTCTCAATTACCTGTTGCCCCTGCAGGGCGCGCTCTCGATGCACTGCTCCGCCAACGTCGGCAACCAGGGGGACTGCGCGCTCTTCTTCGGTCTGTCGGGCACCGGGAAGACGACGCTGTCCGCGGATCCGGAGCGGCGCCTGATCGGCGACGACGAGCACGGCTGGTCCGACGCGGGCATCTTCAATTTCGAGGGCGGGTGTTATGCCAAGGTGATTCGGTTGTCGCGCGAGGGGGAGCCGGAGATCTACGCGACGACCGAAATGTTCGGCACGGTACTCGAGAACGTGGACGTGAATCCCGCCACCGGTGCCGTGGATCTGAACTCGCAGCGGATCACCGAAAACACGCGCGCCTCATACCCGATTCACTACATCCCAAACCACGTGCCGGAAGGGATGGCGGGACATCCCAAGCACATCGTCTTCCTCACCTGCGACGCCTTCGGGGTGATGCCGCCGATCGCGAAGCTGACTTCCCAGCAGGCGATGTATCACTTCCTGTCGGGGTACACGGCAAAAGTCGCGGGCACCGAACGCGGCGTGACCGAGCCCAAGGAAACGTTCTCGGCATGCTTCGGTGCGCCCTTCCTGCCCCTGCCGCCCACCGTCTACGCCAAGATGCTCGGCGAGCGGATCGCGAAGCACACGGTGCAGTGCTGGCTCGTAAACACCGGTTGGACCGGCGGACCATATGGTGTGGGACATCGCATGGATCTCAAGCTGACGCGCGCCATGGTGCGAGCGGCGCTCGCGGGACAGCTGGACAACGTGCCCACGCGGCGCGAACCGGTATTCGGGTTGCATGTGCCGCGGCACGTGCCAGGGGTCCCGGACGACTTGCTGGATCCACGCACGACCTGGAAAGAACCCGCGGCCTACGACGCCCAAGCCAACCGGCTGCTGGCGCTGTTCGAGAAAAACTTCGAGCAGTTCAAGGATCTCGTGCCCGACTCTTGAGCTCCAGCCAGTTCGAGGTCATTCGCGACCCGCTCTGGAACAACATCCGCCTCGAGCCCCAGGCGCTTGCCGTCCTCGACACGCCAGCCGTACAACGCCTGCGCTACGTGCGCCAGCTTGGCCACGCGTTTCTGGTCTATCCCGGCGCTACCCATACGCGGCTCGAGCACGCCCTCGGCGCCTATCATCTCGCGCGCCGCGTCGTGGCGGAGCTCGGAGATGCCGATTCGGAGGAAGGCCTGGCGGTGCGTCTCGCCGCGCTGCTCCACGACATCGGCCACTATCCGTTTTCGCACGCGCTCGAAGAGGCGGGACTCCCGCATCATGAGACGCTGGCGGCGCGGCATCTGGGCAGCGGCGCGCTCGCCGCAGCGCTCGACAACCTGCCGATCCCGACCGAGCGCCTGCTCGCACTGATCCAGGGCACGAGCGCGGCGCGACTCGCTGGGCTCGTCTCGGGATCGATCGACGTCGACAAACTCGACTACCTGTCGCGCGATGCGATGATGTGCGGCGTGCCGTACGGCGTCATCGACGTGGACCGGCTGCTCACGTCCCTAACAGTGTCCGCGGAGGGAGTGGCGCTCCACCCCAAGGGGCTGGCCGCGCTCGAGTCGCTGCTGTTCGCGAAGTACCAGATGTATCGCAATGTGTACTGGCATCACGCGGTGCGGAGCGCGACGGCGATGTTCAAGCGGCTGGTGCGCCGCGCAATCGCCGCGCGCCGGCTGACGTCCGAGGATATCGCGGCCTTAACCGATGACGCGTTGATCCACGAGCTGGAGCGGCACGACCAGACCGGCCTGGCCCGGGGGCTGCGCGAGCGCCGGCTCGCCAAACGGGCGCTTGACATTCAGATCCCGACTTGTTGGAGCGCGTGGAAGAGCGGCTCGCGCGCGAGCTCGGACTGCACACGGATCAGCTGTTTCTGGACTTCCCCGCCAAGCCCGACATGCTCGACGTCGCCGTACCCGTGGTGGGACGCAGCGGCAGCGCGGGCGAGCACCTCGGGCTCGCCCGCGTTGCGACGGAGCTGCATCGCTCCGCCCAGCGCTTGCGGGTATTCGTGCTCGAGCCGGCCCAAGTGCCGGCGCGGCCCGTTATGGAGCTGGTCATGCTGCCCCGCGAGGAGGCGGCGGCACGTCTGGTGAGTGGTGGGGCGATCCTGCGGACTTAGCGCGGCCGCGTCACCGTCTGCTGCGTTTTCACATCATCCGGCGCCGGCGCTTCCACCGAATCGATGCGCACGATGATCGCCGTGATGTTGTCGAGACCGCCGTGCCGGTTGGCTTCCGCGATCAACGCATCGACCTCATCCTGCGGCATGCGGTCGGGGGAGAGCAGCTCCGCCAACTGGTAATCCTCCAGCATCCCGGTCAGGCCGTCGGACGCCAGTAGGAACACATCCTGCGCCTTCACCGTCCCGGCGTAGATGTCCGGCATCACGTCGCTGTTCGCACCGACGCAGCGCGTGATCACGTTGCTGTAGGGGTGCGTCCGGGCCTGCTCGGGGGTCAAATAGCCGGCATCGACCTGCTCCTGCACATACGAATGGTCCTTCGTCAGCTGGCTGAGACGGCCATCTCGCAGTAGGTACGCTCGGCTGTCCCCGACCTGACCGATCAGAAAGCGCGTTTCATACAGCGTCAGCGCGGTGACGGTCGTCCCCATCCCGCGCTTGTCATGCTCGGTGAGTGTGCGCTGGAAGATCGCCCCGTTGGCCGTCTGGATCGCGGCGCGCATGCGCTCGGCCACCTGCTCGTCACTGAGACCGCGGACTGAATGGATCTCGTCGGCGACGATGTGCACCGCCATCTCGCTCGCGACTTCCCCCGCCGCGTGGCCACCCATACCATCGGCCACGACGAAGATCCCCCGGTCGGGAATCATGCGGAAACTGTCCTCATTCCCCGACCGGATGACGCCGACGTCGGTGCGACCTGCGGAGGTGATATGCACGGTGATCCTTAAATAAACACCCAGTAAACCACTCCAATGATCCCGAGCACTAGGACTGCGGCACTCCCGCCACAGCCTTTTCCCTTCTTTGGCTGCTGGGCGACCGGCGGCTTGGCCCCGGGCTTCGGCTTTTTGGGGGGGCGCGGGGAAGGCCCCGGCTTTGCCGCTACTGGTGCGGCCTTCGGTGGCGCTGCGGCAGGCCTAGGCGCGGGGGGAGGGGGAGGGGGAGGGGGAGGTGCCGCTGCAGCCTTGGGAGGGTGCGGCGACATCGTCATCACCTCGATCACCCGAGTGCTGCCTCCCTTTTCCACACCCACGGAGTCGTCGGTCGGCTCGAACACGGTCGAGACGTCCCCGAACCGCACCGTCGCCCCCGGCGCCAGCGGCGCTTCCCCCTTCACCTGATCCCCGTCGATGAACGTGCCGTTCGTCGAGTCGAGATCCACCAAGACCCATACGCCTTCGCGCCGTTGCAGCTTCGCGTGCGTCGTGGACACGGACTCATCAGGGAACACGATGTCGTTGTAGTCCGCCCGCCCGATATTGACGACGGGCGTTTTGACGATCAGTCGTTGCCCCTTCAGCGCGCCGGCGCGGACCAGAAAATTCGCGAGAACCGTACTTGCAGGCCGCGGCGCCGCCGGCACGCCATGCACGGTCTCTCTGAGTCTGTCACCCACCGCGGGTGCCGAGCCCTTGGTTGGGGGAACGGAGGAGGGGGGAACGGCCGAGGAAGGGTTTGCGGGTGGCGGAGAAGGAGCCGCAGTATCCGCGTAAAACCGGAACTTCTCTTCACCGATGGTGATCACGTCCGCACGGGCAAGCAGCCGCTGACCTTCGACGCGGACGTCGTTCACGGATGTGCCGTTCGTGCTGGAATCGACGAGGAGGTAGCCTTTCGGCGTCGGCACGATTTCCGCGTGGCGGCGCGAGACATCCTTGCCTGACACGACCACGTCGCAGGACGCGTCCCGCCCAAAAACAAGGGACGAGCCGGCAACGGCGTATTCTCTGCCATCGGTGAGGGACACAACGCGGCCACCGGTGTTCGCGGTGGCCCCCCCCTTGCCGCCTTTGGCTTCCGCCTTCGCTTGCGCCATCGCCTGCGGCACGCTCATCGCCTGCACGTACTGTGTACTGCCGCTCCGCCGCTCGTCGACGAAGGTCAACTCCTGTCCCGCGACTTCGACCTTGTCGCCATGGAGGAGGGGTGTCGGCTCCGCGCCGAGGCGGACGCCGTTGATCAGAACTTCAGCTTCCGGAACTGCTTTTGAGATGACAACCTGTCCGTCCGGCAGGGACTTCAGCTTCGCATGTCGAGGGAGGACGCCTGGGACGGCGAGCGGGATCGCGCTGCCCGGATCGGATCCGAGCACCACTTCCCCCTGCGGGAGTGTGAACCTCTGCCCCCCGCGCCCGCCCATTTCAAGCAACGCCATGCGCCCGCACTCCCCGATCTTTGGCCAAGGCCGTCAAGTTACGCCCGGCCGTATAACCGGGCAAGGAAGCTGCAGTTAGGTGATCCCGACGGCCTCTTCGCGTCCGATCAGGCCGCGGCGCAGCCAGTACCAGAAGATCAGCGAGCCGACGATCACCGTCGCGTAGCTGTTGATGAACCGCCAGATCAAGGTGTAGCTGGGTGTCAATTCGCGCGGAACGTAGATCGACATCACCGCGGCCGACGTCAACTCCGCGAGACCCGACGCCCCCGGCGTCGGCGCAAAATAGAGTAGGAACGCGATGAGCGTCTGCAGCAGGAGGATGTCCGTAAAGTCGGCGGGGATGCCGAGGACCCGGAGTGTGACGTATCCCGCCAGCAGCTTGTTGGCGTGCGAGGGGGCCGAGATCACAATGGCGAGCAGCAGCGTCAGCCAACCCCGCGGTGAACCGAACGCCACCATGCAGTCGTGCCCGCGATCGACGCCCGCGGACAGCTTCTCCATGCGCTCCGCCATTCTTGGGCTGCGCCTCCCCATCCGCTCGGCAAGGCGTTGGATGAAGCGTTTGACCAGGCCCGGAGCGACGATCGCCAGCAGCATGAGCAAGCCGATGAGACCGAAGATCGTGAGGCTGGTCTTGAAGAGATCGTAGAGCGTGATGCCGAGCACGAGGCCATGCTGGGCGAGCGACTTCCCCGCTCCGAACCAGACCGCGAGCGGTCCCGCGATCGCGAAGAAGCCTACGGTCGCGATGAACGTGACGAAGATCGAGCTGAGCGCGACGGGGACGGGCACCCCGGCGCGCTTCATGACCCACGTGGACATCGGGGCGGACCCGGACTGAAACGGCGTGAGGTACGCCCCCCACGCCCCGAAGCCACCTGCCAGGATCATGTCCCGCAGCCTGACGCCGGGATGTACGTAGCGGGTGCAGACCCAGAGCCGAAGCCCGCCTCCGACCCAGTCCATGGACGCCAGAACGAGTCCCACGAGCATCCAGCCCCAGTGCAGGCGCAGGAAGGGAGTCAGAAAAACGTCGACGCGATCGCCGAAGCGAATCAAGTAATAGCCGACGAGGAGGGCGACTCCGCAGAGGGAGATGGCGGCGAACAGCTCTAGGCCGCGGCGTAGCAGGCGAGGGGTGAGCACCAAAGGCACGCGGCAAACTAGAGAGATTCGGTTGGTCTGGCCAGCGAGCTACCCGCAGTTGTTATGTTTACGGGTTATGCGCCATCCCCCCGAGCGTGTGGTTCTCCGCAACGTACGCCAGCACAATCTGAAGGGCATCACCGTCGAGTTCCCGCGCCGGGCGCTCTCGGTGGTCACCGGTCCATCCGGCTCGGGGAAAAGCTCGCTCGCGTTCGATACGCTCTATGCCGAAGGGCAACGGCGTTACATCGAGTCGCTCTCGACGTACGCTAAGCAATTCCTCGAACGGATGCCGAAGCCGCTCGTCGATGCGATGGAGGGGCTGTCGCCCGCGGTCGCGATCGAGCAGAAAAACCCCACCACCTCCAGTCGTTCCACGGTCGGAACAGCCACCGAAATCGCCGATTTTCTGCGGCTTTTGTGGGCCCGGGCGGGGACACAAACCTGCCTCCAGTGCGGGCGGGATGTGAAACGGGACACCGTGCAAGAGGCGGTCGACTGGCTGCTCTCGGGAAACGGGACACGGGAAACGGGAAACGTGGTCGTGGCATTTCCATTGCCTCCATCGGCGCAGCGTCCCGACGTCGAGATCGCCGCGCAATTGCGCGCCGCAGGATTCGTGCGCGCCCAAGTGGATGGTGAGGTCGTACGACTGGACGACGCGGGCGCGGAACAACGCGTCCGCGCCGGTACGGATGTGCTGGTTCTCGTCGATCGCATCCCCGCGACCGCAGAGCACCGCGGCAGGCTGGCCGAGGCCGTGGCGACGGCATTCAGCGAGGGCGAAGGGGTGGCGCTGGCCCTCAACAACGGTGACCGCCGGCGCTTTTCCGAGCACCCCGCTTGCTCGGCCTGCGGTTGCGCCGCACCGGTGCTCACGCCGACCCTGTTTTCCTTTAATAATCCGCGCGGCGCATGCCCAACCTGCAACGGCTTCGGCGCGGTGCTCGAGTACGACGAATCGTTGATCGTGCCGGATCCGAAGCGGTCACTGGCCCAAGGTGCCCTCGATCCGTGGACCAAGCCAAGGTACGAGGGCCGCCGGCGGTTGCTGCGCGAGACCGTCCGCGCGCGTGGGATCGCGCTCGACGCGTCCTGGCAGGACATCCCGGCGCGTGAGCGCCAGTTCCTCCTGCATCACAAGGGCGGCCGGTACCTCGGCATTTTCCCGTTTCTCGAGCGGCTCGAGGCAAAGCGGTACAAACAGTACATCCGGGTGTTCCTGCGGCAGTACCAGCTCGCCAAGACGTGTCCGGGATGTGGGGGGGCGAGGCTCAAGCCCGAATCGCTCGCGGTGCGCGTGGCCGGAAAGACGATCGCCGAGGCGTCCGCGCTCACAGCCTCTGATCTCGCAGATTGGCTGGATCACCTCAGATTGCCTGCGTTCCAACAGACCGTGGCGAACCACATCCTCCAGGAGCTCCGGGCGCGTGTGGGCTTTGTAAACGATGTCGGTCTCGGCTATCTCACGCTCGACCGGCAAACGCGAACCCTCTCCGGCGGCGAGGCGCAGCGCATCGCGCTCTCCAACGCGCTCGGGTCCCGCTTGGTCGACACGCTGTACGTGTTGGACGAGCCATCGATCGGCTTACATCCCGCGGATGTGGATCGACTGCTCGGCTTGCTGCGCAAGCTGTCGGACGCCGGGAACACGGTCGTCGTCGTCGAGCATGATCCCGCGGCGATGCGCGCGGCCGACTGGATGGTCGAGCTCGGGCCGGCGAGTGGCGATGCCGGCGGACAGCTCGTGTATCAGGGACCCGCGGCCAAGGTCAGCGAAGCGGCGACACTGACCGGCCAGTATCTGTCGGGTGAAAAGCGGATCGGCGTGCCGTCCGCCCGCCGGCCGGCGGTACGCTGGCTCGATGTCAAGGGCGCCCGGCTTCACAACCTCGCCGGCGTCGATGTCCGCATTCCCCTCGGCACACTCACCGCGGTGACCGGCGTCTCCGGCTCGGGCAAATCGACGCTGGTGCATGATGTGATCTACCGGCAGCTCGAGTCACGGCTGCGCGGCGAGCACACCGCGAAGCAGCATCTTGGCGAGCCCGTGGGCGATGTCCTGTCGCTGAAAGGCTGGGAGCAGCTCGAGGACGTCGTGCTGATCGATCAAGCCCCGATCGGGCGGACGCCGCGCTCGAATCCCGTCACATACGTAAAGGCGTTCGACGAACTGCGCGCGCTGTTCGCGAATGAGCCGCTCGCGCGCGAGCGCGGCTACGAGCCCAGCACGTTTTCGTTCAACGTAGCCGGCGGCCGCTGCGAAGGCTGTGAAGGCGCCGGCCACGTCCTCATCGAGATGGTGTTCCTCGCAAATGTGTTCGTCCCGTGCGAGGTGTGTGGCGGTTCGCGGTTCAAGCGCGAGGTGCTCGATGTCAAACTTCAAGGATCGAGCATCGCCCAGGCGCTCGAGTGGACCGTGGATGAAGCGATCAGGCGCCTGCACCGACAGGCGCGGCTGGCCCGTTGTCTCTGGTATCTGCAGCAGGTCGGACTCGGCTATCTGCGGCTCGGCCAGCCGGCCACCACGTTGTCGGGTGGTGAAGCGCAGCGGTTGAAGATCGCCCGCGAGCTCGCGCGCGCCCGCGGCGGGAGGCGGCTCTACATCCTCGACGAGCCCACGACGGGGCTCCATCTCGACGACGTGCGCGTCCTCTGTCGCGTGCTTGATCGGTTGGTGGACGCGGGACACACCGTGCTCGTCATCGAGCACAATCTCGACGTCATCAAGCGGGCGGACTGGGTGATTGATCTGGGACCGGGGGCCGGCGATCAGGGAGGCCGGATCGTTGCAGCGGGCACGCCCGAAGATATCGCCCAGGTCGCGGAGTCAGCGACAGGAAGATACTTGCGGGATTTGGCGTGACGCGCCGTCGCGCCGATCTGTTGTTGATCACCGCGGCGGCGGTGTGGGGCGTGAGCTTCGTCGTGGTCAAGGAAGCACTCGCTTCCGCTTCTCCCCTGCTCTTTCTCGCCGCGCGCTTCACGATCGCGACGCTCGTGCTCGCGCCGCTCGTCAACGTGCGCGGGGGATTTTCGCGCGACGAGCTGCGCGCTGGCCTGATCCTCACGCTGCTGCTGGCGTCGGGATTCGCGACACAGGCCTACGGACTGCAGTTCACGACGCCGGCGCGCTCGGCCTTCATCGTCGCGATGTCGTCGGTACTCGCGCCGTGCATTGCGCTCGTGCTGCTCAAGCATCGCACGGGCTGGATGGTGGTGCTGGCCCTCGTCATCGCCGGCGTGGGGATTTATTTCCTGACCGCCCCGGACGCCGGCGGCCTCAATCGGGGCGATCTCTGGACGCTGATCACGGCAGTCGTTTTCGGTGGGCACATCGTCGCCGTGTCGGAGTTCTCGAAGCGCTTCGACGCTCAGCGCCTGGTCTGGCTGCAGCTCCCCGGCACGGCAATCGGCAGTCTCATTGCGGCACTACTCCTCGAGCATCTGCGGTTCGACTGGTCGCTGGGTCTCCTCGCCGCGCTGCTGTTTCTCGGGATCATGTCCACGGTGGTGGCCCTGGTGTGGCAGTTCCGCGCGCAGCGGGAGATGTCGTCGGCGCGGGCGTCGCTGATCTTCTGCTTCGAGCCGGTGTTCGCGGCACTGACCTCGTGGCTGTTCTGGGGCGAGCACTTCACGCTGCCGCAGGGCATGGGGGCCGCTCTGATTCTCAGTGGGATGGTCCTGGCCGTCATCGGCGAGGCGCGAGCAGAGACGCCCGCGACATGAGTGGGTAGTCGTAGGGCAAGCCCTACACCTGTCGCAAGCATCACTGACATGCAACGGCCGAGATACTTTCTTACTGTGAGGTCCCCATGACTTCCCCGCTGCGAGTGGTGCTGGTCGAAGACTCCGAAGCCGACGCGGAGTTGCTCGCGCGCGAGCTAAAACGCGCCGGGTTCGACGTCACGTGGGAGCGCGTGCAGTCCGCAGCCCACCTGGAGCGGGTGCTCGAGCGCGGCCCGTGGGACATCATCGTCGGCGACAACAGCATGCCCGGCTTCAGCGGCACCGAAGCACTCTCGCTGGTGCGCGCGCGCGGGTTGGACATCCCCTTCATCTTCGTTTCGGGCACCATGGGCGAGGATCTTGCCGCGCGCGCGCTCGAGGCCGGCGCGGGTGACGCGCTGGCCAAGGGCAACCTGCGACGTCTCATCCCGGTCATCCGTCGCGAGCTCCGCGACGCCGAGGAGCGGCGTGGGCGCCGGCAGACCGAAGCCGCGCTGCGCGCCTCCGAAGCGAGCTACGCGACTCTCGTCGAGAAGGCGCCGCTCGGCATCTACCGCTCGACGCCGGCCGGACGTTTCCTCTCGGCCAACCCCGCCCTCGCGCGCATGCTCGGGTACGGGTCGGTGGACGAGGTGCTGGCGCTGAACATGACGCGCGATGTGTACGCCGATCCCGACGAGCGCCGCCGGCTGATCGAGCAGGATACGTACACCGAGCGGGTCTACGATGAGCTCGAAGCCACCTGGAAGAAGCAAGACGGCACGCGCATTCGCGTGCAGCTGAGTGTCCGGGCAAGCCGAGATGCTCAGGGACAGGTCGAGTACTATGAAGCGTTCGTGCGCGACATCACGGGCCAGCGTCAGCTCGAGGCGCAGCTCGCGCAGGCCCAGAAGATGGAGGCGATCGGCCGGCTCGCCGGCGGCGTGGCGCACGACTTCAATAATCTGCTCACGGTCATTCTGAGCTACAGCGATTTGCTGCTCGAGGACCTTCCCCAGGACGCGGCCACACGCGACGACATCGAGCAGATCCGCAAAGCGGCGCAGGGCGCGAGCGCGCTGACGCGCCAGCTGCTCGCCTTCAGTCGGCAGCAGGTGCTGCAGCCGAAGATCGTCGACCTGAACGCCGCCATCACGGGAATCGAAAAGTTACTGGCCCGTGTGCTGCGCGAAGATATTCAGTTGCGCTGCGCCCTCGCGCCGGATGCCGGCACCGTGAAGGTGGATCCGGGGCAGCTCGAGCAGGTGCTCATGAATCTCGCCGTGAACGCGCGCGACGCCATGCCCAACGGCGGCCGGCTGACGATCGAGACGGCCAATGTCGACCTGGATGAGACTTATGTGGAGGCGCATCCCGTCGCCGCCCCCGGTCGCTATGTCATGCTGGCCGTGACCGACACCGGTGTCGGGATGGACGCCGTCACCCAGGCGCGCATCTTCGAGCCATTCTTCACAACCAAGGACGCCGGGAAGGGCACCGGCCTCGGCCTCGCCACCGTCCAAGGCATCGTGCAGCAATCCGGTGGGTTCATCTGGGTGTACTCCGAGCCGAACCACGGCACGTGCTTCAAGGTCTACTTGCCGCGCCTCGACGCTCCGGTCTCGAAGGCCGAGGATGCTGCCGGCGACGCCATGCACGGTACGGAAACCGTGCTCGTGGTCGAAGACATGGCCGCGGTGCGCGCGGTGACGTGCGAAATGCTGAAGCGCTTTGGGTTCACGGTGTACGATGCCGCCGACGGCATTACCGCCGTGCAGATCGCGGAGCAGCTCACCGGGCGGATCGATCTGCTGCTGACGGACGTGGTGATGCCGGACATCAACGGCCGGGATTTGGCGTCCCGCTTCCGGAAAACGCGACCGGAGCTCAAAGTCCTGTTCATGTCAGGCTATACGGATGACGCCGTGGTGCGCCACGGCATTCTCCAGGAAGGCATCGCGTATTTGCAGAAGCCGTTCACGCCGAAGTCACTCGTCCGGAAAGTGCGCGAGGTACTCGACCGGCAGTAAGGCCTTGGTGCCTCGTACAACCCCGCCTATATTTCGCGCCTCTTCCCGAGTAGCTCAGTTGGTAGAGCAGCCGGCTGTTAACCGGCGGGTCGCAGGTTCGAGTCCTGCCTCGGGAGTTCAGTAGTTCCTCCTGCCGCAACGAGTTCCGACCTAGGCCCCGAAGCCGCCCCCGGCTCCGGTACGGTCTGGGTACCATACGACGATATGCGAAGTCAAGCGCACAGGTTAGCAGGCGTTCGTCGTGAAACGAGTAACACCCTCCCCTCCGCAACCATGATCAACGGCGACAGGCAGCAAGCTGTTCAGGTCATCGAGCGGACGGGGAGGAGGTGGAAGGGAGTCCGAGTGCTGGGATGGCTTCTCATTCTCGTCGCAGCCTTCCTGCTCTTTGGGAAGTGGTCCTCAGCTGATTCCAGAGGTTGGCCGCTGGTTTCTCGATTGGGCTGGCGGGCGTCGCATGCTTTTGGATCAGTAAAGCAGGTGCCTGGTGGTACCACGGGTGAGCGAGGCGGTCCTACGAGCGAAGCACCTGGACGAACGCGTGCAACGCTCTCGGGATCTGTCTCAGTTGCTCGTCGACGAGCCGGGGCAGCAGAATAGGCCGGGGCTCAAACTGTCGCATCCAGTTCTTCCAGTTCACAGCCCCGCTTCCACGTTGGCTTCCGGCGGATAAGTGATTGTCGTGCCGCAGACGTGTGCGAAGGCCGTCAGCCCGTGCGGCTGGCATCGTGTCTTGCTGATGATTTCCTCGACGTGCAGATCGTGGACCAGCAGCGCGTCGGCGATTAGTGAGCGATGGCAGCGCCACGGCACTGCCTCAGCGCACATCAGCACCATACGCTCGCGTTTCGCCTTTGCAATGAGCTCAGCCAAGTTGTCCGCAAATTCCGAGGTCTGCATATAGTCGGCAAAACCGCGGAAGGACAGGTTCCGCCATCCCGTATTCAAGGATCCTGGATGAGTGCGGCGGAAGCCTCCCAGGCCAACAACGTGCTCATAAGCGATGCCATTGGCAGCGAGCTCGACCGGTAGGGTATCGAGGTTGAACTGCGGGTTGTGGCGGGAGCGTGGTATAGTGCGCACGTCCATGAGTCGGGCCACCGAATGCGCTTTTAGCAAAACAACGAACTCGGCGAGCGGCCGTGTCGAATGGCCCACGGTCAGTACCACGGGTTCGGAATCGTGCTGCGCGGTTACTTGCGTCAACGCAGGGTCAGTGCATTGACTCGCGCGCGCAACTCCGGCACGAGTCCTCGCTCAAACCAGGGATGGCGCTGGAACCACGGCTGATTGCGAGGCGAGGGGTGGGGCAACGGGAAATAATCGGGAGCATACTCCTCCCAGCGCTTGACTGTTTCCGTCAGTGACTGCCTGCGACGCCTGCCAAGAAAGTGGCGCTGGGCGTACTGGCCGATCAGCAGCGTCAGTTCAATCCTCGGCAGTCGTGCGAGCAATTGGTCGAGCCATAGCGTCGCGCATTCGCGGCGCGGCGGGATATCGCCACCGTTGCCTCGCCCTGGATAGCAATATCCCATGGGAATAATTGCGATGCGCGATTCGTCATAAAACACGTCCTTGTCCACGCCCATCCACGCGCGCAGCCGATCTCCGCTAGGATCGCCCCACGGAATACCGGTGTTGTGCACGCGCAAACCGGGCGCTTGTCCCACGACCAGGATTCGTGCCGTTGCCCCGGCGGACAGCACCGGCCGGGGGCCGAGCGGCAGATCCGCCTCGCACGCCCGACAACTGCGCACAGCCGCCAGCAGGGCTTCGAGGGTGAGATGGACGCTCGCTGTCACTGTACTTCCTCGTCCAGCCCGATGAGTTGCTTCACCTGATTGAGCGTCGGCTCAGCGACCATACGGGCTCGCTCAGCACCCTCCGCGAGGATCGCATCAAGTGTCGCCAGTTCGGCAGACAGATCGAGGTACCTTTGCCGAATGGGTTCAAACGTGGTGATCACCAGATCCGCGACCGCGCGCTTCAAGGCGGCGTATCCCTTGCCCTCGAACTCGGTATGGATTGCCTCACGGGACCGGCCTGATAGAAGCTTATAGATCGTTAGGAGGTTAGTCACCCCCGGGGACGCCTGATCCGACCGAACTTCTCGCCCGGAATCGGTGACCGCGTGCATGATCGCCTCGCGGATCACGTCTGGAGGATCGACCAGGCCGATCGCGTGGCGGTCCCGCGTCTCCGCAACGCTCTTACTCATCTTCGCGGTTGGATCGTCCAGGCCCATGATCCGTGCGCCGCCCGGCCGGACCATGGATTCCGGGAGTTTAAAGACCTGACCGAAGAGTGTGTGAAACCGCCGTGCGATGTCGCGGGTGAGTTCGATGTGTTGCCGCTGGTCCTCACCGACCGGGACCAAGTCAGCGCGATAGAGGAGGATGTCCGCCGCCTGCAGCACGGGGTACGCCAGCAGCCCCGTCCCGACGCTCTCGAGAGCGGCGGCGCGGGCCTTGAACTGAATCATGCGCTCGAGCCAACCCACCGGCGTCACACAGCTGAGAAGCCAAGCCAACTCAGCATGCGCGCCGACCCGGGACTGCACAAACAGGGTTGCCCGTACGGGATCGATCCCGCAGGCCAGGAGCACGGCCGCCGTCTCCCGAACCTTGGCCCGGAGTTGAGTGGCCCGCACGTTCTCGGGAGTCGTCAGGGCGTGCAAATCGGCGATGCAGACGATCACCTCGTGATCTTCCTGCGCGGCGACCCAGAGGCTGATCGCACCGAGATAGTTGCCGAGGTGGAGCTGGCCGGTCGGCTGGATACCGGAGAAGACGCGCCGTTTGGCCACCACAGGCTGCCCAGGCATCACGCGTGGTTACCAGCCGTGAGCAGCAGGCTCCGCTGGCAGTAGCGGCAGCTCGTGGTACGAGGGACACTCCAGCGCCCCGTCACGTCGAGTGCCTGTTCGCGCCCGCAATCCGGGCAGGTCCCCCGACCCGCCAACGCCACCTGTTCGGCGGTGAGACGCCGGGCGAATGTGTACATGCCGTAAAGAAAAAACGACGGGACCAGCACGAAGTGCGCTATGGGGATCAGCACGCTCACCAGCGCCGCGCCCCACCAAGTACCGAGCCCCTTGAGCGCCCGCCGCACTCGCTGAGCGCGATCGTAGGAGACGACGCGCACGGTCGCGGCCGTCCGTCCGCTGTAACCGGTGACCTCCACCCGGCGTTCCTCCCCGATCACCGCTTACAGCCTTCGATCGAGGAACGCCTTGAGCGCGACGGCGCCATTGCGCGCAACGTCATGCGCGGCGTAGATGAACGTGACTCGCCCACGTCGAGCCGCGCTGAGAAGCGGTACCCAGGCGGCGCGATGCGCACGCAGCTCGGTGAAATACCGGTGCCGAAACTCCGGCCACTTCTTTGGGTCGTGGCTGAACCACTTTCGCAGATCTGCGCTCGGCGCGACGTCCTTGAGCCAGTTATCGAGCTTCAAACGCGTTTTCTTCACACCCCGGGGCCACAATCTCTCCACGAGAACACGCACGCCATCGTCGGTGGTGGCGGGATCATAGGCACGTTTGAGTCTGATCATATGATGCTCCTTTCAATCAAGTCGCCCACTCGGGCACTCCGCATTCCGGACACTGGATATTGATGAACACGAGCCACTCGAGAATGTCCTTCGCGCCTGGCAATTCGGGACCGCGTGCTGGCAGGTAGGCCGCAAAGATCTCGCGAAACCGGTCTGTGACGAACACGGCGGGCGCAGGCCGCCCTGCAGCGTCCGTCGCGCCTACGGCGCGATGAACGTGCCCCCCGTCGTCCAGCAACGTCGGAAATCCCTTCGGGCCACGCTGTGCAGCGATATGCGGCGAGGTCACAATGACAACCACTTGCGCCGCCTCCGCCGTGAGCTCTTCAGTGCGCGACAGGAGTTCCTGCACGAACGCGGTAACCGGGCTCTCGCCCATCACATCTGCGGCAAAGACGACCACCAGATTGCGACGCCCTCGATAGCTCTCCAAGAGAGCCGCAAAGCCATCCGGGAGCGTGAATACCGGAAAGGTCTCCCCGGGTTGAGCAAATGCCGACGTCATTCTTAACGAGCCCCTGCCGATGGCGTGAGGAGCATCGCCGGTGCCTGGGCTGTCGTGCTGACTCGGAGCCGGATCCACATCCCGGCTGCGCCGTGTCCGGGCACTCCACAGAAGATGAGGTACTCGCCAGCAGGCTGCGCCGCAAAGCGCATGACATCCGTGCTTTCCGGAGGAAGTCCTGTCGCCAGCTGGAGCGTGAAAGCGCGTGGGATCGCAGGGCCGACAGGCTGCGCTGGCAGCGGTGTCTGAGGAGCAATCACCTCAGCACTATGAGGCAGCATCCCGTCGTGGTTGCGGAACTCGATCTTTGTATCCCACCCGACGGGCACGACCAGCGTGAGCTCCCCGTCGCGGAAGCCATTGAAGTTCAAAGCGCCGTTCAGGCCCGTGAGTCCGGCGATCAACTGAAAACGAGCGGTCTTGGCAGCCCTATCAAAGCTCAGCCAGGTCGTATCCACACGCTGTTGCTCGGCGTTGCGTCGTTGCTGAGCGTGCGCGGGCACTGCAAGCGATCCGATGACCAATACCGTCACCACCAGCGTGAGCCAACGCAACTTCGTACCGGTAGCGAAGCTAGACATGGTCCCACATCCTTCCAAAGAGTTGATATCCCATCACACATTCGGGTCGTCTGATTCGGCTTCTCGCAACGTTGCCAACAGCGGATGCCCTCGCGCGACGATCATGATCGCGATCGCCGCGCCGATTAGGCTCCCGCCGAAGATCCTGACCCAGGCAAGGTGCCCAAGTCCCAGATGCGACAACAGGACCGTCACCATTACGAAGGCGAATTCGACAACCACGAACACGAACCCGAGCACTCCGATGAGACTCGGCTCTCGAGCCGCGCTGTGTACGGCGGCCACGATGACAACACCGTACGCGAGGTTGAGCACGTAATGGAGAACCGTGAACTGGGCGATGCCGCCCAATACCGTGAAGGTCCGGAACGGCTCTCCGGCCAGGGCGTCGACGACGGCAATCCAAATCCAGATGCTGGTCGCGATCACAAGGCCAAGCTTGATCCCTTCTCGCACGGCGTTGTGCTTCACCTCTGCCCTCCGATCGGATGCACCCGACGCTCGGCAAGAATCCGCTCGACGCCCGGGAATGCTCCGCGGGCGGCATCGGGGACGCGGCGCCAACCGTCGGTTCCCGGCCTACCGACCCAGTAATCGAACGGCTCGGCGCCGGGCCCGAGCGGCTTCCCCACAACGATCCGACCCACCATCCCCGCCGCCTCGTGCGGCATGCAGTAGTAGTCATAGACTCCGGGAATGGTGAGCTTGACGTCGAAGGTTGCGCCGGGCTTCACGAGGAAGCCCGAGTCCCACGGCGCGGCGCCATCTGGAATTCGGAGCGAGTGCCGATCGTTGTTCGGGTGGTAGGCCGTCGTCGTGTGCACGTTTTCGCGTGCAATCCAACGCACCGTCGTACCCGGCTGCACATAGAGCCCGATTGGATCGAACCAGACCCGAGAGCCGAGGGCGTCGCTCCGCATCTCGATCAATTCGGGATCCGCTGAGTAACGGAGCCGCGCCCCGAACAGGGGCGCGATCCCTAAGCCGGCGAGCACAAGCCCGCCGGCCTTCAAGAACTCACGACGCGAAGCACTCGTCATTTGGCGAGCTGGGCCGCGCGCTGAGCTGAGACGTACCACACGATGATGTGGTAGTGCGGTTCCGCTACACCCGGATGTCCCGCGTTGAAGACGATGTCCACGTGATCGACGGGCTCCCGAGCGATCTTCAGACCGCTGAAGGCCTTCTGGGCGTTGATGTCCTTGAGTGGGATCATGTAGATGGAACTCAACAAGCGGCCTTGGTGGTCATACGCGAGAAACGGCCCCGCGGGGAGCGTCGCGGGGTCAACGTATAGTGTGCCGAGTCCGGGGACGAAGTCGGGGAGCGCAACGAGCGTGCTGACCTTCTTGTACTTACCGCCCGGCGGTTCCTGAAGCGGCGCGGCGGACGAGTCGGGGTGCATCCTGGATGCGCTGGGGAGCGGCGATTCGCGCTGGGCCGCGGCCATATCGGGGATCGTGAATAGCATCCCGACGCCGAGCGCAGTGGCGAGGGTAGTAAGCGCGAGACGTTTCATGTGAATCTCCATGTGAAGGGGTCTGGTCTACTTGCGACGGAGAGTAGCCGATCTCGCGTGAAGAAAGCGTGAATAAGGGAGGAATCTTTACGTAGTTACCACGTCTTTCCTCGCGGCTATCTTTCGGATGTGTCCGCGCCCGTGATCGCCCACGCTTCTTCGATTCAGCAACGCCTCAAGCAACTCGAGGTGGCCAGTTCGGTAATGATCACCGAGGTTTCCCTCGAAGGGGTCCTTTCGCGCGTGGCCCAGGTCGCGGCGGAGGTGATCGGCGCGCAGTACGCGGCGATAGGAGTCCTCGGATCCGACGGCAAGGTACTCGAGCACTTCACGACCTACGGCATCGACGCCGAACGACGAGCCAGCATCGGCCCGCCCCCGCGTGGGCATGGCATCCTGGGCCTTGTCCTCCGCGACGCGAAGCCAATCCGGCTACCAGATCTGACGAAGCACCCCGACTCGTGCGGATTTCCGCCACATCATCCGTCGATGAGCTCGTTTCTTGGAGTTCCGATCTTCGGCCGTGGTGGTGTCTTCGGAAGCCTCTACCTGACCGAGAAAACCAGTGGCGAGGCGTTTACTGAGGAGGACGAGGACCTCGCGATCTTGCTCGCGGCCAAAACCGCTGCGGCGGTTGAGAACGCGCGTCATCATGAGGAGAGCGCACGGCTGTTAGCTGAGGTACAGCAGCTCCAGCGGACCCGCGAACGGTTCTTCGCAATGGTAAACCATGAGCTTCGCAACGCCCTGTCGGCCGTCTACGGATGGGCAGAGATGCTAGTGCGCAAAAAAGACCCCGCGACAGTTCCTCGCGCGGCGTTCGAGGTCCTTGAATCCGCTCAGTACGCGGTTGGCCTGATCAGCGACCTGCTCGACCTAAGCCGATTGGACGAGGATCGTCTCAAGCCCGTGATCCGGCGCGTCGAGCCCGTATCAATGGCCCGCCATGCGGTGGGGCGAGTAACACCCGCGGCCAACCTGAAGCAGGTCATCCTGCAGCTGACCCCCAGCCCCGGTCTGCCAAATTGCGAAACCGATGCCAGCCGGGTCGAGCAGATCCTCGTCAATTTGCTCAGCAACGCGATTAGACACGCGCCCGAGCGAAGTTCCGTGACGCTCAGCATCACGGCGCGTAACGCGCGTGTCGTATACCAGGTCGAGGACGAAGGGCCCGGCGTGCCACCCAGTGACCTGGAGCGGATCTTTGACATTTACGTGACGAAAGCGGGCGAAGAGACTCAAGGTCTAGGGCTCGGACTGCCCCTGTCCCGGCGACTCGCTCGGTTGCTCGGAGGAGAGCTCCACGCGGTGGCTCATCCGGGGAAGGGCGGCTGTTTCATTCTGGAGGTTCCCGCCAGCCAATCATGAAGGCAACTTCACATTGGTTTCTAATCGCTTTCATCGAACGTTCGCAGATTCTCCGATGATGAAGATTCTGCTGGTGGAAGACGACCGAAAGGTCGCCGGGTTCATCGAACAAGGGTTACGGGAGGAAGGCTATGTCGTAGACCTTGCTCGTGACGGGGACGAAGCCACGACGATGGCGCACGTCAACGACTACGATGTCATCCTGCTCGACGTTGTGCTCCCGAAGAAGAACGGCTTCCAGATTGCTGCTGAGCTCAGGCGGGAGGGCCGGAGCACTCCAATCCTGATGCTCACGTCGCGCGACGCAACCGAGGACGTAGTCCGCGGACTGGACGCCGGCGCCGATGACTACCTCCCCAAGCCGTTTCAGTTCGACGAGCTGGTGGCCCGCGTCCGGGCGCTTTATCGACGGGGCGGTGCGGAACGGCTCGAGGTGCTGCGTTATGGCCCGGTCGCCTTGGATCGTCTGCGTCACGTCGCAATGGCCAATGATCAGCGATTGGACCTCACGCCCAAGGAATTCCAGCTTCTCGAGTACTTTCTGCTCCATCCCGAGGAGGTCGTTCGCCGCACCACCCTACTCGAGAAGGTATGGGACATGCACTTCGACCCTGATAGCAACGTGGTCGATGTCCACGTCGGAAACCTGCGTCGAAAGCTGATCCACGCAGCCGGCGAGCCGTTGGTGGCAACGGTGCGCGGCGTGGGCTTCAGCCTCCGCCGCGGAACTATCGACGAAATCCTGCCGGCCTGAACGTCCGCGCCCCGTTCCGCTTCCTATTCTCGCGTGCCACGCAGGCCGGGCGACGTGGGTCCGAGTTGTGCGATGGCACGACGACCCTGAGACGAAAGTTCGTTGGCGGTGAGTCCCCGCGTGACCCGCTGGATCATCGCGAACCACGCACGAAGGTGTCTGAGGAAACCGTAGGCCAGCGCAGCCGTGACCGCCGTCATCCCCTGGCGGCGTCCGAGCCGGTCGAGATCGTGGCGGACTTCATCGAGCGTCTCTGTTCTGGCGCCAAGCAGGAGCGCATTAGCAGGCCGAAGGAGCGGCATGATGGCCGCTACTAGGGTTCGCTGGCAGCGATACTGCCAGTCGAATTGATCGTTGAGGTATCGAACTGCGCTCCACCCGCTCCAAAAGTCGGCGCTGGGCGATAGTACTGGAGCAAGCCCCCGCAACGTTTCGTTCATCCACCGACTGTGGATAGGGCGGAGCGTGGCGGCGACGGTTGGTGCTACGCGCAGTGAGGCCGGTCCAACCTCACGGACGGCAACGAGGAGTGCAACGGTCATGAGGATCATGTCCTTTCGTTGAAGGGTCGTGATCCAGAATAGCGAGGCCGCTTGAAGAACGTATGAATAACGCTAGAGAGATTCCTACCCTCTACATGAGATCCTGCCGGTCGCAGACAATCCCTGTAACACCCTCATCCGCACACTGAAGGTCATTTAGAACAGGCTTCAGGTCCTCTTCATTGTGGGGCCGCCATCGTTCGTGCGATACCTCGATGATGCGTCGAGCTCGCGCAAACCTGCGCGCCGATCACAAGGGAAGAGGGTGAACGTCATGCTTCTACGAATTGGCAATTCACAGGATGTCGCCGTGGGGCAGATGCGTGTCTTCGACGTCGCTGGAACCAGGGTGAACGTCACGAATGTGGACGGACATCTATATGCCTTCGATGACACGTGTACCCACCAAGCGTGCTCGCTGGCGATGGGCAAGTTGAAAGGCACGACGGTGACGTGCGCCTGTCACCGCAGCCAGTTTGACGTGACTTCAGGCGCGGTCCTACGCGGACCAGCCGCGCGGCCCGTGCGTTCTCGATCAGTGCAAGTGGAGGACGACGCGCTGCTCGTCGAGTCGTAAGTCAACGTCTAACTGGAGAACGTATGGGATTCCTCTCAGAGCTCCACCGGTTCAGCGATTGGGCGCTTCTGATCCTCCGCATCGGCGCGGGCAGCGTCTTCCTGGTTCACGGACTCCAGAAGCGAGGCATGTGGTCGGTGCAGCCATCGGAGCAGATGCCGGCACGCATGGTCAACGTTCTGCGGGCCCTCTCCATCGCCGAGCCGCTGGGTGCGCTGTCCGTATTGGGTGGGTTACTCACTCAGCTCGGGGCCGCCGGATTCATCATCGTCATGGTGAGTGCGATCCGTTTGAAGACTGCGCAGATGCACAAGGGGTTCAGCGACGACGGCGGATGGGAGATCGACTTCGTACTGCTCACCGTCGCGATCGCCCTACTCATTTTGGGCGCTGGTCGATTCTCGTTGGATCGGCTGTTGCTGCAGCTCTAAGGCGGGGGCGTGGCACAAGTTCGCGCCAATAGCGCCCACGTTGGTGCCTGTAAAACCGACCAGCTAGTACGCCGAGCCCCGCTCCAGCACTCGTAGTCCCTCCTCGACATCACTGGCAGAATGCCGTCTTCGTGAGCGTGAGGTCTGAATAGCGCCCGCGCGGATCTGTGAAGGCGGCTTCAGACCTTCTTCCCACTAGACTCATGGGGCCAGTGGTACACTAGCGCCCATGATGACATGGCCGACGCGATGGGCGATGTGTGTAATGGCGGCATGGTGTATGGCGCCCATGGCCCTCTGCGGCCAGACGTCCGAAACCCCACAAATCGCCGATACCACAAAGCCCTACACGCTGCGCCCTATCACCGTTTCTGTCACGCGCGCCGAACTTCCGCTCACCAAAATCCCTCTCTCGATTCAAAGCGTCGATCGTCAGCAGATCAGCCGCGCGCGGCCGACGTGGGGGCTCGACGAAGCGCTCGTCACCGTGCCGGGCGTGTTCGTAGCCAATCGCTACAATTTTTCCCAGGACCAGCGCATCTCGATTCGAGGCTTCGGCGCCCGCTCGGCATTCGCCGTGCGCGGCATCAAGATCCTGGTCGACGGCATACCGCAGACGCTCCCCGACGGACAGGGCCAACTCACGAATCTCGAGCTGGGCGAGGTCGACCGGATTGAGGTGCTGCGGGGATCAGCGTCGGCGCTGTTCGGCAACGCGTCGGGCGGCGTCATCAGCATCTGGACGCGGCCGCCCGCGATCGAGAGCGTGCACGAAGAAGCGCGCTTCGTCGGCGGCCGCTTTGGTGAGCGATCCGGCCGGACGTGGAACAAGTGGCAGTCCACCACCGCGATGCGTATCGGCGGTGGCAGTGCACAGCTGACCGTCTCGCGCCTCGACTACGAAGGAGAGCGCGACCACAGCGCCGCCGATCAACGCGTGCTCAACGCGCGGCTGCGGCTGCCCATCGCCGAGGGCTGGTCACTGATGCTGGTCACGGACGTGGGTGACAATCCCCGCGCCGACAATCCGGGTTCCTTGACGCTGGCCGAGCTACAGGCCAACCGCGATACCGTCCCGGTCTTGAACAAGAACCGCAACGCCGGTAAGGCCGTCACCCAGATCCAAAGCGGCGCGATCGTGCGCCGCACGATGACGAACGGCGGCGAAGCGACCGTCACGGTCTTCGGCCTGACGCGCGACCTCAAGAACCCGATCACGACCACTTACATCGACCTGGACCGCGTCGACTACGGCGCTCGCGCCAGCGTCACCTATCCGCTGCCGCTGGGGTCGCTGGTCCACCGACTCACGGCCGGATTCGATTTCCAGCGGCAACGCGACGATCGCAAGAACTTCAACTATCTCAACACGCCGGGTGACTCTGCGACCCGCGACACCGTACGCTCGCTCGATCAGCTGGAGCACGTAACGGAGTTCGGCTCCTTCGTGCAGAGCGCGCTCGAACTGTCGCCGCAAACGACGATTATGGCGGGGCTACGCTACGACTGGGTGAAGTTCGCCGTCCGCGACCACCTCATCACGGGAACGAATCCCGACGATTCGGGCGAACGGCTGATGCGCGCGTTGTCCGGCTCGCTGGGGATCGCCGTGAATCCCTCGAGAAGCGTGACCGTGTACGGCAACGTCGGCTCCTCCTTCGAAACGCCCACCACCACGGAGCTCGCGAACTCCCCATCGGGAGCGGGCGGGTTCAACACCGGTCTCAAGCCGCAGCACGCTTGGAACTTCGAGGTCGGCGCGCGCGGATCACTCGATGGCCGGCTCGCCTATAGCGTAGGGCTGTTTCAGGCCGAGGTGCGTGACGCGCTGATTCCCTATGAGATCGCGGCACCGAGGTTCTTCTATCGGAACGCCGGAAGCACGCGCCATCGGGGTGTAGAGCTGAGCGGCGATCTGTCGGTCGTGTCCGGACTGAGCCTGGGCGCCGTGTGGACCTACTCGGACTACCGGTTCCAGGAGTACTCGTTCACCGACACGGCCGGCACCCATGTGCTGGATGGGCGCGCCCTCACTGGCATCCCGGACAACTGGCTGCACCTCATGGTCCGCGCGCAGCCGGCTGCGTTGGCGGGCGCCTGGGCCGAGGTGCAGCAGACCTATTCGTCGGGATACCTGGTGAGCGACATCTCGAACACGCGCACGTCGCTGTGGTGGTCGACGAACGTACGCGCAGGTTGGGACGGCAAAGCATTCGGCATGCGTCTCGCGCCCTTCATCGGCATCAACAATGCGTTCAATCATCTGTACGTCAGCTCGGTTGTCATCAATGCGGCGCGAGGTCGTTTTTACGAGCCCGCTCCCGGCCGCAATGTCTATCTGGGGCTTTCCGTCGGAGCTGGTCGGTAGGTCGCACCTTTCATGGAGGTAGTTATGAGGCAGTGGACAAGATGGAGAATGGCCGTCGCGATCGGCGTCATGTGCTCGGTGTACGCGCCCCACTTCGCGGCCGCGCAAGGATCGGGTTCCCCCGCGAACAGCGAGCCCGCCGCATCACCCCTAACTCACGTGACGCCGGCCATGCTGCAACAGGCGCCGCAGAGCGGAGACTGGTTGATTTATGGGCACAACTACTGGAACAACCGCTATTCCCCACTGAACCAGATCAACACAACCAACGTCCGCAATCTGGTGCCGCGCATGGTCTTCCAGACCGGCACGGAGCGGCTCGGCAGTCTCGAGACGACGCCGATCGTGGTGAACGGCATCATGTACATCACGTCGCCAGGGACGCCCAACAACGTGGTTGTCGCGGTCGATCTACGGACGCAGAAGACGCTGTGGCGCTACGAACATAAGAACGCCTCCGTAAGCACCGCGTGCTGCGGGCCCAACAACCGCGGCGTCGCAGTGTCCGGCGGCAATGTGTATGTCGCGACGCTGGACGCAGAGCTCGTTGCGCTCGACCAGGCGACCGGCAAGGAAAAGTGGGTGGTCACCGTCGGCGATCCGGCCGAAGGATACACGGAAACGATGGCGCCCCTCGTCATCGACGACAAGGTGATCATCGGCTCGTCCGGCGCCGAGTACGGCATCCGCGGTTTCGTGAAGGCGTACAATACCGACACCGGCGCCTTGATGTGGACCTTTTACACCATTCCGGCACCCAACGCGCGAGCGGATGAGGGCGGCATCAACGGCTGGTTCGGTCGGTGGTCACGCACCACGCCGGAAGGGACCAACCTGAACCGCGACATCGCCAGGGAGAAAGCTGACTCCGCGAAGTACGCCGATGCGTGGATGCATGGCGGCGGCTCGATGTGGATGACCCCGGCGTATGATCCCGACACCAAGACGATGTACATCGGCATCGGCAATCCGTCGCCCGACCTCGACGGCTCGGTTCGCCCGGGTGACAACCTCTGGACCGAGTCGATTGTCGCCCTCGATGCGACGACGGGCAAATTCAAATGGGGTTACCAGACTGTGCCGCACGACGTATGGGACCTCGACGCGACCAGTCCGCCGGTGATCGCGATGGTCGGCGGCCGCAAGGCGGTCATCCATGCTGGGAAGACCGGATGGGTGTACGTGCTCGATGCCGCAACCGGCAAGCTGATCCGCCGCTCGGATGCATTCGTCCCGCAGGAAAACATGTTCGCGCAGCCGACCCCAGAAGGAACGCGGATGCTGCCCGGCGCGAACGGCGGCCAGGAATGGTCTCCCGTCGCCGTGAACCCCGAGCTGCAGTACGCCTACAGCGTCGCGCTGCATCAGCCGATGCACTACAAGACGCACTACGCGCCCTACGAGCGCGGCCGTCTGTGGCTGGGGAGCGCATTCGTCGCCATTCCGGGCGAGGCGCAGTGGGGTTACGTGTCGGCTATCAACCTGCAGACCGGCAAGATCGCCTGGCAGGTCAAGACGGATCAACCGATGATCGGCGGCGCCACGGCCACGGCCGGCGGCCTGATGTTCACGGGTGAGGGCAACGGCTGGTTCAAGGCGTATGATGCGCGCACCGGCGCGGTGCTGTGGAAGTTCTATTGCGGCGCCGGCGTCAACGCCGCTCCGTCGGTTTTCCAGATCGACGGAGAGCAATTCGTCGCGGTCGCGGCGGGCGGAAATTTCCAGCTCGGTTATCCGCTCGGTGACGCCGTGTTCGTCTTTGGACTTCCCAAGGCGGGCCGATGAAGGTGCGTGGAGTGGCCGCGATAGCAGTGGCCGGTGCGGCACTGCTCGGCGGCGGTCTGGTTGTGGGAGCACGCGCGGCGCAGGAACCGCGGCGCTGGGTGACGCTCGATGGGCGCGACTGGACCCAGTTCGCGCCCAAAGAGAAGCAGGCGTATGTCGCTGGCTTTCTGGCCGGCGCCGCCGAGGCGGCGGCGAGCAATAGCGATACGACGGTGATCCACACGATGGTGGACTCATTGTACCGGGCGGGCGCACTGCAATTCCCGTTTGGGCATATGGTCTATGCAAATCAGCTCGACGAATTCTACTGGTGGGACAATCACGTTCCCATCCCGTTGTATCTGGCATTGTCGAGCATCAATCAACGGTTACGGCAGCAGCGGGACGATCGGTAGTCCGAGGCGTGCGACTTTTAACTTCAGGGAGATCTAGCCATGAAACGTATTTTAGGGACTGCGGTGAGTGCGGCTTTGATGCTGGGCGCAGCGAGTCTGGCAACGGCTCAGCAGGGGTTTTTCCACACTCCCGTTTTTGTAGCGCAGCCGGGGATCGTTCATCCCTTCAGCACGGGGGCGTCGACTGAATTCAACGCCCGCTTTGTAACGGCCATCCCGCTGTCGATCAAGCGCACGACTCTGGTCGGGATCATTCAATGGACGCCGTTCGCCGACAACGGCGCGGGCGGCAAAGCGAACTCTCCGGCATTCGTGTACGGGCCAGTCGTCAATCTGCTCAATGAGAAGTACTGGAGCTTTGATATCGACGGGCTTTTCGCTTATGGCCCGGCAGCGACTGGCAACAGCGACTATACCCACAAATTCCTGCTAGAGGGTGACTTCTTTCTGAAGCTCGGCAGTATGATGAACGCGAAAAGTCAGTGGAACAGCCTGAGCGTCTATGCGATGTTCGCGTACGTGCTCAGTGGGTTGCCAAGTAGTGTGGAGTCCAGGGATCGCATGGTCTTACTATCGGGCTTGTCATTGCCGCTGGCGCCCTGGAAGTAATAGAGTCGGCGGGCGGCGCGCGCCCTGACCCACAACGCCACGATGGGTCAACCGCGCGTCGCTCGTTCACACCCCTTCCCTGTCTAAACATCAGCCTCTAAAACCCTCTTCAGTGCACCTCGCGCCTGTCGGCGATGTTCACCGGCATCGCGCCAAGCCGATCATAGAGCTGCGCGTCCCGGCGAATCGGCCACCAGTCGTAGAGAAAGATCTCCAGCGGGCGCCACATCGCGACCCACCCGCCGATCAGCACGCCCTCACGCAGCAGATCCCCGATGCGCAAGTCGGCCAGTACGCTTCCCAACAGATTTACGATACCGAACGCGATCGTCAGCGAGAGCAGTCCGATGATGAGGCTGACGCGCCCCACGCGAAACAGCTCGCGCAGGCGGCGACGCGACATCTCTGCCCGATACCGGAAAAAATCGTTGATCGCCGAGCCCAACGCGCGTGCATGCGCCTCTTCTGCAATCCGATCGACGTGTACAAGGAGCGTTAACGGCGCTCCCCGCGGCAGTTCGCGCGCCCAGCTCACGATAAACTCTTCGGCGTGCGGATCCAGGTCCCGCTCGCGAAATGGGGACGGGTCCATGGAGTCGAACAGTTGCTTGAGCTCGGTGACGTGCACCTCGATGCGCTCGCCAGGGGGAGCGTTCGCGCTTCGAGCGGGCTGCTCGAGTATCACAAGTCAATTCCCCTCTTCCTCCGAGTCCAAACGCCGCTTTGTTTGAGGTCTTTGAACCACGTTGCTGGAACGAGATCAATGATCCGCGTATGAGTCGATGGAGACGTCACATTACACCTTGCATGTCAAAGCACCTTGCAATCTCACGGTCGGGCTCAGCGATGAGGCTGAGTTACGATTTCGTTAATAGATCCGCGTCGTAGAATAATCGTGGCAAAGCTGGTTGAACGCTCCTATCCACTTTGCCATTACTTTGCCGGTCCAAAGTTGCCAGTATGTCCCCATGCCATCCTCCCGTGCTCAGAATTGCCAAAAAAAAGCATCGGCCCCGCATAGCGGGGCCAACTTGGAGACCGGTGCTTGCATGAGGACCCCTGCTCGAATCCGGACCCGCCGCTCGGAGCTTGACCGAGCCTCTCGGGCGCCCCACCGGTCGTCGCGTTCTCGCCACGGTCGCCCGATTCCCCGCCAACGGGGTTCGCGAATTCCTCATCGCCAACGCCGCGACTTGACCGTCGACCCTTTCCCGACGTGAATCACGGCGCGCATACTTCAGGCGTCGCGATCGTTCTCGCCCGGTACGGTCTGGGTACGGTCCGGGGCGTTCGATTCGGGTGCGTTTCGGGGCTTGCGTGACGATTTGCCGCGCCCTAAGTGACGACGTTGCTTGTGGGGCGCCTGCGTCGAGCGATCTTTCCGCTCAGCGGGTCGGGGGTTCGAGTCCCTCCTCGGGAGCTTTCCTCAAGTGCCGAAGATCAACCGACTGTCGTGAGAAACTCACGGCATACACAGAGCACGCGACCTCCTGAAAGGTGCTCCAGGAGGTCGTCGCTTTTTCCGATCCCCTGAGGTTCAAACCAACACACGCGACTCACTACACTCGAGTTCATTCACGCGCCGCGCTACGCGGGCCGTGGTGGGCGCAGATTGTGAGAAGGCAGATGGCGTATATCTAAAGCGACTACCTCCGGCACAGGCTCCTTGCCCGCGAGCCAATCCCGGACTTCACTTGGCCACACT
>WNGO01000068.1_pt1 | contig 60428 bp, 46 predicted proteins | sample 5400511 | NCBI WGS metagenome assembly WNGO01 (sample SAMN13153380, study PRJNA577476) | soil metagenome | isolation source: 20 cm soil or saprolite under Garry oak tree replicate 2 | place: USA:California | collected 2016-06-15 | reverse complement strand
TTTCTTAAGTTCTACTTGAAAAGGATTCGGATAACGGTGATATACCTCACCTATCGGATTTTCGTTAGCATCTAGAAAAATATGAGAAGATCCATAAAATACTTTCCTAGCAGAGTAATATGGCCTGAGCTCCTTAATGTTTTTTCTAATCATTATTTTTATTTATTATTCTAGATTGAACAGAAAAAGCATGGGCATTAAGTATTTCAGAAACTGACATAGTTTTCACGGTTTCTGAAATTTTCTCCAACCCTTCTTTAGAAAGTTTTTGGAAACTTATTTTTTTTAGGAAACTATCCATTGATAAACCCCCAAAAGTTCTTGCATACCCTTTTGTGGGCAAAACATGATTTGGACCTGAAGCATAATCCCCAACGCTTTCTGGAGAATAGGCTCCTAAAAAAACAGAACCTGCATTTATAATTTTTTCAGAAAATCTATCTGATTCCAAAAAGTTTAGGATTAAATGTTCTGGCGAATATTGATTGGCTATATCAATCCCTTCTTCTAAAGAAGGAACAAGAATAATGCAACTTTTTTTAAAGGATTCTTTAACAAGAAACCTCTTTGGTAGATTATATATTTTTCTGTTTAGTTCTTTCTTTACGCTTTCTCCCCAATATTTCTTGGGTGAGATTAACACGATCTGGCTGTCTGTGCCATGTTCAGCTTGAGAAATCATATCATCTGTTATATATTTTATACTAGAAATTTCATCAGCTATTATACCAACTTCTGTTGGTCCAGCTGGCATATCTATGGATACCATACATTCTTGGGAAAGAATTTGTTTAGCAATGGTAACAAATATATTCCCAGGTCCAAATATTTTATCAACTGAAGGAATGCTTTCAGTTCCATAGGTCATTGCGGAAATAGCTTGTGCTCCTCCTGTTTTATAGATTTTTCTTATTCCTACTCTTCTTGAAGCGTAAAGAATATTATTATGAATATTTCCCCTATAATTTGAGGGGGTGCATAAAATAATATTTTTACATTGAGCTAATCTAGCAGGAATTCCTAACATTAGAACAGTTGAAAATAAAGGAGCAGATCCTCCAGGGATATAAAGTCCTACCTTTTCTATAGGAAAGGTTTTATGCCAACAAAGTACTCCTGAAATTGATTTTAACCTTATAAATTTATGGTATATTTGATTAATGTTAAAAAATTCTATATTTTTATAAGCTTGTTCTATGGATTTTTTAAAAGACTTTGATACTAATTTTATAGAACTTTCTATCTCTTCTTCTAGAACCTGGATATCATTCCAGGATGAACATCTATCAAATTTTTTTGCATAAAATTTTAGAGCATAATCCCCATTTATTTTTACATTTTGTAGAATCGCTCGTACTTTTGAGAGTAAAATACTACGAGAATTTTTTGTGGGCCTTATTTTAAAAGTGGGATTAGGATAGGTTTTTATTTCCATAATTTTATTAATTCTTCTCTATTCTAAAATTTCTTAATAAATAATTTTTTCGATCGGCATAACGAGAATATTAAAAACACCAAAAATTTTTAAATTTTCAGCCACTCTCCAAAAGTCCTTTTCGCTAATTACTGTATGTATTACACAAAATTGATAATTTAATAAAAATGGAGATAGAGTTAGATTTTTAGGTAAGTACAACATTATTTTATCTAATTTATTTATAGGAGCATTCAATAATATGTATTTATTATTTTTAGCATTTATTACAGCTCTTATTCGAAAAAGAAGTTCTTTCATTAGTTTTTTTCCTATTGGATCTTCCTCTAGCAGCATAGAGGAAGCTAATATAGCCTCTGATTGCAAGAGAGTCTCCACTTCTTTTAGTCCATTCATGAATAGTGTAGATCCACTGCTTACTAAATCACAAATGCCATAGGATAACCCAATACTAGGAGTTAGTTCTACTGAACCGCTTATTTCTTGAATTTCTGCATTCAGACGATGCTTTGTCAGAAATTCTTGAACAAGAATAGGATAACTTGTGGTAATTCTCTTTCCGTTTAGGTCTTTGATTCCTCTATAATTTAGTTGTCTAGGAATAGCTAGAGACAAGCGACATTTGCCAAAACCTAGTCTTTCTTTAACTTGTATTCTTTTCCTTTTTTCCGAAAAAATATTATAGCCCACTATTCCAAGATCTGCTATACTATCCTCTAGATATTGTGGAATATCATCATCCCTTATAAAAAAAATTTCCAAAGGAAAATTTAACGCAAAAGCTTTTAATTGATTCTTTCTGAATTGTATATTTATCCCACATTCTTTAAGAAGTTTAAGAGAATCATCATAAAGCCTTCCTGATTTTTGAATGGCTACTTTTAGTTTATTCATATGTGTTTTATTTTAAAAATTTGTAAAAAGGATCCAAACATATATGGTTATATAGTTATAACAGGATCTAAAAGTGAATCTAATAGGTTACTCCTTCTTCAAGCTATTTATACAGATAAAATAAAAATTGATAATCTTTCCCACGCTTCTGATACTCTTATCTTAATAAGAGCTTTAAAAAACTCAAAATCCTTAATTAACATAGAACATGCTGGAACGTCTATGCGTTTTTTGACATCTTATTTTTCTATTAAAGATGGGAGTGAAATTATTTTAACTGGTTCCAATAGAATGAAACAAAGACCTATTTCAGTTTTGGTGAATTCTTTAAGAACCTTGGGGTCTCGGATTTTTTTTTTAGAAAAAGAGGGATTCCCTCCACTTAAAATATGTGGGAAAAAAATATCTGGATGGTCTGTCCAAATAGATCCTAAAATTAGCAGCCAATATATAAGCGCACTTATGTTAATAGGTTCGCGCCTGGAAAAGGGATTAAAACTTTTATTTTCTCTGGAAAAGATAACTTCATACCCTTATGTTCAAATGACTTTGAATCTTTTGAAGAAAACTGGGATAAAAATCTATTGGATGAAAAACTTTATTTGTATAAATACCACTAAAAAACTGAATCGGAAAGTTTTTTCTGTAGAGTCTGATTGGAGTTCTGCATCCTATTACTATGCTTTGTCTGCTATTTATAAACAAGGCAAAATTAGAATGAGTTCCTATGAAGAAAAAAGCTATCAAGGAGATAGTTTTGTTGCAAAAATATATAAAAAATATTTCGGAATAAATACCATTTTCACGAATGGCAAAATGATATTAAGTAGTAAAATAAATAACTTTCTCCATACTTTTTTAGAACTAAACCTAAATTCTATGCCTGATATTGCTCAAACTATTGCAGTTACTTGTGCTATTTTACGCAGAAAATGTGTTTTAATAGGCCTTGAAACACTAAAAATTAAAGAAACTAATAGGCTTAAAGCCTTGCAAAAGGAGCTATTTAAGCTAGGCGTCCTATCTATTTTTACCGAAAATTCCTTCCAAATTCTTGGTTTTGAATTCAAGAAAGAAAATCTTTTTTTAATAAAAACTTACGAGGATCATAGAATAGCTATGTCGTTTGCTCCTTTCTCTCTTAGAGAGTCTATTAATATAGGAAAACCTGAAGTAGTTGAAAAATCATATACCCATTTTTGGAATGATTTGCGTTATTTTGGGTTTGGTAATTAAATCTTGGCCCATTCGTCTATTGGTTAGGACATCAGATTTTCATTCTGAAAAGAGGGGTTCGATTCCCCTATGGGCTGCTTTAATACATTTTTGTAATGGCAAATAATTCTTCAGTTTTAAAAAATAAAAAAATTCGTGTTCGAAACAGATATTATTTTAAATCTATACGAACAGCAATAAAAAAACTTAAAAAAGAGGAAAATAGGAATAACTTGGATTATTGTTTTCGAAAAACAATTTCTATGATAGATAAACTATCTAAAAGAAAAGTTCTTCATAAGAAGAAGGCTGGAAGGATGAAAAAACAATTATTTTACATAGTGTCAAAAAATAATGAAAAAATATGTAACTAAGGAAGGAGTTAAAAAACTTAAAGAAGAAATTGAAAAATTAGAGAATATAGAGCGTGGAAATATTTCCATAAAAATAACTGAAGCTAGGGATAAAGGAGATATTTCAGAAAACGCTGAATATGATGCAGCTAAAGAAGATCAAGAATTTTTAGAAGCACGTATTGCTTCACTAAAAAAAAGCCTTGCTAAAGCAAAGATTATAGACGTTTATAAAATGGATGAATCCAAGGTTTCTATCCTATCTAGGATAAAAATAAAAAAGCTTAATTATGGGTGTAAGGTTATTTACACCTTAGTTCCAGAAGAGGAGTCTAATCTTAAAATTGGGATAATTTCGGTAAATTCTCCCATTTATTCAGGCCTATTGGGTAAGAAAGTTGGGGATATAGCTCACCTAATGGAGGACGAGTATGAAATCCTAGAGATTTTTTGTTAAGGATCTACGTAATTTTTAAAAAATGTCCTTAATGTCTTTTATGTCTCATATCGAAGTTCTTAGAAAGCGTATTATTCGCTGTCTATTAGGCATGACTGTTAAATAAAGAACTCTTCTTCGATAAGATTATTTTGGCACCAGCTAAATCTAAGTTTGTTACTTATCGTTTTTTTAGGATATTGAAAAAAAATTTATATTGCCTGAGGATTTGCATCTTCAAAACAGATGGCTTTTTGGTCAATTTAAAGGAGTATGGAGGTTTATTGAACCAGGTAGAAAGAAAAAAGTTTTGTTCTAAAAATTTTTAGAACAACTTCTTTACTCTTATTGTTTGGCATACTTTTTGGATATTTCGTTCTCTCTCCAATGACCATTCAATTTGCCTATGTATTCAAAGGAAGTCCTATTTTAAAAAACGTTTTTGATTTATCCTATGATGTTAATACCATTATACAATCTACACTTTAGATGGTACTTCTACCAATTTTTGTCTATTTTTTTTCTAAAATTGGATTAATTAATAAAAATTTTTTGCGTACATATAGAAAACATGCTTTCCCTATTCTTCTTTTATATGAGTTAAGTATTAACATTTCTTATAATGACAAAATCTAGAACGAGTGACGTTCATTTTCTCTTTTCTTGATAACTTCCCGTTTATCATATATTTTTCTACCTTTTGCCAGGAATATTTGAAGTTTAGCATATCCTTTTTGATTGATAAATAATTTATTCGGAATAATTGTTAGTCCAGACTTTTCTGATTTTTTACTAATTTTTATTAATTCCTTTTTCTTCAAAAGAAGTTTTCTATCTCTATTAGGTAGATGATTTACATCAGCTCTATACTCTGAAATGTATATATTAATAGCATACAATTCCCCATTTTTAATTTTACAAAAGCTTTCGGAAAGACTTGCTTTATTTTGTCTAATGGATTTTATTTCAGTTCCTAATAATTGGATACCAGCAATATATTCTTCAATGAATTCATATTCAAAAGAAGCTTTTCTATTATTTATACAGATTTTCAATGTATTTTTTATTTTCTTCATAATTTTTCTTAAATTAATGTCAGAAATTAAACAACTTAATAGAGTTAGTACACAAATAAGAAGAGATATCTTACGTTCTAATTCAGGACATACTGTATGGGCTTTAGTATGTGTGGAATACTTTATTGCTATGTATTGGCAAGTTCTTAGACAGAATCCAAATATTTTTTGTATGAAAGGAGTATTCCTTCATATTTACCCAGTATATTATAGCGCATTGATAGGATTTTTCTCTATAAGAGAACTGAATAGAAAATTAAAGGCATCTTGTGCAATTCGAGGACAAGGCTCTGTAGGTGCGTCATTAGCTAAAAAACTAAATCAATACAGCTTACATGGGTTAAATGAAGGGAAAATTTGGGAGGCAGCAGTAATCGATATTGCTTATCGCAATGGAATAAATGATAGAACAGTAAAAGAAAAATTTTTTGGGTGGGAGGTCATCGAAGAACTTCAAGCACATGACATTTCATGCGTTATTAACTCATGGGAAATAGCTAAAAAAAGCAAAGGAAAGCCTATACTAATAGTATTGTACACAAAAATGGTAGGTGGTTGCTCGTTTTATCAAAGCTTATAAAAGTGATTAAAAGATGGGACATTTAGCTCAGATGGTTTAGAGTCTTACTTTGACAGAGTAGGGGCATCGGTTCGAATCCGATAATGTCCACTTCACTGTTTTTTCTTATGTATGTTATTTTAGATACTGAAACTACAGGTTTACCTAAAAATACTCGTATAGTACAAATTGCTTGGCAATGTTATAATCCTTTTGGAGGACTAGTTGAGTTTAAGAATTTTTTTGTTAAACCTTCAGGTTTTGACATTCCTTTTAATTCTACAAAAATACATGGGATAACGACTGAAAAAGCTAAGTCAGAGGGGGAAGATCTTTTTTTTGTTTTAAATTGTTTAGAGCAAACTCTAGAAAAGAGTAAATTTATTATTGGGCACAATATAGAATTTGATATAAATGTTGTTTATAGTGAATTTTTTAGAAAAAATATTAAAACTTCCATTTTTAAGAAAATCCTCATTGATACTAAAAAGGCTATTCCTAGTTTGAGAAGGAATAAATGGCCTACTCTTAAAGAACTTTATCAAAAACTTTTCAGAAAGGAACTTTCTTTAACCCATAACGCTATTCATGATGTAACGGCTACCTCAAAATGTTTTTTTGAACTAATCCGCATAGGAGTTCTATCTTTCGTAGTATTTGGTATTAAATTGCTTGAAAAATTTAAAAAAAAGCAAAAAGAATTTATTGATTCTTCCTTCTTCCCTATCTTTTTTAAAAGGGAAATAAAAATAGAATCTGAAACATCTAATGAACTTCTATACGCAAAGAATTTTTCTCACTTGCATAATCATACTTGTTTTTCGATTCTGTGTTCTACTATAGATGTAAGATCCTTAGTTAACAGAGCAGTTGAACAAAATATGCCAGCTGTAGGAATTACAGATTATGGAAATATGATGGGTGTTGCTTATTTTATGGAATCTATTCGATTAGCTAATACTGAAATAAATAAGTATAATGAAAAATCTAAAAAGTATGGGAAGAGAAACATTAAAGGAGTTGTTGGGTGTGAAGTTTTTATAGAAATAAAAAATTCAGAAAAATATTATCCTCAAGTACTTTTAGCTAAAAATAAAAGAGGATTTCAGAACTTATCAAAGATCAGTTCTTATGGATTTACAGATGGGTATTCCTTTGGAATCCCCAAGGTTAGCAAAAGCATTATTAAAATTTACAAAGAAGAACTTATAGCTCTTAGTGGAGATATAAATTCTGAAATTCCATCTACAATCTTGAATAGAGGTTCTATAGAGGCAGAAAAAGTTTTTTCATGGTGGCACGAATGTTTCGGGTCAGATTTTTATGTAGAATTACTTAGACATGGTTCTGAAGAAGAAGATTACGTTAATAAAATTTTACTTAAATTAGCAAAAAAATATAAAGTAAAATATCTTGCGCAAAATAATATTTTTTATATTGAAAAAAAAGATTCTGATGCGCAAGATATTTTACTTTGCGTACGCAAAGGAGAAAAATTGTCTACACCTATAGGAAAGGGTAAAGGGTTTAGATTTGGATTCACAAATAAGGAATTCTTTTTAAAAACATCAAAACAAATAGAAAATATTTTTTCAGATGTTCCTGAATCTTTCAATTATTTAGAGGAGCTTGTTGAAAAGGTAGAGGACTATGATATTTTGCAGAATATTTTACTTCCTAAGTTCCAAATGACAAAATCTTTTAAAGACCCTAACGCTTTTTTGAAACACCTTGCTTATAAGAGTATTAAGTACCGTTACGGTAAAATTACTAGTTCTATAAAAACTCGTATAGACTTAGAGTTAGATATTATCAAAAAAACTGGTTATCCAGGTTATTTTCTTATAGTACAGGATTTTACATCTCAAGCTAGAAAAATGGGCGTTTCTGTAGGTCCTGGAAGAGGATCTGTTGCTGGATCCGTAGTTGCTTACTGTATAGGGATTACGGATATAGATCCAATTAAATACGGTTTACTTTTCGAGCGTTTTTTGAATCCAGATAGGGTTTCGATGCCAGATATTGATATAGATTTTGATGATAGAGGCCGAGATAAAATTATCAAATGGGTTGTAGAAAAATATGGTACTGCTCAAGTGGCTCATATTATGACGTATGGTACTATGGCATCAAAATTATCGATACGAGATACTGCACGAGTTCTAGGGTTGCCTTTATCTGATGTAGATAGAATAACCAAAATGATCCCAAATATTTCCTTAAAAAGGCTATTTTCAGAATCAGAAAATATTTATTCTCTAAACCTCTTTAAGAGTGAAATAAAAAATGTCATAAAGATTAGAAAAATCTACGAAAATTCTGGATTAGAAGCTTTAACACTTCGTCAAGCTAAGATTATTGAAGGATCTATCCGAAATACAGGAATACATGCTTGTGGTATTATTATTGCACCTTCAGATATAAGAGAACTTATCCCAGTATCTAAGGATTCTGACTTGCTAGTTACTCAATTTGATAACGAAGTTGTAGAAAGTGTAGGACTTCTTAAAATGGACTTTCTTGGATTAAAAACTTTAACTATTATTAAAGATGCTTTGAACCTAATAAAAAAAAATAATCCTGAATTAGATTATTTTCCTTTAGATGATATAGAAACTTACAAACTTTTTAAAAAAGGGGAAACTGTAGCAGTTTTCCAATACGAATCTATCGGAATGCGAAAGTATCTTAGAAAACTTAAGCCTGATACATTTGATGACCTGATTGCCATGAATGCATTATATCGCCCAGGTCCTATGCAATATATTCCAAATTTTATAGCAAGAAAACACGGATTGGAGCCGATAACTTATGATCTTCTTGCAATGGAAGAATTCTTAAGTAATACTTACGGTATTACTATTTATCAAGAACAAGTTATGCTTCTAGCTGAGAAACTTGCCGAGTTTAGCAAAGGTCAAGCAGACCTTTTACGAAAAGCTATAGGGAAAAAACAAAAAAACATACTGGACAAAATGAAAGAACGATTTATTGAGGGAGCAAAAAGAAAAGGTTATCCTCAAAAAATTTTAGAGAAAATTTGGAAAGATTGGGAATACTTCTCCTATTATGCCTTCAATAAATCTCATTCCACTTGTTACGCTTATATTGCTTTCGAGACAGCTTATTTAAAAGCACATTTTCCAGAAGAATACATGGCTTCTGTATTGAGTAATAATTTGAACAACCTAAAAGAAATAACTCTTTTTATGGAAGAATGTAGAAGGTTGGGAATCCCCGTTTTAAGACCTGATATCAATGAAAGTGATTATGCTTTTACAGTTACCAAACATGGAGAAATTCGTTTTGGCATGGGAGCTATTAAAGGTATAGGAAGATCAGTCCTATCGGAAATAGTCCAGGAAAGAAAAAAAAACGGTGTATATACTTCAATATTCGATTTTGTTAAGCGAATATATTTAAGTAAAAAAGTTTTGGAAAATTTTATTTTAGCAGGAGCTTTTGATTGTTTTGAAAATATTAACTGTGCACAATATTTTCATGAAGAAAAAACACTAGAAAAAATTATCATATTTGGGATAAAAAATAGGAAGAATTCTCTTAAAAAAAATTCAGAGCCAATTTTGCCATATTGCAAACCTTGGCCTAAAATAATAAAATTAACCAAAGAAAAAGAAGTTTTAGGTATTTATATTACTTCTAATCCAATAGAGTATGAAATAAAAAATTATGTCTCTTTGTGTGAGAGAAATCAGAATAAAAATAATTTAATTGGTAAATTACTTAATGTCTGTGGAATTATTCAAAATTGCGAAAAGAAAATATCTAATAAAACTGGTAATAGATATGGTCTATTTTCTTTAGAAGATCATAAAGGATGCAGAGAGTTCCGTCTTTTTGGAGAAGAATATTTAAAATATATACCTCTTATTAAGAAAAATGCTCTTATTCACCTTAAGACTATTCCAATACAAAAACAAAATGGGGAAATTTATTTTAGAATCCTTCATATACAGCTTTTGCAGTCTGTATTAGAAAATATGACAAATAGTTTAATGATTCTAATAAATGTGGATAAACTTAATGAAGGTATGATAACGCAGTTAAAAACTATAATAAAAAACGGAAATAAAAAATTTTCCATAAAAATTAATAGTAAAAAAATAAAATTAATGTTCATTTCTAAGAAGGGTTTGAAAATAGATAGTATTTTTTTAAGAAAATTAAAATATGACCTGGGAATTACTCCATTTATTGAATAGTCTTCTTCTCTACACAATTTCAACTTGTGTGCTTTCTTTCCCATCTTTCAAACGAATTCCCAAACGAGACATCTCAAAACGTATATAATCTGATAAATCCCATTTTTTTTCAAATCTTGCCCTATTTCTAACTTGAATGATTAGTTCAATTAAATTTTTGGAATAATCGTAAATTATAGGATGATTTTCATCTATCAGTTCTAAACCTAGAACTTTAAAAAAAAAGTCATTCATTGTTTTTTTTAAGAGAATTAAGTCCTCTTCTACGAGTTCTGGTTTTTTCTCTATGTTACTAACTGCTTCAAAAAGAAGCATAATTAGCATTGGACTATTAAAATCATCATCTATTGCTTTATAACATTTTTCACTCCAAGAGTGAACATCAAAAGTAGATTTTTTGCCACTTGGCAAGTTTTTCAAAACTTTAAATGAGTCTCTCAGTCTATAATAAGACCTTTCTGCAGAAAAAAGGGTATCATAAGAAAAATCTAATTGGGTTCGGTAATGAGTTTTTAGAAGAAAAAAACGAATAATACTAGGATGAATTCTTTTAAAGAGAGTTTTAGGAAGGAATATATTCCCAGTTTTCTTGCTCATTTTTTGTCCTTTGATAGTTAGCAAGTTGGTGTGCATCCAATATTTTACTGGAGACTTACCATAAAGTCCTTGTATTTGAGCTATTTCGCATTCATGATGCGGGAACTTTAAATCCATTCCTCCCCCATGGATATCAAAACTTTCTCCTAAATATTTTGTACTCATTACAGCACATTCTGTATGCCATCCTGGGAATCCCAACCCCCAAGGGGAAGGCCAACTCATACTATATTTTGAGTTGGCTTTTTTCCACAGCGCAAAATCTTCAGTATTGAACTTTTCTTCTTGTTTTCTTAAAGACAAACGACTTTTAGTAATTTCTTTTTTTCTCTTACTTAAAACTCCATAGTGATACCATCTTTCATAAGCCTTTATTTCGAAATAAACTGAACCGTTTACTTCATATGCCAGTTCTTTTTCCAGAAGCTTTTTTATCCATTCAATTTGTTCCATGATATGACTCCTAGCATAGGGTTCTATGCTAGGAGGCAGCACATTAAAAAAACTTAAATTTTGATAAAAATCCATACTATATTTTTGAATAATTTCCATTATTTCAAGTTTTTCCATCTTAGACTTTTTAGCAATTTTGTCTTCTCCATAATCTGAGTCATTTTCCAGATGTCCTACATCAGTTATGTTACGTACATAACGTACTTTATATCCCAAATGTTTAAGATATCTGAATACAAGATCAAAGAAAATAAATGTTCTACAATTTCCTAAATGGATATAACCGTAAACAGTTGGACCACAAACATACATTTTGACGTAATCATAATTTTTTGGTTTAAATGATTCCTTCTTTCCACTAAGCGAATTGTAGATTTTTAAATGATTCTTTTGAATTTTTTCCATAATTTTAAAATTTTGTGGTGGCTCAGCCAAATTTATTGACTTTTATGATTACCCCCCGTTCTGAAAATTATTCTAAGTGGTATAATGACCTGGTTTCTGCATCTGGTTTAGCAGAAAATTCTGGTATACGAGGATGTATGATTATTAAACCATACGGACTTAACATATGGGAAAAAATTCAAGATGAACTTGACAAAAGGTTAAAATCCACAGGACATGAAAATGTCTATTTCCCTTTATTTATTCCTAAATCCAATTTTTTAAAGGAAGCTGCTCATGCAAAAGGTTTTTCTAAAGAGTGTGCTATAGTTACTCATTATAGGTTAAAAAAAAATAAAAGCGAAATAATTATCGACCCGAATTCTAAGCTTGAAGAAGAACTTGTGGTGAGACCTACTTCAGAATCTATTATTTGGAACACTTACAGACGTTGGATTAAATCCTATCGAGATTTACCCATCTTGCTCAATCAATGGACCAATGTTGTGCGTTGGGAAATGAAACCACGCTTCTTTTTAAGAACTTCTGAATTTCTTTGGCAAGAAGGCCACACGGCTCATTCTTCTAGAGAAGAAGCTATCAGAGAAGCTCAAAAAATACTCGAAATCTATAAAGATTTTATAGAAAATTTCCTGGCTATTCCAGTAATTAAAGGAATTAAAACCCCTTTAGAACGTTTTTCTGGAGCTGAAGAAACTTATTGTCTTGAAACGATTATGCAAGATAATAAAGCTTTGCAAGCTGCAACTTCCCATTTTTTAGGACAAAATTTTTCTAGGTCCTTTAATGTAAAATTTATCAATAAATATGGTATAAAAGAATATGCTTGGGCTACATCTTGGGGTGTATCTACTCGTTTAATAGGGGCCCTAATAATGACTCATTCGGATGATAAAGGTCTCGTTTTGCCTCCTAGTTTAGCTCCTATTAAGGTGGTTATTATCCCAGTTTATAAAAACTGTTTCCAGTTAAAAGAAATCTCTCGCATAGTTTATTCCATAAAGTCTTTACTTAAATATCAAAAGATTAGCGTCCTCATAGATGACAGAAATTCTTATAGTCCAGGATGGAAATTTAACGAATATGATATGAAAGGAATTCCATTACGAGTCGTAATTGGTCCCAAAGATTTGGAAAAAGGAACAGTTGAACTTTTCCGCCGAGATACTTTGCAAAAAAAAAAATTATCTCTAGAATGTTTAGACACATATATTCCTGATGTTCTAAAACGGATACAAAAAGATCTCTATCAGAGAGCTTTCTCTCGGAGAGAGAGATCTATAAGATGTGTGAATAATTATGAAGAATTCAAAAAAATTCTAGAGGAAAAAGGAGGGTTACTTTTAGCTCATTGGGATGGAAGTTACACAACCGAGAGAAAAATAAAATTAGAAACTGGAGCAACTATTCGTTGCATTCCGATCGGAATGCCAAAAGAATCTGGGCATTGTATTTATTCAGGGAACATTTCGAAACAAAGGGTCCTTTTTGCTAGAGCTTATTGAGAAGAAAAGAGATCATTTTAGGCATTGATCCCAGTCACTACGTGATTGGATTTGGATTAATTAAAGTTAATAAAAAAATTGAATTACTTCTTATTGAAGAACTTTTTTTAGGTAGATTAACAAAACCTAATTCTAGGTTAAAAAAAATTTTCGAAAAAACTCTTTCCCTAATAGATGCTTTTCATCCTAATGAGTTAGCTATTGAAGCTCCATTTTTAGGAGAAAATATTCAATCTATGTTGAAACTCGTACGTGCCCAGGCTGTAGTGATTGCTGCAGGTTTATATAGAAATTTGTCAGTTGTTGAATATTCCCCTAGAACAGTAAAAATGGCACTCTCTGGAAGAGGAGATGCTTCCAAAAAACAAGTTTATGAAATGTTAAAGTTTTTTTTTAAAGGGGAAAATTTTCCTCAAAAAAATTTTGATGCTAGCGACGGGCTTTCTGTCGCTATATGTCATTTTCTAAATAAAAATTATCCTCTTCGAAGAATTGAAGGATAATGGTCTTTGTTACGGTAGTAGAAAGTTCTGTAGGTAGTTATATTTTGTTAAATCTTCTCCAAAAAGGAATATCGCGCTTTAAAGAAAAAAAAAATACCTGTTTAGATAATTTTCTTTTAAATAAATTTTTGGAAAAAGTTGAATGGGTTCAGGCATTAATGGGTCTCACGCATAAGAGATCATAGCTTTTTCTAAATATAAAAAAGACATCGAACTTTTAGAGAAAATAAACATAGAAGGAACGTCTAACATTTGCCTAAATAATGGGGTAAAAAAATTTTGTTATATAAGTTCCACATTAACCTTAGATTCATAACAGAAGATTCTTTTTTTTTTCTTTTGAGTAAGATGAGCATTCTTATTATGGGAAATCTAATTTTTTTCTTAAATGGAAGTTTGTGAAGGCTTAAACGTGGTAATTGTTTACCAAGTATTATCCTAGATCCATTTTTCTTTGGTTGTGTATAAATGAAAAAAGATCTTCGTTTAAAGGGAATGAATAGTTTCGTATCTGCTATGGATGTTGCTAAATGTTGTATCCAATTAATGGAGGAAAATCATTTTGTTGAACGTTATATTCTCAACAGTGAAAATATTTCCTTGAAGGATTTTTTTCATACAGCAAAGAACTCCCTACTTTATCTAAAAAAGCTACTCTCTCTCTTGTAGAAAATTCAGAAATTTCCATATAAAGGGCTTTATTCAAACGAAAAAATAAAAAACCTTAGGTTTCAGTTTATTCATATAAAAAAAAAATTAGACGAATATTTGTATTTTTTAAAATTAACTAATTTATGGTAGAAATAAGAATAGCCACCCCTGATGATTCTAAATATATTTCTTTAATATGTTCGCAAATAAAGGATTCTGCAAGGATAAGAGGTACAGGAATCTCTAAAAGAGATCCTGAATATATTAAAACTAAAATAATAAATGGGGATGCGGTAATGGCTTTTTATGATAAGCAGATTGCTGGATTCGGTTATATTGAAGTCTTTCAGAAAAAACAATTTGTAGCGAATTCTGGACTAATCGTATTTCCTCCATTCAGACATAAAGGATTAGCAAAATCCATTAAATATGAAATTTTTAAACTTTCTATAAAAAAATTTCCGAAAGCTAAAATATTTAGCATAACCACGAATTCCTCTGTATTTAAAATAAATACGGAATTAGGTTTTGTTCCTGTATCATTTAACCAGCTTACACAAGATGAAAATTTTTGGAAAGGATGTAAAAGTTGCACAAATTATGACATACTCCTGCGAAATAAAAAAAGAATGTGTTTATGCACAGGCTTATTATATAATCCTAAAAATAAGGAAGAAAAGAGAGAAAATAAGGTAGTCTTAGCTTATAGTGGGGGATTAGATACTTCGTACTGCTTGAAATTTCTCCTTGAAGAAGGATATGAAGTGCATACTGCTATGGTTAATACTGGAGGGTTTTCTAAAGAAGAACTAAAAAACATTGAAAATAGAGCGTTCCAAATAGGAGCTAAATATCACCAAAACATTGAAGCAACCAAAGAGTATTATTGTAGAGGTGTAAAATACCTAATATTTGGCAATGTATTAAAAAATAATACATATCCACTTTCAGTTAGTTCAGAAAGATTTTTCCAAGCCATAAAAATTGCAGAATACGCTAATTCTATAAAAGCTAACGCTATTGCACATGGAAGTACTGGAGCTGGGAATGATCAAATCCGCTTCGATTTAGCTTTTCAAATACTTTGTCCAGAGAAAGTTATTCTTTCTCCCATAAGAGAGAACAAACTTTCTAGAAAAGAAGAAATAAAATATCTGCAAAAAAAAGGTCTAGAAATCGCCAGAGAGAAATCCAAATATTCTATAAATAAGGGTATTTGGGGAACTAGCATAGGGGGAGCTGAAACTCTCAATTCGAGTAAAAATATTCCAGAAGAAGCTTATCCGACTCCTTTAAGGAAAACTAATAAGGAGAAAATAGAATTAGGATTTGAAAAAGGAGAGTTTGTCTCTCTTAATAAAAGGGAGGGAAATCCTGTGGAAAACATTCTTAAATTAGGAGAAATTTCTTCTTCCTTCGCTATAGGAAGAGAGTTTCATGTAGGAGATACTATTCTTGGTATTAAAGGTAAAGTAGCCTTCGAAGCTCCAGCAGCTTTAATTATTATTAAAGCTCATCAATTTATTGAAAAGCATGTTTTGACAAAATGGCAAATATATTGGAAAGATCAATTAGCTAATTCCTATGGAACTTTATTGCATGAAGCCCAATATCTAGATCCAGTAATGAGAAATATTGAAGCTTTTCTACAGAATAGTCAAAAAAGAGTAAGCGGAAAAGTAACTGTACTTTTACATCCATATAGATTTGAATTAGTTGGTATTTGTTCTGAATTTGACATGATGCAATCTAAAGTTGCACAGTATGGAGAAATGAACTATGAATGGTCTGAAAAAGATGTGAAAGGGTTCACCAAAATTTTTGGAAATCAGATGAAAATTTATCACAGCATTAAATGATTAAAACTGGCATTATAGGAGGAGCAGGTTATACTGCTGGAGAATTGATTAGGTTACTCTTATCTCATCCAAGAGTGGATCTCACTAGCGTAGTAAGTGTTAGGGAGTTCGAAAATCCTCTTTATTCAGTTCACTTTGATTTACTTGGGGAAACTGAAATTAAATTCACTAAAAAATTAGATGAAGATGTTGATGTCGTTTTTCTATGCCTCCATCCTGGAACTTCCAGAGAAGCTATAAAAAATATAGCTGATCGCTCAAATGTGATAGATTTAAGTAATGATTTTAGATTAATCGAACATTCTGCATTTGGAATGCGATCATTTATCTATGGATTACCAGAACAACAAAGGTCTATAATTAGAAAGGCTATATCTGTTGCAAATCCTGGTTGTTTTGCAACAGCTATTCAGATAGCGATTTTGCCTCTAGCCTATGCTCAATGTTTGAAAAGTGATATTCATATAAGTGCTATTACTGGATCTACTGGAGCAGGAAAGGCTCTAAATGAAAAAATTCATTTTAGCTGGAGAAATAATAACATTTCCTCTTACAATATTTTTATCCATCATCATTTAAATGAGATTAGAGAAGTAATTCATCGATACCAAAAATCTTTTCAGAAAGAAATTTTTCTAGTGCCTTATAGAGGTAATTTTTCTAGAGGAATTATTTCAACAGTTTATACCGATTCCCTTTATTCTCTAGATGAGAATAAAGATCTATATCAGAGTTATTATAAAAAACATCCATTTGTTTCTCTCTCAGAAAGAGAACTAGATTTAAAGCAGGTAATAGGCACTAATAAATGTTTTTTACATTTATCTTTGAAAAATGGAAAAATTATCATAACATCCATAATTGATAACCTTTTAAAAGGTTCTTCAGGTCAAGCTGTACAAAACATGAACATCATGCAAGGATGGGAAGAGGATTGTGGCCTCAAATTAAAACCTTCACTATTTTAGAACATGATCCACCAAAGATTATTCAACGTTTATAATTCTATTCCTATAGAATTAATAAAAGGTTCTGGGTTCCACTTATTTGACGAAAATGGACAAAGGTATTTAGATTTTTATGGTGGACATGCTGTGGTTTCAATTGGGCACTTACATTCACATTATATAAAAGCTTTACAGGACCAAATAAATAAAATTACTTTCTATTCAAATTATGTTAACATCTCTAATCAGGAAAGATTATCAGAATTACTTTGTGATGTATCTGGTTATGAAGATTATAAACTTTTTTTATGCAATTCTGGTACTGAATCTATAGAAAATGCTCTTAAAATTGCTTCGTTTCATAACAGAAAAAAAAAGATCATAGCTTTTAAGGGTTCTTTTCATGGTCGAACAAGCGGCTCAACATCTATTACGGACAATACAAAAATTTTAGCCCCATTCAATTCTAAGCATGAAGTAGTTTTTTTAAACTATAAAGATTTGTTATCTGTGGAAAAAGAATTAAGAAAAAGGAACGTTTGTGCTCTTATTACTGAAGGAATACAAGGAATCTCTGGAATAATTGATCCTGGAGATTTTTTTTTACGTGAAATACAAAATATGTGCAGATATTATGAAACCGTTTTCATACTGGATGAAATCCAAAGTGGATATGGCAGAACTGGAGATTTTTTTGCACATCAGCGATCTGGAGTAAATCCAGATCTTATATCTTTAGCTAAAGGTATGGGAAATGGGTTTCCGATTGGTGGGGTCCTTATCAACCCAAAATTTGAAGAATTTAATGGAATGTTAGGCAGTACTTTTGGAGGAAATTATTTAGCTTGTGTAGCTGCTATTTCTGTTTTGGAAGTTATTAAAAACGAAAACCTTTTAAAAAACGTTAAAATAATCGGAGAAGAATTATTGAAACACTTGCAAGATATTCCTCATATTGAGGAAATAAGAGGTCGGGGATTCATGATAGGATTACGGTTTAATTTCCCTGTAAAAAAATTAATAGAAGTTCTGATAAATCAGGAAAAAGTATTTGTTGGATTTTCTTATGATCCTTACGTTTTAAGATTATTCCCTCCCCTAAATCTAACAAAAGATAATGTAAAATTATTTATAAAAAAACTGGTCCGTTCTTTGGAATCCTAAAATGAAAAAAAAAATTGCTTTTCTTCATATAGAAAATGGAGAAAAATATGAAGCATATCATTTAGGCGCTCCTATATCTTCTTATGGTGAAGTAGTTTTTAATACTCCTATGACTGGATATGTGGAAAGCTTAACAGATCCTTCCTATTTTGGTCAAATCTTACTTTTTACTTATCCTAGTATAGGAAACTATGGGGTACCTAGTTCTCCCTTATCCAAAAAATTGATCTCTAGATTTTATGAATCAAATAAAGTTCATGTTTCAGGTTTGATTGTTTCAGATTATTCCCATATTAATGGGAAAATGTTTAAAAATCTATCCAATTGGTTAAAAGAATATAAAGTTCCAGGTCTTTATGGATTGGATACTAGATGCTTAACAAAAATACTTAGAAAACGAGGGACTATGCTTGGAAAAATCTTCTGTTTTGAGAAAAACATTACCTTTTTCGATTCCAGCAAAGAAAATGAGAAGATATCCATTAAAGAAAAAATTATTTATGGAAATGGTCGATACAAAATATTACTGGTTGATTGTGGAGTAAAAAATAACATTCTACGATGTTTGCTTATACGAAATTGTTCAATTATTCGTGTACCTTGTAATTATGATTTTACTAAGGAAAAATATTATGACGGAATCTTTCTTTCCAATGGACCTGGAAATCCTAATGAGTACCAAGAAACTATTCTACATCTTAGAAAAGCATTAAGATGGAATAAGCCTGTTTTTGGCATTTGCCTTGGTAATCAACTACTCGGTGTATCCACAGGCTCTATAACGAGAAAACTTAAATATGGTCATAGAAGCTATAATCAACCAGTAATATTGAGTGCTACCAATAAAGCGTACATAACCTCACAAAACCATGGTTATGTGATTGATTCCAAAATAATTCCTGATCAATGGAAAATATTCTTCAAAAATCTAAATGATCAAAGTTGCGAGGGTATTATACATACAAAAACCCCTTTTTTTTCTGTGCAATTTCACCCTGAAGCTTTTGGAGGTACAAATGATACTGAATTTTTGTTTGATTATTTTATTGATCTAATTAAAGGATCCAATGAAAATTAAGAAAGTTCTTCTAATAGGTTCAGGTGCATTGAAAATTGGAGAAGCTGGTGAATTTGATTACTCTGGAACTCAAGCATTAAAAGCCATTAGAGAGGAAGGAATTTTTACCGTCCTAATTAATCCTAATGTTGCCACAGTCCAAACTTCCGAAGGAATAGCCGATAAGGTTTATCTTTTACCTATACATGCTTATTTTGTAGAACAGGTTATACAAAAAGAAACCCCTGATGGTTTAATATTGGCGTTTGGTGGCCAAACGGCCTTGAGTTGTGGGCTCGAACTCTATAAAAAAGGAATTATTGAAAAATATAAACTAAAAGTATTAGGAACTCCAATTCAGTCTATTGTTAGAAGTGAAGACAGGGCTCTTTTTCGTAAAGAGCTCCAAACTCTTGGAATAAAAAATGCAATAAGTGTAGCAGTGGATTCTATTGAAAAAGCTATGAAAAAAGCTGAAGAAGTGGGATTTCCCATGATAGTTCGTTCTTCTTATGCTTTGGGGGGCTTAGGAAGTGGATTTGCGTATGATATTAATGAACTAAAATTTATAGCTGTAAAAGCTTTTTCGTATACGAATAAAATTATTCTAGAGGAATCTCTTAAAGGATGGAAAGAAATAGAATATGAAGTTATTCGTGATCGTTTCGATAATTGTATTGCTGTTTGTAATATGGAAAATATTGACCCAATTGGGGTTCATACTGGAGAAAGCGTTGTTGTGGCACCTTCTCAGACTTTGAGTAATTCCGAATCTTATAATCTAAGAGATATTTCTACTCGAATTATTCGTCATTTTGGTATTATTGGAGAGTGTAATGTCCAGTTTGCTTTATCTCCAAATTCAGTAGATTACCGCGTCATTGAAGTTAATGCACGTCTTTCTCGTTCAAGTGCCCTTGCCTCTAAAGCAACTGCTTATCCATTAGCTTTTATAGCCTCTAAGCTTGCATTAGGTTATGGCTTACATAAGCTTAATAATATTATTACTGGAATAACTTCAGCTTTTTTTGAACCAGCTTTAGATTATATCGTTTGTAAATTACCCCGTTGGGACCTTAAAAAATTTGATAGTGTTTACCAAAAAATTAGTAGCAGCATGAAAAGTGTTGGAGAGGTAATGTCTCTCGGTGGATCTTTTGAAGAAGCTTTACAAAAAGGTCTTCGGATGCTTGATCTAGGCCTCCTAGGTTTTATTAACCCGAAAAAGCTTTTTTTAACTACCCATGAAATGATTGAGGAAATGCTGAAAAACCCAACAGATAAACGTATTCAAGTAATAGAATCAGCTTTTTATGCTGGATTTACTATTGAGGAAATTCATCATCTTACAATGATAAACCCTTGGTTCTTGAAAAGATTAGAAAGTTTATTCCTAACAAAAAATAATTTTATTTCTTATGGAAATTGGTCTAAAATTCCATATAAATCTTTAATAGAATCTAAAAAGCAAGGGTTTTCAGATGAACAGATTGCAAGTTTTTTTGTGGTTGAAGAAGATTTCCAGAGAGTATCAAAATATATAAGAAAAAATAGAAAATCTCTATCAATTATTCCTTTTATACGCAGAGTTGATACATTGGCTGCTGAATATCCTGCAAATACGAATTACCTTTATCTAAGCTATCACGCAGCTAAACATGATGTAATCTGCAATAGAAAATCCATACTAATTTTAGGATCAGGTGTATATCGCATTGGTAGCAGCGTGGAATTTGATTGGTGTAGTGTTAAAACACTAGAAACTATTAAAGAAATAGGATATCAATCTTTGATGATAAACTATAATCCAGAAACAGTTAGTACTGATTTTGACAAATGTGATAGGCTTTATTTTGAAGAGCTTAGTATTGAACGTATTTTAGATATTCTAGAACTAGAAAAACCTTTAGGAATAATAGCCTCTATGGGAGGACAAATTACCAATAATTTAGCTTTAAAACTCTATAAAAGCGGTATTCCTGTATTAGGCACTTCTCCTATTTCTATTGATAAGGTGGAAAACAGACATATTTTTTCTAAGTCTTTAGATATTCTAGGAATTAGTCAGCCACTTTGGCAAGAATTCTCTGATTTTTCTTATGCTGAAGATTTTACTAAAAAAGTTGGATTTCCAGTTCTACTACGTCCTTCTTATGTTCTTTCAGGTGCATCAATGCAAGTAGTTTACAATTATGATTATTTTAATTTTTATATTAAAAAATATGGAAAAATAGCTACAGAACATACTATAGTTTTAAGCAAATTTATTGAAAATGCTAAAGAAATTGAATTTGACGCAGTTGCTGCTTTTGGTAAAATTTTTTTTTATGCAATTTCTGAACATGTGGAATTTGCTGGAATCCATTCAGGTGACGCTACTTTAATTTATCCACCAAAAAATATTGGGTTCTTTTCTAGAAAAAAAATAGAAAGACTATCTCAAAAAATTGCTAAACATTTTAATATTTCTGGTCCTTTTAATATCCAATTTTTACTTGAAAATAATCATATTCAAGTAATAGAGTGTAATTTAAGGGCATCGAGAAGCTTCCCTTTAGTTTCAAAAGTTTCGAATATTAACATGATCGATTTAGCTACAAAGGCTATTTTTGGTAAAAAACTTTTTTGGAAAAATAAAAATTTAAATATGAGTTTTTTGGGGGTGAAAGCTTCTCAATTTTCTTTTTCTCGCCTACATGGATCTGATCCCATTCTCGGAGTTGAGATGACTTCAACTGGAGAAGTGGCAAGTATTGGTATAAGCTTAGAAGAAGCTTTAATGAAAGCGATGTTTTCGGCTGGATACCGAATTAATGAAAAAAACATTTTCATTAATGCCTTATTTTTCGAAATTGAAGCATTAAAAATCTATGCTCTATTTGCTACATGGAAGTATTGGAATTTATTGTATAAACAAGGGATAAAATCCATTTTTATACATGGGTCGAAATATATTATGAAAGTAGAAAAATTGGACGTTGTTATTAACATTTCTAAAAAATTAATAAATTTAGATGATGATTATGTCATTCGTAGGGCTGCAATAGACTTAAACATTCCTTTAATAACTGATTGCTGTTTAGCAAAAACTTTTATAAATGCTTTTTGCAAACTATCGATAGATGATCTTTATCCAGTATCTTTAGATACTTACAATGAACCAATTTCTAAGTATAGAAGATGTAGAGGATTTACGGATCCTCATTGAAAAGGTTAAGTATTTAAAAAAAAATCCTTATTATTTCCAAAAAATAGGAGAAAAAAAAACTATAGGTTTAGTTTTTTTTAATCCAAGCTTACGTACTCGTTTAAGTAGTCAAAAGGCTGCTTTTAATTTAGGAGTCAATATTTGGATCTTAAATACAGAGAATGATTCTTGGAAAATAGAAATGAATGATGGAACTGTTATGGAAAAAAGTCAAGAACACATTAAAGAAGCTATCTACGTAATGAGTCTTTATTGTGATATTTTAGGAGTACGAACTTTTCCAAAATTTTTAGATAGATCTTATGATTCCAAAGAACTTTTTTTAAAAAAAATAAAAAATTATTCTAGAGTACCTGTAGTTAGTCTAGAGAGTGCAACTTTGCATCCTCTGCAATCCTTAGCTGATGTAATTACCATTGAAGAATTCCGTCCGACTAAAAAAAAAAGGATTAAGGTTGTATTAAGTTGGGCTCCACATGTAAGAGTTTTACCTCATTCAGTCCCTAATTCTTTTCTGCAATGGGTATCCGAACTTTCGAAAGTTGATTTAGTTATTACTCATCCAAAAGAGTATGAACTAGATAAACGTTTTAGTAAAATGGCAAAAATAACTTATGATCAAAAGGAAGCTTTTGAAGGGGCTGATTTTATTTATGCTAAAAATTGGAGCAGTTATTTATCATACGGAAAAATACTTTCTCAAGATACTAATTGGAGAATTACAAAAGAAAAAATGAGTTTAACTAATAACGGGAAGTTTATGCATTGTCTTCCCGTCCGAAGAGGAATAGTGGTGGAAGATTCTGTACTAGACGGAAAAAATTCTCTTGTTTTTCAACAAGCTGAAAACAGAATTTTTTCTACACAAACAGTTTTCATTGAAATTCTCAAAAAAATATTAAGTGATTCATTTAATAAAAATAGGAGGAAATATTATCGATAATGTAGATCTGTTAAAGGATTCTTTAACAGCTTTTCATAAGCTTGATGGAGGTAAAATATTAATTCATGGAGGTGGAAAAATTTGTGGAAAAGTTTCTGAAATATTAGGCGTTTATTCTTATTTCTTTAATGGAAGACGAATTACGGATGATATAACACTTGACGTTGTCACTATGATATATGCTGGACTTATTAATAAAAAAATAGTGTGTTTTCTACAATCTTTAGGTTGTCTTGCGTTAGGATTTTCTGGAGCAGATGGAAATTTTATTAAAGCTTTTAGACCTTCTTTAAGGGAAAGAAATTATGGGTATGGGAATGTAGGAAATTTAAGTAAAAAAAGTTTAAACCTTCCTTTTCTAAATTTTCTTCTTGAAAAGGGATTTATTCCTGTTATGTGTTCAATTACCCATGATGGAAATGGTGGTTTGCTAAATACCAACGCAGATAATATTGCTGCAAATGTGGCAGAATCTCTAATTTCGCATCATAAGGTTAGTTTACACTTTGTATTTGAAAAAAAAGGTGTTTTACTTGATCTAAAAAATGATAATTCATTTATTCATAAAATGGATGAAAAGACCTACCAAGAATTGAAAAAAAAGAAAGTAATTGCAGATGGCATGATTACTAAATTAGAAAGTGCTTTTTTAGCTTTAAAAGCTGGAGTTACTCTCGTAAAAATAGGTCTTTTTATAGAGAAAAAAAAATATGGAACAATTTTAACATTAAAAAAAGAAAAATATGGCAAAAGAAATAAATTTAAAAAAAGTTTTTTTCCAATCTAAAACTCCTGTTCTAGTAGATTTTTGGGCACCTTGGTGTGGTCCTTGCTTAGCTATCTCGGCAGAGATAGACGAATTAGCAGAAAAATATAAAGGAAAAGCTTTTATTGTAAAAGTTAATGTGGAGAAACATCCTGAAATTGCTAAAGAATTCAATATACGAAGTATCCCTACTCTAGTTTTTTTTAAAAGTGGAAAAGAAATATATAGACATATAGGATACGCAAAAAAAAGTATTCTGGAATCTAAATTAGAAAATGTTTTTGAAGAAGATTTTTTTTAAAGATTAGGTCTGGTAGTTCAGTTGGTTAGAATACGCGTTTGTCACATGCGAGGTCACGGGTTCGAAACCCGTCCAGATCGATTAAAGTTACAAAGTTACAGTGTACCTATGACGGGATTCGAACCCGTATAGCCCATAAAGGCTACAAGATTTTGAATCTAGCGTGTCTACCAATTTCACCACACAGGCATTAAATAAAATATAATAAAAGATAAATCATTAATCAAATTAGTATGAGGAAAAAATTACTGAAAAAAGTAAGAGTACGATTCGCCCCAAGTCCTACTGGACCTTTACACTTAGGGGGGCTTCGTACGGCTCTGTATAACTACCTGTTTGCTATAAAAAACCAAGGAAGTTTCGTTTTGCGAATAGAGGATACAGATACAGAAAGATTCGTTCCAGAATCTGAATCATACATATCTCAGGTTCTTGAATGGTGTGGAATAAGACCTGATGAATGTCCATTTTTTAGAGTAAGCCATGGTCCGTATAGACAATCAGAGAGGAAATATATTTATATTTATCAAGCAAGCCAACTTCTAAAAAAAGGTTTTGCTTACTATGCTTTTGATTCAAATGAAACTCTTGAGAAGATTAGAAATAAATTTCAAAAGAATGGAGAAAAATTTCTTTACAATTCTATAATTAGAGAAAAAATGGAAAATTCCCTTTCGCTTTCATACAAGGAAGTGCATCGTAGATTAGAAAAGCCTTACGTAATACGTTTTAAAACCCCTTACAAAAACGAATGTTTGGAAATATATGATGAAGTACGAGGAAAGATTCATATAAACACATCTACCCTAGATGATAAAATTCTTCTTAAATCCGATGGAATGCCTAGTTATCATTTGGCTAATGTTATTGATGATCATTTAATGCATATATCCCATGTTATTAGGGGAGAAGAATGGTTACCTTCAATGGGATTTCATTGTCTTTTATATAGATCATTTGGATGGGAAATTCCAAAATTTGTTCATTTACCATTGATTTTAAATCCAAGAGGAAAAGGAAAGCTAAGTAAACGTGATAAAGGAAAATTCCCTATATTTCCTATTCAATGGAGAGACCCTGAAACTGGTATAGTTCTACGTGGATATAGAGAATATGGTTACTTCCCAGAAGCTATTATCAATATGCTTGCTTTTTTAGGATGGAATCCAGGAGGAGTGGAAGAATTTTTTCTAATGAATGACTTAGTCAGAAAATTTTCTCTGGAAAAAGTTGGAAAATCCAGTGTCTATCTCAGTCTAGAAAAAGCTAGATGGTTCAATCACCAATATTTGAAAAAAAAAACACTTTACGAAATAAGTGCTCTTTTTCGAAAAAATATTGAAAAACATCATATTTTATATGATGAAAATTATATACGAAAGGTTCTAGAATCTGTAAGAAAAAGAGTTTGTTTTATTAATGAAATTTGGGAACAATCATCGTATTTTTTCATATGCCCTAAAAGCTATGATAAATGTTATCTACAAAAAATTAGATCAAGCAGATACTGCTTTATCGTAAAAGATTTAAAAAAACTCTTGGAATCTGTAGAAGATTTTAAAGAATCTTCTTTAAAGATAAAAATAAAGGATTTTTCAAAACAACATAACATAAGTTCTGTTTTTTTTCAAAAAAAATTGAGACTTGCCTTAGTTGGAAGTTTGCGGGGAGTTGGCATTTTTTTTCTAATGGAAATGATAGGAAAGAGAGAAACGCTTAGTAGAGTAGAGTGTTTTTATAGAGCATGTAATGCTCGTGTTTAATTTTTTTTTTAAATTTCTCCATAATTATGAGTTTATACAAATTTCTTCTATTGGTGGAAGAATTTTGATGGCATTTACTGTTTTTTTTTAATGATTTTTTTTGGTTGTGCATTTATATGTTCACTATTTTTCGTATAGAATAGGGCTTTTTATGGCTTTTGTTTCTCTCTGTTAGCATTTTTTTTATTCTCCACATTTTCTTCTTTTTTTAAAAAAAAAGAGGGTAAATTATACAAAATGGGATAATGCTAGTACCAGGTAATTCTTATTTTTTTAATCCTACATTTTTACTATTCCTTTGAAAAACGATAAATATGGAAAAATAAACAACTATCAATTGGTCATAAGTTTATTTAAGAATCCAGTTTATACTACATTTTATATTTTGTAAATCTTGTTCCATTCCAAGAAATCTAGCCTATAGGCTGTAAGGCGTTTTTTCATCAGCCATTATATGTAGAGCTTGTACTCTTTTAGGTGGTAAGGTTATAGAAGATAAATACGTAAATCTCTTTAAGATTTCTGAAAAGATTACCAACTTCCAATAATCCAATGAAAATTTATCCACGTTATACTTGGTATGAGGGTTGTTAAATTGGAGAAGCTAATATACTATTGCTGATTATTTAGCTTATTAGCACAGGTCAGTAAATAATCCTGAATTTAATAAATCTGAGGCTGCTATACGGTAGAGAAAAGTACTGTAGATTATTTTCACAAAGCTTTAGTAATGTGTGGTATGTCTCGTAATGAAAAAGGTGTGGAGATAAAGTTAGGTGTAGAGATGAAGAAAAAGCATATATAGGCCCGTAAGTGCCATTTAAGGTAAGAGATGATGCTAATTATGCTAATGTTTCAGCCTGGGCTTATAAATAAACTCTTACACTCGTTCATATAAATAATACTTTTCTATGAAAAAATATTTAAGCTTTATTCTCAAAATTTGAGGCAAAATGGTCCAGAATAATCTGGGAGATTTTAAACCTATTCTGTATAGAAAATTTACTCTGAAAGTTCATTTTTATAAATGCTCGATTATCTAAATGAACGGAAGGAATATGCGGCTCTTTATAGAAATGGACAAGCACATGGCTCAGACTTGTCAATTACAACCAAGTCTTTTACAGTTATTAAAGATCTTGTACGTTCTGCTTTTGATAGAATTATGACTATTTATTTACGTAAGTGGGAAAACTATTGATGAAAATTCTATTCTTATTTAGAAGAGTATAAGGCTTTCGTTCTTGCCTTGTTGTGGAGCTTGCGTAGTAACTTGTCATCTGCGATGCTTTTTGTTTATGCCAAAGTATCCCATCTGTAAAGGATAAACGTCGTGTAATATGACGGAACAAATGTTCGCTAGTAATGAATAGAGTAAATGCTTTCTTTGCAGAAGATTAAGGAATTGCTATAGTTTTTTGGCTATTCTCAATCGAGCACTTCTTGCGCGTTTATTCCTTGTTATTTCCTCATTATTTGGAGTAATAGCTTTGGAATAAATAGATTCTAAATGAATATTTTTTTTTCCGAAAAAATCTTTTTCTAAAAAACCTTCAAACGATCCTGTTTTGAAAAAACGTTTAACCAAACGGTCTTCAAGTGAGTGATAGGAAATTACAGAGATCCTTCCTTCTTTACTCAAAAAAGAACTAGATTGAGTCAATAGTTCTTTTAAAGCGTTGATTTCATCGTTTACTTCTATTCTAAGTGCTTGGAAAAGTCGAGCAAAAAATTTTTGCTTTTTAATTTCTTTAAATAACTCCATTAAATCAAATGAAGTTTCTATGTTTTTTTTTGCACGTTTTTTTACTATTCTTTTAGCAATAAACTTGCTGTTTTTAAATTCTCCATATTTATAGAAAACTTCACTTAATTTTTTCTCTGAATAATATTTCAGTATTTCTTTAGCTGAATATTTAGAACGCAAGTTCATTCTCATATCAAGAGGATAATTAAAACGAGTAGAAAAACCACGATAGGCGGAGTCAATTTGGTGCCAAGAAACTCCTAAATCAATTATAACACCTGATACGTTATTTATTTTTTTAAGGTTCAAAACATCTTTTATAAATCTAAAATTTTTATTAAAAATTTTTAATCTTTTGTCTTTAATTGGGTTTTTTTTTATAGCTTCTTCATCTTGATCAAAGGCTAATAGCCTACCCTTTTTGGTTAATTTTTCCAAAATTGCCCTAGAATGTCCCCCTCCCCCAAATGTAACATCAATATATGTTCCATTCGGATTAAAAACCAAATTTTCTGTGCTTGAATTTATTAGTACAGGTTTGTGATATATTTTTTTTTTCATTTTCAATGAAAGTATTTATGAAATTTACGCTTGCTATAATTAAACCTGATGCTGTTAAAAACTGCTATGAATATCTTATTTTAGATCAAATAAGATATTCTGGATTTAAGATTCGTGCTCTAAAAATGATGATGTTTTCCAAAAAAGATGCCCAAGAATTTTATTCTGTTCATAAATATAAGTCTTTTTTTGACTCATTGGTTGAGTTTATGAGTAACCATCCAATAATTGCAGCTGTTTTGGAAAAAAACAAAGCGGTTTCAGATTTTAGATTGCTTATTGGAGATACAAATTTCAAAAAAGCAAAAGAAGGAACCATTCGAAAATCTTATGCTAAATCTTTAAAGCGTAATGCTATTCATGGATCTGATAGCGATGTAAGCGCTTTTAGGGAAATTAATTTTTGTTTTTTTGAACTAAATTGCTTTTAATCATATGAAGATGATTCTCTATCCAACGAATTTTTTCAAGAATGTCAAATTCTTTTTTTTTTTCTCTTTCTATAATTTCTTTTGGAGCAAAAAGAATAAATTTTTTGTTAGAAATATTTTTTCTACTTCTTTCTAATAAGTTTCTATAATGATGAAGGTCTTTTTCTAATTTATCTTTTTCAGATGAAAAATCTATTTTCCGTTTAAAGATTTTTTTTAGATGGTATTCATCAGATACCAAAAAGAACGAAATAGTTTCATAGATAGGTTTCTTATTAACGTATTCTATTTTAGAGATTACTCCTAATTTTTTAATAATGGATAGATTCCTCCTTGGTTTTTTAGTTAAAATAAACAGATCTAATTGCTCTTTTTGAGATATTTTATTATATTTTCTCAAAAATCTAATTTTCTTGATAATTTTAGCATAATTTTCGAAATCTTCTAATATCTTTGTTTGATAATTTTTTTTTTTCGGCCAATCATAAACCATTAAATATTCCTTAGCTTCAGCTGATCTAATCTTGAGATTTTGCCAAATTTCCTCTGTGATAAAAGGCATAAAGGGATGTAAAAGCTTCAGCAAATTTTCAAAAAATTCAACGGTTTTTGAAAACACTTCCAGCCCAATATTTTTACCTTTATCTGGTTTTACGAGTTCTAGAAAATAAGAACAAAAGTCCTCTCTAATCAGTTTGTATAAACTCATTAATGCTTCAGAAATCTTATTATCTTCAAAAGATTTCTCTATCTCTTCAAGAGCTTGATAGAATCGATGACTAAACCAGTCAACAGCTAGTATGGAAGACGAATATATATGATTATCCACTAAAGATTCCTCCCATTGTTTAATTAATCTAAATGCATTCCATATCTTGTTCGAAAAATTACGACCTTGTATACAGAGAATTTCGCTGAAACGCAAATCATCCCCTGCTTTAGTACTTAATAGTAATCCTGCACGAACTCCATCTGCCCCATATTGATTTATTAAATCAACAGACTCTGGGGAGTTTCCTAGTGATTTAGACATTTTTTTACGTTGATTGTCTCTAACAATTCCTGTAAAATAAACCTTATTAAAAGGCTTTTCTCCTAAAAAAGAATACCCAGCCATAATCATTCTGGCTACCCAAAAAAATAAAATATCTGGAGCGGTAACCAAATCTTGTGTTGGATAATAATATAAAATGTCTGTCCTATCAAAAATAGATATTGACCAAAGCCAAGAAGAAAACCAAGTATCTAGAACATCAGTATCCTGTTTAAGGTTGTTAGTTTTTATACTAGCTGCTTCAGTATTCCTTGCTACAACAAAAGCATTATCATAATAGTAAACTGGAATTCTGTGGCCCCACCAGAGTTGCCTAGAAATATTCCAATCTTTTAAGTTTTCCATCCAATATCTGTATACATTTTTTAATTCTTCTGGAAAAAATTTAATTTCTCCTTTTTTCACAGCTTTCAAAGCATTTTTCGCTAATGGTTTTACTTGAAGAAACCATTGCATAGACAGTCTAGGTTCAATAATAGAACTACTACGTTCTGAAATTCCTATTTTATGAGAATGTTTTTCCATTCTTACTAGAGCTCCCATTTTCTCTAGATCTTTTATGATTGCCCTTCGTTTGTATTTACCCCCTTTTATAAATTCTAAATCATGTTTTTCAGCTAATGCTTTATCAGTAAAATTCTGAGATGGAGTTACCTTCAAACATCCCGTACCAAAACTCATTTTTACATATTCATCTTCAATAATAGGGATTAATCTTCCTAAGATGGGAATAATCGCTCTACGATTTTTAAAATGAAAATAACGTTGATCGTTAGGATTAACGCAAATAGCAGAATCTCCAGTAATGGATTCTGGACGTGTAGTAGCCACTAGAATAAATTCTTCTGTATTTTCAATAAAATATTTGAGGTAATAAAGTTTACCAAAACGTTCTTCATAAAAGATTTCTTCATCTGAGAGAGTAGTTTTTACTTCAGGGTCCCAATGTATCATTCTATATGCTCTATATATTAATCCTTTTTTATAAAGAGCTATGAAAGCCTTAGTAACTGATTCAGAAAACCTTGAATCTAGTGTAAATCTACTTCTTCTCCAATCACAGGAGCATCCTAGTCTTTTTAATTGGTCGAAAATGATATTTCGATGTTTATTTGTCCAATTCCAAACTCTAGCTAGAAAAGCTTTTCTTCCTAAATATTCTTTAGAAATACCTTCTTTTTTTAGTTGATTTACCACTTTATTCTCTGTAGCAATAGCTGCATGATCAGTTCCTGGAACCCAACAAACATTGTAGTTACGCAATCGCGCTCTTCTGGCTAAGACATCTTGTATGGTATTGTTTAGCATATGCCCCATGTGAAGTCTTCCTGTAACATTTGGAGGAGGAATAACCAATGTATAAGGCTTTCTTTTATCAGGTTTTGAATTAAAAAAACCTGATTGTATCCATTCCTTATAATGCTTTTCTTCCACATACTTTGAATTGTACTTTGCAGTAATTTTCATTTAAAATGTTAGTAACATGCCATTAAAAAACCTAATAAAAAAGCTTAGCATTTAATCAAATAGAGAACATACTATTATTTATTATATTATAAGAAAATAAGGACGCTTTATCGCATAAAGTTAAATGAGGAAAGTCTGGGCACCAGAGTGCCGAAGCATCGGATAATTACCGAACGCTAAAAGCGAGGACTAGTGCAACAGAAAGAAAATACAGTTAGGCTGTAGTGAAATCAGGTAAACTCTGCGTGGTGTAATGCCAGTATACTGGCATTGTAGGTAGCCTAGCTGTTTTTGTCAAGGGGTAAGCAGCTGGTAGGTAAGAAGTAATTCTTATCAAAGAGAAATGATAAAGCTCGATGACAGAATCCAGCTTATAGTCTTATAGGTCCCATAGCTCAGACGGTTAGAGCATCTGACTCATAATCAGGAGGTCGCTGGTTCGAATCTAGCTGGGACCACTTTAGAGATTTTTCAATAAACTTGTTATTCCAGTTTCTATATTCAAAAAATCGGTTAGTTCTTTAATAAAAAGTCTCTTTTGTTTCATATCATCTCTAAATCTTACGGTGATACTTTCATCTTGAAAACTCTCATAATCAATTGTGATACAAATCGGAGTACCGATAGAATCTTGGCGACGGTACCGTTTTCCTATAGATTCATTTTCATCGTAAGTTATTTGGTGATCAGTTTTAAGTGTATGGAAAATTTTTTTAGCCATTTCAGCAAGGCCATCTTTTTTCACTAAAGGTAAAACAGCTGCTTTTACTGGAGCTAGGCTCGGGTGTAGTTTAAGGAAAAGACGTTTACTATTTTTAGTATTCTCTTCTTTAAGAGAAGAAGAAAAAACAGATAAGAACATCCTATCTAGGCCTAGAGAAGTTTCTATTACAGAAGGTAGATAATTTTGATTTTTAATGTTATCAAAATATTTTAAATTTTTTCTAGAATGTTTTTCGTGGTTTTTCAAATCAAAATCCGTTCTGGAATGAATTCCCTCGAGTTCTCTAAATCCAAACGGGAAACTAAATTCGATATCACTAGCAGTATTCGCATAATGCGCTAGTTTTTTATGATCCAAAAAACGATATTTATCTTTTCCGAATCCTAAAGTTAGATGCCATTTCATTCTAGTGTTTTTCCAATATTCATACCATTTAATTTCCTCCCCTGGAGATACGAAAAACTGCATTTCCATCTGTTCAAATTCACGCATTCTAAAAATAAATGTTCTTGCAATGATTTCATTTCGAAAGGATTTACCAATTTGAGCGATACCAAAAGGGAGTTTCATTCTTGCGCTTTTTTGTACCTGAGAAAAATTAACAAAAATACCTTGCGCAGTTTCTGGCCTTAAGTAAATTCCTTCTTTAGTTCCTCCAATTTTAAACATCAAATTAAACTTACGAATCTCCTCCCAATTTCTAGAACCTGTTTCCGGATCCCTTATATTTAGTTCTTCAATCAAGACTTGAAGATCCTTCAAGTCATTCTTCTCGAAGGACCTAGCCATTCGCATAATAATTTTTTTTTCCTGATCTCTATAATATTTTACTTTAGGATCTGTGGTTAGAAATTTTTTTTCATTAAAAAATAATCCTGAACATTTTTTAGCTTTATATAATTCTTTCTTTATTTTATTTTGTATTTTTTCTATATAGTTTTCTATCAAAACATCCACGCGATATCGTCGTTTACTATCTTTATTGTAAACCATCAAATCGTTAAATGCATCCACATGTCCAGATGACTTCCATATATGTGGATTCATAAGAATGGCTGAATCAATTCCCACAATATTTTCACGCAATTGAACCATCGACTTCCACCAGAATTCCTTTATGTTATTCTTTAATCCTATACCATATGGACCATAATCATATACTGCATTCATTCCATCATAAATTTCGCTTGATGGAAACACAAATCCATAAGATTTTGCATGAGCAATAACATTTTTTAAATGATCGTTATTGATTTTTTTCATAAACGTTAAATGATATTTTAACTTCCACTTTACGATGGAATCTTACAATGGCTTTATATTTTCCTGCAGTTTTTATCTTCCCCATGATTTTAACAAATTCCTCTTCTATAGGAAAACCTATTTTTTTAAAAAATTTTGCTAAATCTCTATTTTCTAGAGCCTTTTTAACTAGCAAGCTAACATATATACGTTTAATTTTATATGCTATTTCCTTTGCTTTTTTTAGTAAAAATTCTTCTTTTTTAGACCTTTGTTTTAAAATTTCTCTATGCTCTTTAATAATTCCAGGAGTAGCTATCAAAGCTACTCCATTAGGAAGTAGGTAATTTCTAGCGAATCCTGGCTTTACGTTTAATAACAAATCATTTTTAAATCCAAGGGTTTTTACGTCCTTTTTAAGAATAATTTTCATAAGCAAAGTTTTTTATGATCAACGAAGATCATCCGTTATGAATGGAAGAAAACCAAGATATCTGGCTCTTTTTATGGAGATGCTGAGTTTTCGTTGATTTTTCTTCGAAGTCCCTGTAATCCTTCTAGGCAATATTTTTCCTTGTGCATTTAGAAATTTTATCAAAAAATTTGGATCTTTATAGTCTATATATTTAATCCCAAACTTTTTGAAAAAGCAGTATTTTTTTTTAGTTTTTACCTCCAAATTTAAGGGAGTGAGAAATTTTATCTCACTTTCTTCAGTCTTTTGATTGTTTTTTTCTAACATACAGTTTAATTTTTATATTGTTTTTTATTTCTTCGTATTTCTGCATAGTTTCTAGCATCTTTATTCATTTTAACAATTAGGAACCTGAGAATTCGGTTCTCACGTCTAAGTCTAAGGTGGATATTGGTTATCTCTTTTGTATTTATAGAATACTCATATAAATGGTAATTAGCCATCTTTTTTTTGCTTATAGGATAAGCAAGTTTTTTCATTCCCCAATGTTCTTGATGAATAATTCTCCCTCCACTCTTTAGAATCAGTTCTTCGTACTCTTTTACGAGATCTTTTACTTGTTTTTCTGATAATACAGGAGTAACTATTATAATAGTTTCATAGAAGCTAAACATTCTATACATTTTTTTTTTATAAGTCTCTTAACCTCAAATTTTTACCCAAAAAGTTTTCCCTATATTTTTTTTTATTTCTATCAAAGCTGCTATAAGAGCATCAATATCTTTCATCTTATTAAAGATTCCAAATGATATTCTAAGATAACTCGAGGAATCTTTACCTGAAACCGCTTCAATAACATGTGAGCTAGTAGTAGCTGCACAGGCACTTCCTTGCGAAAGTGCAATACCTTTTAGGTCAAAAAAAAAACTTAGAATATTATTTTTAACTGGAATTGATATGTTCAATATTGTATATAAGCTTTTATCCAAAAAATCTGATAACCCATTGAATTTTATTTCAGGGATTACTCTTTTAAGTTCTGAAATGCAATATTTTTTTAATGTTTCTATCTTTCCTTTTTCTTCATTTAGAGAGGAATAAGCTAATTCAAGCGCCTTAGCCATGCCTACAATACCGCAAATGTTTTCTGTACCAGCTCGTAGATTCTTTTCTTGCGCCCCCCCCGTTAAGAATGGATTAACCAAGAGGCCTTTACGAATAAAAACAAACCCAATTCCCAAAGGCCCGTAAAATTTGTGAGCGCTTGCTGTTGCAAAATCTAAGGGTATATTTTTTATATTCATAGGGTAATGTCCAACTGTTTGGACTATGTCGGAATGAAAATAAGATCCATATTTTTTGCAAATAAATCCTATTTCTTCTATATCTGATAGATTACCAATTTCATTGTTAGCATGCATTAAGCTAACTATTGTAGTTCTAGAATTATTTTTTAATTTTCTCTCTAGATCTTCTCTGTCAATTGATCCTTTTTCTTCTAATTTTATTAATTCTATAACAATTTTTGAACATCGAGCTATATCTAAAACAGTTTCTAAAACTGATTTATGTTCAATTGGCGAACTTAAAATACGTTTTACTTTTAAATCTCTTATTGCCGAGCGTAAAACGAGATTATTAGCTTCTGTTCCTCCAGAAGTGAAAATAATTTCTGAAGGAAGTGCATGGATTGAACGAGCAATAGATATTCTTGATCTTTCTATAAGAGCCTTATTTCTTCGTCCTAAATGATGCGAAGAAGAAGGATTCCCTATATAGGTTTTTAAAACCTCATTCATAATTTTGATTACCTCTTGCCTTATTGGAGTACTTGCCGCGTTATCTAGATAGATTTTACTCATTGATATTAAGTATCAAAGCAGACACGTAGGGATTTGAACCCCAACTAACAAAACCAAAGTCTGCTGTGCTACCCTTACACCACGTGTCTAATCTAGATAATAATGAATCTAATATAAAAATGATCGGTAATTTTAAAAAATTTTTTTTTTTAATTTTTTTTTATTAATTTGTTTATCTAAAATATAAAATCGTTTATGTCTGTAAAAATTCGTTTTCAAAGACGAGGAAGAAAGGGAAGAGCTTTCTATACTGTTGTCGTTTCTGATTCTCGTTCTCCTAGAAATGGGAGATTTATTAAAAAATTAGGGATATACAATCCACATTCTGATCCTCCTTCTATCACCTTGGATACAGATGCTACTCTTTCTTGGCTACAAAAAGGAGCTAAACCAACGAAGGCAGCTCGTTCTATTCTTTCCAATAAAGGAGTTATGTTAAGAAAACACTTATTAATGTGGGTAAAGAAAGGTTTATTTTCTGAAAATGAGGCAGAACGTAGATACAAAGAGTGGCTTAAAAATATGGATTAAAGAGAAAAGGTAAATTTTTATTCTGATAATACTCTTCTAGTATATAGGCATCATATACTGATAATTCACCGATTCTTTTCCTTCTTAAGGAACAAAGATAACTTTTACTCTTAAGTAAGCTTCCAAAGTCTTTAGCTAATTTTCGTATATACACCCCTTTTCCACAACTTATTCTGAAGTTAAGAAAAGGTAAATTTATATCGGTAATTTCAAAATTATGGATTTTTACTTTCCTGTTATGGATTTTTACAAATTTTACTTTTCTAGCTAGCTTATATAGCTTTTCTCCATTTTTTTTTAGAGCAGAAAATATAGGGGGGATTTGATAGATGTCCCCTATAAATTTTTTTTGTTTTTTTTTAATATTTTCTGAAGTAACGTGCTTTAAAATTTCATTAGTCTCTAAAATTTCATCTTCAGAAGTCTCTGTATCTAGAGAAGGAGTTGTTACTCCCAATTTCATCATTCCAGTATATATTTTTTCTTTCTCTTGATAGAGATTTATTTTTTTAGTAGCTACACCAATGCATATAATAAGAATACCGACAGCTTGTGGATCAAGTGTTCCAGCATGGCCAACTTTTACTTTTTCTATTTTAAAAAAATGTTTAATCTTCCATCTAATAATGTTTACAACATAAAAAGATGTCCACCCTAAGGGTTTATCAATTAAAAAAATCAAAGACATTAGGTGTCAATTGTTGCATTAAGTGCGTTCATTTCTATAAATTTTTTTCTTGATGGAACATTATCTCCCATTAACAAAGAAAAAATACGATCTGTGTCTACCAAGTTTTCTATATTTACTTTACGTAAGGTTCTATTTTCTGGATTCATAGTAGTATCCCATAATTGCTTTGCTGTCATTTCTCCCAATCCTTTATATCGTTGAACGATTATCCCCTTTTTTCCTTCGTATATGAGTTTTTCTCTCTCTCTATCACTCCAAGCAAAGACTTTTCTATTTCCTGTTTTTATCATGTATAGAGGGGGAGTTGCTATATAAATGTAACCTTTCTCAATCAAAGCTCTCATATATCGAAAAAAAAATGTTAAAATCAGTGTAGAAATGTGACTACCGTCTGTATCTGCATCAGTCATAATTATAATTTTATGATAACGCAGTCTTTCTAAATTCAGTTCTTTATTATCTGTTTTTATTCCTACGCCTAGGGCGTAAAAAATATTTCGTATTTCTTCATTCTCAAATACCCTGTATTGTAGAGACTTCTCCACATTTAATATTTTGCCTTTTAGGGGCAAAATTGCTTGAAAATTTCTATCTCTTCCTTGTTTTGCTGTCCCTCCAGCAGAGTCACCTTCAACCAGATAAATTTCACATTTTTCTGGATTATTTAAAGAACAATCCGCTAATTTTAGCGGAAAACTAATAGAATTGTTAGTTATTGAATTATTTTTTTTTTCTCTAGCCTTTTTAGCTGCTAGTCTAGCTTTAGACGCTAAAAGTACTTTTTCCAGAATTTTTCTAGAAAATCTAGGATTTTCCTCAATAAATTTCCTTAGGGAATTTCCTACGATTTTTTCTACTACACCAGTTACTTCAGGGTTTCCAAGTTTAGTTTTCGTTTGCCCTTCAAATTGAGGATGGGAAATTTTTACTGAAACAATAGCAGTAATCCCCTCTCTAAAGTCCTCCCCAGTAAATTCCACTCTATTCAAGAAACTATATTTTTTAAAAGTTCTAGTAAGTGCTCGTCTAAATCCAGTTAAATGTGTTCCCCCTTCATTGGTCTTAATGTTATTAACGTAAGAATGGATGTTTTCATCGAAAGAGTGGTTATATCGCATAGCTACTTCAACAGATACCTTTTCTTTTTTACCAGAAAAATATATGACATCTGGGATGATGGGAATTTTTTTCTTGTCTAAAAAGAAAATAAAATCTTTCAATCCTCCTTCAGAAAAAAATTTTTCCATTCTAGGAATTCCACATTCAGAAATTTTTCTTTCGTCAATAAGATTTATGGAAATTCCTCGCTCTAAGAAAGATAACTCACGCAATCGTATGGCAATAGTTTCATAACTGTATGAAACATTTTTAAAAATGTTTTCATCTGCCTGAAAAGTTATTTCAGTACCACTTTTTTTAGGTTTATTGCTTTGACTTATCTGTTCTACCTTGCTAACAGCCTTACCTCTTGAATATTCTTGGAAAAAAACTTTCCCCTCTCGAAAAACTTTTCCAAAAAGTATACTGGATAGAGCATTAACACAAGAAATTCCTATACCGTGAAGTCCTCCAGAAATTTTATAAGACCTTTTGTCAAATTTTCCCCCAGCTCCAATCTTAGTCATTACAACCTCTAACGCAGAGCACCCTTCTTTTTTGTGGAAATCTACTGGAATTCCTCTTCCATTATCAATTACAGTGATAGATTTATCTGAATTGATAATAACATTAATTTCGTTACAAAAACCTGTTAAAGCCTCGTCCATAGAATTATCCACAACTTCGTAAACTAGATGATGAAATCCTTTTAGTCCAGTATCCCCTATGTACATTGAAGGTCTAGTACGAATATGCTCAATGCCATCTAGGTAGAGAATGTTATCCGCTGTATATGTATTCATATTAGGATTATTAAAAATTTTTTGCGCACGGTAAATATACGACCTTTTTTCCATAAAAAAAAGCTCTTTTAAAGTAGTTCATTAAAGGAAATTCTATTGCCTTAGGGAATAGGCTAAGTTCTTCAGATAAATGCCCTCCTTTTAGATAAAAAATGCCATTAGGTATGGCATGCTTGGATTTATTGATAAATTTTCCTTTAACCCAAGCATATAAACGAGGAATTTTTGTTCCAGCTCTATTTAAAATAAAGTCAAATTTTCCTTTTGTTTTTTCAGCTCTTATACAAAGAGTCCGAATATTATTTATAAATAACTCTTTAGATATGCTTTTTGTCGCTTTTATTTTCTTCTCTCTGTAATCTACCATAAGAAAATTGCTATCTGGAAATAAAATAGCTAGAGGCACTCCTGGAAAACCACCTCCCGTTCCAACATCCATAATATTAGAACCAGGCATAATAGAAACAATTTTAGCTATTCCTAGTGAATGCAAAACATGATTTTGATAAAAATAATCGAAGGATTTTCTTGAAATTAAATTAATTTTCTTATTCCAGTAAGAGTATATCTCTTTCATTTTAGAAAACTGTTCAAGTTGCCTTGAATTAAGTTTTGGAAAATATTTCTGAATTAATTTCATTGTATATTCAATATGAAAAATATTTCCTATCGTTTAAAAAATATGAGTTTTTCAAAAACTCTTTATATGGCCAACATAGCTAGAAATCTTATAAACAAAGGATACAAAAACATTATAAATCTAGGCATAGGAGAACCTGACTTTAATCCACCAGGATTTGTTCTTCACGCAGCTAAAAAAGCTATAGATGATGGATATCATAAATATTCTCCAATATCAGGATATTACGATTTACGTGAAACCATATGCAAAAAATTTAAACGGGATAACGAATTAAATTATAACCCTTCTCAAATTGTCGTATCAACAGGGGTAAAACAGTCAATTATAAATATTTTTCTCTCAATTCTTAATCCAGAAGACGAAGTAATAATTCCAGCTCCGTATTGGGTAAGTTATTACGAAATGATAAAACTTTGCGAGGCGAAACCTGTAATAATTCATACAGATAGAAAAAAAAATTTCAAAGTTACAGCCATACAATTAGAAAAATCTATAAACTCTAAAACAAGAGCTTTTATTTTTAGTTCTCCATCTAATCCATCTGGAGGTGTTTATTCTAAAAGCGAATTAAAAGCTTTAGCTAAGATATTAAGCAAACATAAAAATATAATGATAGTCTCAGACGAGATTTATGAACACATTTGTTATAAATCCCATGCAAGTATTGCCTCTATTCCAGAGGTTTACGACCAAACTATTACAAGTAATGGGATTTCTAAAGCCTTCTCGATGACTGGCTGGAGGATAGGATATATTGGAGCCCCTGAATGGATAGCCCAAGCTTGCGAAAAAGTTCAAGGGCAAATGACTTCAGGAGCTAATTCTCTTTCGCAGAGAGCTGCTATTGCAGCTTTAGCAGCTCGTATAAAATCTATATCTATGATTGTATCATTAAAAAAACGCAGAAATTTAGTCTTGGAATTTATAGATAAAATTACTGGATTTCAGTCCAATATTCCAAAAGGAACTTTTTATGTTTTTCCTGATGTTTCGAATCTTCTACACAGAAATATTTCTAGAACTTTAATAAAAAATTCTGATGATTTAGCTCTGATTTTACTAGAAAAAATTAAAGTTTTGACGATTGGAGGATCCTCTTTTGGAAAAGAAAAGCATTTGCGCATTTCTTATGCGATGTCAGAAAGCAAGCTGCTGGATGCATTTAGAAGAATGAAAAATCTTTTTTATGGAAAAAATTAAAAAAATGAAAAACAAAACTTTATTTTTTCTAGTATTTTTTATAGTTTTTCATGCATTAAATGCTCAACAAAAACAAAAAATTGACGGGGTTGCTGCCATTATTGGGGATCAAATTATTTCAGAATCTGATGTTAGAGAAAATATACTCAATACGGAGAAAAAATTAACTTCATGTGAAGTTTTAAAAGAACTGATCAAAAGTAATGTTTTATTATATAATGCAAAAAAAGATAAAAATCTTTCTAAAAGAATTTCTGTTGATCAAATACGTTTACGAGTTAAAAAAATTTTAAAAGAGCTTGTTATTCAAGTAGGGGGAATGAAAAATCTTTTAAAGAAATATGATAAAAATTCTTTTAAAGCACTCTGTGAAGAGTATACTGAGAATGTAAGAAATAACGAACTAATAAAACAGTTTTTTCAAGAAAAAATTTATTCTAATGTTAATGTAGGTCCATTAGAAGTACAAGAATTTTGCAAAAAACATAAAGAAAAACTCCCTATTTTTCCAGAAAAATTTGATTTTTATCGAATAGTTTTTTATCCGAAGTTAAAAAGTTCACATAGGAAAGAAATTATGAATAAGCTTGAAAAAATAAAAAAATACATAGAAAAAGGTTCTACTTTTGAAGTAGAAGCAATTGCTTATTCCCAAGATAATTCTACAGCTTTTAAGGGGGGATTGATAAAAAATATGAATACGAGTAATATGAGCTCAACACTATATCGAGTGCTCTCTTCTTTAAAAGAAGGGGAAATATCCGAACCTTTTGAATCTGAATTTGGGTTTCAAATTGTTAAATTGGAAAAACTAAGAAAAAATAGGATTGATTACCGTAATATTTTGATTAAAAAAAATTCTACAAAAGAAGAAATGGATAAAACAAAAAAATTCGCTGACTCAATTAGAGAGTTTCTTTATAAAAAGAAAATAAGCTTTGAAGAAGCTATAGAGAAATATTCCATAGAAGATGACTTTAAATTATCTCTGGATAAAAATAAATTATCGAAAAATTCCTATTCAGCATTGATTCATGTAAAAAATGGAGGTATTTCATCCACTTTTGAAGATGAAATCAAAGGAAAAAAAGCTTATTTTCTTTTGAAAGTTTTAAGAAGGATTCCAGCACATAAACCTACTATTGAAAATGAATATCATTTTTTAAAAAACTTGGTTAGTATGGAAAAATCTACAAAAGAACTTACAAAATGGGTTAATTTTCATATTCCTGATATTTTTATTGGAATAGGTGAGAACTTTCAAGAATGTTTCCAGGAAAAGCCTTTCAGGCTATAAAAAGATAGTTATATGCGAGTAAAAGGGTTTGTGGCATTTGTATCTATTACTCTTTTGTTAATTTCTTTGTATTACGTAAGTTTAACTTACAAACAGGATAGAAGGTATTTAAACCTAGGGTTGGATCTAAAAGGAGGAATTAATATTATTTTGCGAATCTCTGAACGAGATCTTTTGGTGAATCTTTATCCTAATCTTTCTGAGAATTATCAAAATAACATTTTCTTAGCTTCTCTTAAAGAAGCCGATAAAAAAGTCCCATCATTGGGGTATCTTTCTTTGTTTTTTCAGTATTTAAAAAAAAAGCTTAAAAAATCCTGTCTCTCAGAAATTTTCGGTAAATTGCTTAATGAAATTAATTCTGATAGTACAGACAAAGAAGTTGAAAAGGTAATAAGAAAAAAAGTAGATGAGTATATAGACGTTGCGTCAAAGGTTCTTCAATATAGAATGGATAGGTTTGGTATTCAGGCTAAAATTCAACGCATAGAAAACTCAGTATGTATTTTGGTAGAGTTTCCTTTTGTAAGGGATGTAGAACGTATAAAAAAATTATTGCAGATCCCAGCCAAACTCCAATTTTTTGAAGTTTTCCGTAATAAACGGGTTACCCCATATATTCGAAGTTTAGACTATATTTTAAAAAAAAACTCTTCTCTATTAGGATATCATATAAAAAGTTCTCATATAGATGAAAACTTAATAGGTTTGGTTGACATAAAAGATACGATTATTGTAAGTAAAATTTTAAACAGTTCTAAGGCTAGATTTTTTTTACCTCCAGATTTAAAGCATGTTAAATTTTTGTGGTCTGCTAATGGTTTAAAATCAAGAAAAGGAAATTTTATTGGATTATACGCAATTAAAACAGAATTTGACGGTACTTCTCCAGTAGAAGGTGAGGTAATAACTAAGGCAAATATATCTTTAGGATTATTTAATGAAATAATACTAAAGATTACGATGAATAAAAAAGGTACTTTTCTCTGGAAAAACTTAACTAGAAAAGCTCTAGGAAAGAACATCGCTCTAGTTTTAGATGATTTAGTTTATGCGGCTCCAAAGGTTAACTACGTTATTTCGAATGGACATTCACAAATTTCTGGAAATTTCAATATACAAATGGCTAATGATCTAGTGAATGTTTTAAATTCAGGTAGGTTACCTACAAAAATGCAAATTATTATATCAGAAATGATAGGCCCGTCTCTAGGTAATAGAGCGATTAAAAGTTTTTTAAACGCTTCTTTACTAGCTTTAGTATTCGTTTTCTTCTGTATGATCTGTTTTTACAGAACTGCAGGATTCTATGCAAATCTTGCATTAATTTTTAATATACTATTTATTTTCGGTATTCTAATTTCTATTGGAGGGGTTCTCACATTGCCTGGTTTAACAGGGATAATGCTAACCATAGCAAAATATGTGGATGAAAATATTTTCCTTTACGAAAGCATAAAGGAGTATATTAAAAAAGGAATAAATAATAGTTCTAACCTTAGAACTATCATAGATAGACAAATTACCACACTTTTTACTGGAATTATTTTATTCTTTTTGGTAAAAGGGCCTATAAAAGTATTTGCGACAACGTCGATTATTGGAAGTTTTACTTCTATATTTTCCTCTCTATGTATTTATATATGGTTTATCGAAAATCACTTTACTATAAATAAATATATTTATTTTTCTAGTCTAAGAACTGAATATTTTATAGAAAAGATTCAATGGAATTTTCTCTCTAATCGAATTTTCGCTTACCTATTTTCCCTAATTTTACTAGGGATCAGTTTTTACTCTTTAGCTATTCGAGGATTAAATTTAGGAGTGGATGGTGGAAGAACTTATATCGTTCGGCTTAATCAATCAGTAAATTTGGAAAAAATTTCTGATAAATTATCGAGTTTTTTTTCTGAATCTGAAAATGGGTTTTATTCTATTCCAGAAATTTTCTATATTGGAAGAAAAAATAAATTAAAAATAACGACAAAATATAAAGAGGGCCCTAAAGTTGAGGAAGAAATTTCGAAAAAACTTTATACCGTATTTAGGCCGTATTTACCAATAGATTTTAGTTTCGAAAACTTTAAAAACACTAAAAAATCTTTTGGTATTTTATATACTATAAAAGTTTGTATCGCAAAGTATCTTAGTAAAAAAGCTTTTTTGTTCGTTTTATTTTCTTTACTTGGAATTTTTTCGTACCTATTCATACTATTTGAAAGATGGGAATTCAGTCTAGCTGCAGTTATTTCTCTTTTTCACGATTCTATTGTAGTTTTAGGATTTTTTTCAATTTTTTATAGATTTTTACCTTTCTCTTTAGAGATGGATCAATCTTTTATTGCCGCAATGTTCACTATCATTATTTATTCAATAAATGATAAAGTAATTGTATATAATAGGATTATAAGAGAGTCCATGTTGAAAAATAGATCTTTTCATGATATAGTCAATCAAGCAATTTGCAGAACTTTAAGTAGAACCATTAAAACCTCCTTAATGAGAATCTTTGTTCTATTTATTATTTTCCTATTTGGAGTAAAGCCAATACGAAACTTTATGTTTGCTATTTTTTTGGGTCTTGTCGTTGCTCCGTATTCTTCAATATTTATATCTCCCACACTAATATATGAGTTATGTAAATAATAATAAAATGTGAGTATACTTTCATTATTATATTTTTTGCTGTTTTAATCTTTGTACAAAAAAAATACCATAAATTGCTCTAAGCCTTGGGCTGTGAGGGACATATCTTCAAAAAGCTATTCAATAAATCAAAGAAGAGATATACAAAGAATAGATAATAGTATTTTATCTAAATTCTGCGCCTAATTTTTTTAGAAATTTATCTTGGAATTTTTCCATTGTATCATTAATTAGACTGTTTGTCAAAGTTTTCCTTTCATCTCCCATGTAAAATCTTAAAGCATAAGATTTTTTACCTTTTGGTACTTGTTCTCCTTTATAAACATCAAAAACCTCTATTTTCTTAATAAGGTTTTTTTCCTCTGATCTAACAACTTGAATAACTTCTTCAAAAGAAATTCTATGGTCTATAAAGAAAGACAAATCTCTTTTTGCTAATGGATATTTTGTAGGTTTTTTGAAGAAAACTCTTCTTTTCTTCAGAAGTAGCATAAAATTTTTCCAAAAAAATTCTGAATAAAAAACTTTTAAATGTACTTTTTTCACTAAGTGCTTATTGACTTTACCGATTTCTACTATAGGAAGTTCTTTTTTTTTTATTAAAATACTTTTATCAAAAAATAAATGATCTGAAATAATCATCTGGGTTAAGTTCTTATACAGCCCCCCCATCTTAAGTATTTGTTCGACAATTCCTTTCATTAGAGAAAAAGAATAATCAATATTTCTTCCAGCAAAAAGAAGCCCAAGTCTTGGTTCTTCTAAATATTTATTTTTTTCTTTTTTATAAATTTTCCCCCATTCAAAAAATTTTAAGTTCATATTTTTTCTGCCAAAGTTATTGGCAAGATTTTCAATAAGACCAAATAATAGAGATAAGCGCATTATAGAAATATCTTTATTCAAAGGGTTCGCAATTTTTATCACTCCTTTCTTTTCCATGTACTTTGAAGTTTCATTTTTTGTAAAAGACAGGTTTATACTTTCGTAAAAACCATGTGAAATTAATAATTTAGAAACATTCCCTTCAATATCTTTTGAAAGATCTTTTATTGATATTGAAAAATTTTTTTTTTCAGAATTTGGAATACGATTATATCCATAAATACGAAGGATTTCTTCTATAAGATCTTCTTCAGATCGAAGATGTAAACGATAAGGTGGAATTGAAAGATTCCATAAATTTCCACATTCTGAAAGAATTTGTATTTCTAGAAGTTTTAAAATTTTTTTTGTTTCTTTTTCAGAAAGTTTACCCCCAATAATAGAATTTATTTTTTTAGGTCGAAAAATAACTTCAAAGTTAGGGACAATATACGGATTTATATCAATAATTTCTGACGAAATTTTTCCTTTTCCAAATTCCTGTATCATTAAAGCAGCTCTTAAAAGAGCGTAAACAGTATTCTCTGGATCTACTCCTCGTTCAAAGCGAAAAGAATATTCAGTATTTAATCCGTGTTTTTTAGTACTTTTACGAATACTTATTGGATCAAAATAAGCACTCTCAATAAAGATATTTTGACTTCTAGGTCCCACAGAATAATGGGCACTTTCAAGTATTCCAGCAATACATATAGGAGTTTGTCTATCAAAAATGACTAAGTCATCTGGATCCAATTTTTTTATAGATCCATCAAACGTTTCGAATAAGACCTTTTTTTTGGGGTTTTTAATCCTAATCTTTCTACTTTTTATTCGGTCTGCATCAAAGGCTTGTAGTGGTTGTCCTATTTCATGCATTACAAAATTTGTAATATCAATAATATTGTTAATAGGAATTGATCCAATAGATTTCAAATAATTCTGCATCCATTTTGGAGAGGAAGTTACTTTTATTTCGGTAAATACCATACCAGAATATCGGAAACATTTTCTTTCTTCTTCCAAGAAAACGCTGAAATCATATTTTTTATCCATTTTCCAATCAATTATTGGAGGTTTTATTAATTTAACTTTAAATCCTCTAAATGTTAAAGCAATATAAAGATCTCTAGCTATTCCGTAATGGCTCATTGCGTAAAAGCAATTAGGGGTAAATTCAATTTCTATATTTTCATTTTCTTCGATTCTTTCCACATATAATCCAATGGAAGTTAAAACTTCTGATATTTTTTGAATATCTAAACTACTTTTTAGATAATTTTTTAGCCATTTATAAGATATTTTCATCATAAATGATTAATTAATCAAAAGGATTTAGGTAAATAAGAATAACGAGCATAAGTTAAAAAACCTGCTCTATTTGGTTCAGTAATATCAATACTTGATCTTTTTATATCAGAAATTTGTAGCTTAGGCGTTTAAATTACTTCAATATGAAAAACATAAATCTTCTATTTTTAAAGAATAATTTTGATTTTTGAAATTGATATTTCTGATTATATTTAGTACCTTTATACTAGAAGAGTCAGCATTTTGTTAGCTTTCTAGCATTTTTTCCTTCTTATTTTTCTGGGCTAATCGTTTAAATTTAAGGAGCTTTTAATAGTAGCGTGAGGTGGTATCGAACCACCGACCTCCAGGTTATGAATCTGACGCTCTACCATCTGAGCTACCACGCCATTTATTAAATATTCAATAATTTAAAAAATTATTATATATTTATTAAAAATATAAAATTATATTATTATAGAATCAAAAATTATTTATTTTTTTATACCCTACATGTTTTTATCCAAAATTGCTAGTAAAAAGATGATAGCCGATGTAGCTTAGTTGGTAAAGCACGTGATTTGTAATCTCGGTGTCGAGGGTTCGATACCTTCCATCGGCTCATTTGGGGAGGTACTCAAGTGGCTAACGAGGGTAGACTGTAAATCTATTGACAACATCTTCGCAGGTTCGAATCCTGCTCTCCCTATGCGGGAGTAGCTCAGATGGTAGAGCGTCAACCTTCCAAGTTGAAAGTTGCGGGTTCAATTCCCGTCTCCCGCTCTGTATAGCCGATGTAGCTCAGATGGTAGAGCGCTTTCTTGGTAAGAAAGCGGGCACGGGTTCAATTCCCGTCATTGGCTTAATAAAGATTCTATTATGGCAAAGGAAATTTTTAAACGAAATAAGCCAAATTTTACTACAGGGGGCATAGGACATGTAGATCATGGAAAATCCACAACGGCAACTGCTATTACTGTGGTTTTAGCTGAAGAAGGATTAGCGCAAGCAAAGAGTTTTGAAGAAATTGATAACGCTCCAGAAGAAAAAGCTAGAGGAATTACGATAAATACGACTCATATAGAATTCGAAACAAAAAAACGTCATTATACTCATGTAGATTGCCCAGGTCATGCAGATTATATAAAGAATATGGTGACAGGTGCAGCTCAAATGGATGGAGCAATACTTGTAGTATCAGCTACTGATGGCCCAATGCCTCAAACAAGAGAGCATATATTGCTTGCTCGTCAAGTTGGAGTTCCTGCAATTATTCCTTTTATCAATAAAACAGACATGGTAAATGATCCAGAAATTCTGGAATTGGTAGAAATGGAAATACGAGAATTGTTATCCAGATATGATTATGATGGAGATAATGTACCAATAATTAAAGGATCTGCTTTAGGCGCTCTTAATGGAGATCCTAAATGGAAAGAAAAAATTTGGGAACTTGTTCAGTCAGTTGATGATTACATGCCTGAACCAGTTAGAAACATAGATAAACCTTTCTTGTTGCCTGTAGAAGATGTATTTACTATAACAGGAAGGGGCACAGTATGTACTGGAAGAGTGGAAAACGGCATCTGTAAAATAGGGGATTCCGTAGAGATTATTGGTTTGAATGCAGAAAAATTATCTACTACAGTTACAGGAATAGAAATGCATAGAAAAATTCTAGAAAATGCTCAAGCTGGAGATAATGTAGGGCTCCTATTACGTGGAGTAAATAAAGAACAAGTTTGTCGTGGAATGGTTTTAACAGCACCTGGATCTATAACACCTCATTGCCTATTCATCGCAGAAGTTTATATTCTTACCAAAGAAGAAGGTGGGCGTCATACTCCATTTCATAACAATTATAGACCTCAATTTTATTTTAGAACAACGGATGTTACTGGAGAAGTAACTCTACCCAAAGGAGTAGAAATGGTTCTGCCTGGGGATAATCTCTCAATTGAGGTAAGATTACACCATACTGTTGCACTAAATGAAGGACTTAGATTTGCTATACGGGAAGGTGGCCGTACTGTGGGAGCTGGACAGGTAACAAAAATTTTGAAATAGTTAATAACGGGTGTAGCTTAGTTGGTAAAGCTCCAGTCTCCAAAACTGGAAAACGTAAGTTCGAATCTTGCCACCCGTGCATTTATTCCATCTTTTATGAGAAAAATAAAAAACTTCATATTAGGAATATATGAAGAATTCATCGAAAATGTAACTTTGCCAAAATGGAATAAATTATATTATTTTGTTTTAAAAATATCTATTTATACAATTTTTTTCTCTTTTATCTTACATTTTATAGATGAAATATTTATCTGGATTCTCCAAAAACTTTTTTAACAAAAATGACTTTTAAAAAAGTAATAAAAAGGCTTAGGATAGAAAAAATAATTGGAGGATCAGCGAATCCTTCTCCTCCAGTTGGGCCTATTTTGGGAAGTTCTGGAGTGAATATAATGGAATTTTGTAAACAATTCAATTGTCGTACTAAAGAGAGAAAAGGACAAATATGTCCTGTCGTAATTTTTATTTATGATGATAAATCTTTTGATTTTGTAATAAAAAAACCTCCAGTATCACTGCTTCTAAAAGAAGCAGTAAAACTTAAGAAAGGCTCTAAAGAGCCTAATAGGTTTAAAATAGGGGAAATTGACTGGAATAAAGTAAAAAAAATTGCAGAAATAAAAATGTCTGATTTAAATTGTTTTACACTTAAATCAGCTATGTCTATGATAAAAGGTACAGCTAGATCCATGGGGATTGATATAAACTAAAACGTGAAAAAGATATCTAAAAAGCAAAAGGAAATCCGTAAAAAGATAGATTTTTATAAGCAATATAATCTTGAAGAAGCATCTAAATTAGTTAAAAAAACGTCTTTTGTGAGATTTAATGCTTCAGTCGATCTATCCGTTCGTTTAGTTTTTGATACAAAAAAAACTAATCATATGATTAGTGGAGTTGTTTTTTTACCCAATGGCAAAGGAAAGAGAATAGTTATATTAGCCTTGGTTCCTCCAGAAAAAAACAAGGAAGCTAAAGAATCTGGAGCTGATTATGTAGGTTTAGAAGAATACCTCTCTAAAATTAGAGAAGGATGGGTAGATTTCGATATAATTGTCACAGTTCCATCCCTTATGCCCAAGTTAGGAATATTGGGGCGAATTCTTGGACCTAGGGGGTTAATGCCAAATACTAAGTCAGGAACTGTGACACTTTATCCTGGAAAGGCTATTAGAGAAATAAAATCTGGAAAAATAGATTTCCTATCAGATAGATATGGAATAGTTAATGCAAGCATTGGAAAAGTTTCTTTTTCTCCTAAAGAAATTCAAGAGAATGCGCAAGCATTAATTCACACTTTAAATAGTTTGAAACCCATAAAGAGTATTTATTTATCAAATACGATGGGGCCAGGAATATCGATAGATCCAAAAAAGATATAATGACAAGAAAGAAAAAAAAAGAGTTAATAGAATCGTTGGAAACGATTTTTTCTGAAAAAAAATCTATTTATCTGGTAGATATTTCTGGATTAAATGCTAAAGAAGTTTTTCATTTAAGAAAAAGCTTACTTGAGGCTCAAGGAAAGATACAGTTCGTAAAAAATACCTTACTAAAAAAAGCGATGAAAAAAAATTTTCATCCGTTTTATAATCTACTTAAGGGAGGAACAGCTTTGATTACGGCTGAACCTGGGAATAAAACAATAAGAATAATGAAAAATTTTCGTACCAAACTTTTTTTAAAAGGGGCGTATGTGGAGGAATCCTTTTTTATTGGAGATGAAAATTTTGAAGTATTGGCTAACATTAAATCCAGGGAGGAATTACTCAAAGAAGCCCTTCATTTTTTACAAACCCCTTTAAAAAGCTTACTTTCTATCCTACAATCTGGAGTATCTCGTATTCTTCATTTTCTAGATAGCACATTTAGTTTAAAAAATTAAATAATGGAAGAAATAGATAAATTAGCAGAAAAATTAGTAAATTTAACCGTAAAAGAGGTAAATGAATTGATCAATTTTTTAAAAAAAAAATATGGGATTGAACCTGCAAACTACGTTTTTCCAGGAACTTCCTCAGAAAAAAAAGTTGACCAAAAAGTGGTGGAAAAATCTGTTTTCGATATAGTAATTAAATCAATTGGGGTTTCCAAGCTAAAATTGATAAAATTAGTTAAAGAAATTACTGGAAAAACCCTAACAGAATCTAAGGATTTAGTGGAATCTGCTCCAAATGGAGTTGTCAAAAATGACGTAGGCAAAGAAGAAGCTGAAAAAATAAAAAAGAAGCTTGAAGAAGCTGGAGCTGAAGTATTATTCCTATAATTATGAAAAACATTTTTAGAAAAAATAATATGGAAAGGAGTAGTTTCTCTTCAGTAAAAAAAAACGTAGAATATCCAGACTTTCTTAGGATTAAGCTGGAATCATACCAAAAATTGTTCCAATTAAATCCTACCCCCTTAAATAGGAAAAATGAAGTTTTGTATAAAGTATTTACGGAAATTTTTCCTATTTCGGATAGAAAAAATAATTACGTTTTGGAATTTTTAGATTATTCTATAGATCCTCCTCTATTTTCTATAAAAGAGTGTATTGAAAGAGGGATTACATACAGTGTATCATTAAAAGCTAAGCTAAAATTATACCGTACGGATATTGAAAAATATTTCGAAACAATTTGTCAGGAAGTTTATGTAGGAACCTTTCCCTACATGACACCAACTGGATCTTTTATTTTTAACGGATCTGAAAGAATTATTGTTTCACAACTACATCGTTCTCCAGGAATTTTTTTTGGAAAATCTTATCATTCAAATGGAAAACAGTTATATACTGCAAGGGTTATTCCATTAAAGGGATTATGGATAGAATTTTCTACTGACATTAATAACGTTCTATATGCTTATATTGATAGAAAGAAAAAACTCCCTATTACAACACTTTTACGTTCATTTGGATATGAAAAAGATAAAGACATATTGGAGTTATTTCATTTAGCTGAAAATTTCCAAATAACCAATTCGAATATTCATAAAATTCTTAATAGAATTCTTGCTTCTCGTCTATTGAAAACCTGGTATGAGTCTTTTGTTTCCGAAGATACTGGAGAGTTATTTTATGTAGAGCGCAATGAAATAATTTTGGAGAGAAATACTCTAATAGAACAAGAACATATTGATAAAATTCTAGAAATGGGGATTAGTAGCGTTATTCTATATAGAGTAGATAAAAAGGATTATTCTATAATTTATAATACTCTTCAAAGAGATCAGACTTCTTCTAAAAAAGAAGCTTTGAAATACTTATATAAGCAGTTAAAGAACTCTGAACCTACGGATGAAGAAACTGCTCTTAGTGTTATAGAAAAGCTTTTCTTTTCAAGATATTCTTTAGGAGCTGTTGGAAGAGATAGGCTAAATAGACGTTTAAAGGTAAATATTGATCGAAATTGCCATATTCTTACAAAAGAGGATATTATTGCCATAATCCATTATTTAAATGATTTATTTAACTCTAAAAGAGAAATAGATGATGTAGATCATCTTTCTAATCGGAGAGTAAGAACTACAGGGGAACAACTTGATCATTTATTTAGGATTGTGCTTCCTATAAGCACAATAGGAATTAGAGAAAAAATGAATCTTCTAGATAAGGAGGGGTTTACTCCCACAGAGCTAATCAATCCTAAAATTTTTTCGTCGAAAATTAACGCTTTTTTTGGAACCAATCCACTTTCTCAGTTAATGGATCAAACTAATATTCTATCTGAGATGACTCATAAAAGAAGATTATCCTCTCTAGGCCCTGGAGGATTATCTAGAGAACGAGCTGGGTTTGAAGTCAGGGACGTTAACTACTCTCAGTATGCACGTTTATGCCCAATAGAGAGTCCTGAAGGACCAAATATAGGGCTAATATCCTCCCTTTCTACTTTCGCTAAAGTCAATGACATGGGATTTATAGAAACTCTATATTGGAGGGTTGTAGATGGAAAAGTAAATTTTTTGGAAAAACCAGCTTCCTTGGAAGCTGAAGAAGAATACGGAAAAGTAATTGCTCAAGTAAAGACTCCGATAAATTCTTATGGTTGTATTACTTCTGATATAGTTTTTTCTAGAAAAAATGGGGATTTTATTAAAGTAAAACCAGAAGAGGTAAATTACATGGATATTGCTTCAAATCAAATTGCTTCAATATCAGCTTCACTTATTCCATTTATTGAACACAATGATGCTAATAGAGCTTTAATGGGATCTAATATGATGAGACAAGCCGTTCCTTTGTTAAAACCTAAAGCCCCTATTGTTGGAACTGGAATAGAAAAAGATGTGGTCAAAGATTCTCGTGTGTTTATTAGGGCTGAAAAAGATGGAATTATTGAATATGTTGACGCAAATCAAATTCACATTCGTTATGAACAAAGTGAAGAAGAAAAATTCGTACTTTTTGATCCAGATCCAGAAGTAAAAATATATAACCTCATTAAATTTAGAAAAACTAATCAAAATACTTGTATAACGATAAAACCTTTAGTTAAGAGTGGAATGAAAGTAAAAAAAGGAGAAATACTTTGTAGTGGATATTCCACTGATAAGAAAGAATTAGCTTTAGGTCGGAATTTAAAAGTGGCTTTCATGCCTTTTAAAGGATATAATTTTGAAGATGCTATCGTAATTTCTGAAAAGGTAGTTAGGGAAGATTGGTTTACGTCAATTCATATTGAGGAATATTCCTTAGAATTAAGAGATACTAGATCTGGAATGGAAGAATTCACCAGTTACCTGCCTAATGTACACGAATATATGATAAAAAATCTAGATGAAAATGGAATTATACGAATTGGCGCTGAAGTAAAACCAGGTTATATTCTGGTTGGAAAGATAACCCCTAAAATAGGATCTGATTATTCTTCTTCCCCAGAAAGAAAACTTCTTAGAATAATTTTCGGAGAAAAGTCCGTATCTGTTAAAGATACTTCTTTAAGAGCAGACCAAACTCTAGATGGAGTGGTAATTGATACCAAACTTTTTTATAGTAAAAATCCAAATAATAAATCTATTGATTGGGAGAAAAAAGAAGTAAAAAATATTGAAATAAAATATAAAAATTATTTCTCTAAATTGAGAGATAAACTCATTCAAAAACTTTTAGTTTTAGTGAATAATGAAATTTCTCAAGGAGTTTCCGAGTTATTTGAAAGAGGAAAAGAAATCTTTCCATTTGGAAAAAACTTTTCCCAAGATCTATTAAATAGTATACAGGAATATTCGTCCATAAAGGAAAATTGGACATTTGATGAAAAGAAAAATTCACTAATAGAAAAAATTTTGCATAATTACAGAATAAAAATGATAGATTTGCACAAAAATTTTAAAAAGGAAAAAATTTCTATTATTTTAGGGGATGAATTACCTTCTGGAATTAGAGAAGTTGCTAAAATTTCTATTGCTAAAAAGAGAAAATTGAAAGTAGGGGATAAAATGTCAGGAAGGCATGGGAACAAAGGGGTGGTTGCTTATATTGTTCGAGATGAAGATATGCCTTTCTTAGAAGATGGCAGTAAGGTTGACATGGTTTTAAACCCGTTAGGAGTTCCATCTAGAATGAATATAGGGCAAATATATGAAACTATTTTAGGATGGGCAGGAGATAAATTAGGAATAAAGTTTTCTTCTCCTATTTTCGAAGGAGCTAACCTGGAGAAAATTAATAAATGTACAGATCAAGCAGGAATTCCACGTTTGGGAAAAGTTCATCTTTTTGATGGAGAAACTGGAGAAAGATTTGACCAAACTATAACTGTTGGGGTTATTTACATGCTTAAACTTGGTCATATGGTGGATGATAAAATGCACGCAAGGTCAATTGGACCTTATTCCCTTATTACCCAGCAACCTTTGGGTGGAAAAGCTCAATTAGGAGGACAGAGATTTGGTGAAATGGAAGTTTGGGCTCTTGAAGCTTTTGGAGCTAGTAATATTTTACACGAAATGCTTACAGTTAAATCGGATGATATTCCTGGTCGTTCAAAGACTTATGAATCTATTGTTAAAGGTGAAGAAATTCCAGACCCAGGTATTCCTGAATCTTTTAAAGTAGTATGTAATGAGCTTAAAGGATTAGGTTTTAATGTTTCTTTTGACGAAGATGAAAATAAATAAAAAATTCAGAAGTATTACTATTGGGCTCGCATCTACAGAATCTATTTTACAAGAATCCAATGGTGAAGTTCTTAAACCTGAAACTATTAATTATCGCACTCATAAACCTGAAATTGGAGGGTTGTTCTGCGAAAAAATTTTCGGGCCTATTAATAATTATGAATGTTATTGCGGGAGGTATAAAAGGATTAGATTTAAAGGAATTACCTGTGAGAGATGTGGAGTAGAAGTTACTGAAAATAAGGTTCGTAGGGAACGAATTGGACACATTAATTTAGTTGTTCCAGTTGTTCATATATGGTTTTTCAGATCTTCGCCCAACAAAATTGGAAATTTACTTGGGCTGCCCTCAAAAAAGGTAGATATGATCATATATTATGAACGTTATTTGGTCATAAATCCTGGAATTGCGAAAAGACTTGATGGCACCCCTGTAAAATATTTAGATCTTCTAACTGAAGAAGAATATTTATCTATTTTAGAAAATTTACCACTAGAAAATAAATATTTAGAAGATGGCAATACTGAAAAGTTTATTGCTAAAATGGGAGCTGAATCTTTAAAAGATCTGCTAATTCGTTTAGATATTGACTCTATATACCAAAAACTGCGTAGTAAAATATATCAGAAACCTGAAAGTAGTCGTAAAGAAATCTTAAAACGCTTGCAGCTTATGGAAGCTTTTATTGAAGGAAAAAATAAAGGATCAGATCCATCTTGGATGGTTATTGAAAAAGTGGTAGTTATTCCACCTGATTTACGGCCTATTCTTCCTTTAGAAGGTGGACGTTATGCAACATCTGATTTAATTGACCTTTATAGACGTTTAATAATTAGAAACAATAGGTTAAAACGTCTTATAGAAATGGAGGCTCCAGAAGTGATTATTAGAAACGAAAAAAGAATGTTACAGGAGGCTGCAGATGCACTTTTCGATAATTCTAAGAAAGTTTATTCTATGAAATCTGAAGCAAATAGACCTTTTAAATCTATTTCGGATTCTTTGAAAGGAAAACAAGGAAGATTTAGACAAAATCTTTTAGGAAAGCGTGTAGATTATTCTGCTCGTTCTGTTATTGTCGTTGGGCCTAAACTTAAGTTGCATGAATGTGGACTTCCCAAAGAAATTGCAGCAGAACTTTATAAACCTTTCCTAATTAGTAAAATTATAGAAAGAGGAATCGTTAAAACAGTAAAATCAGCAAAAAAAGTTATAGATCAAAGATTACCATTTATATGGGAAATTTTAGAAAATGTCATAAAAGGACATCCTGTTTTGCTTAATAGGGCTCCTACTTTGCACAGATTAGGGATTCAGGCGTTCCAGCCCCTTCTTTTAGAAGGAAGGGCAATATTACTGCATCCTTTAGTTTGTGCAGCTTTTAATGCTGATTTTGATGGAGATCAAATGGCAGTACATTTACCATTATCCCCTGGAGCTATATTAGAAGCTCAATTAATTATGCTATCTTCTCAGAATATTTTGAATCCATCGAATGGAGACCCAATTACGGTTCCTTCTCAAGATATGATTTTGGGTCTCTATTTTATGACTAAAATAGCTCCGTCTGTACGAAAACTGAAAGGAAATGGTTGGATATTTTCTTCACCTGAAGAAGTTCAAATTGCTTATGATAATAAAATAATCGATTTACATGCTTCTATCAGAGTTAAGGTTTGTAAAGATTTTGTAGAAACTACTACGGGAAGAGTATTATTTAATAAAATCATTCCCAATAACGTAGGATTCGTTAATGAATTGTTGACAAAGAAATCTTTACGAGATATAATAGGAAAAATTCTAAAGAGAACTGATGTTTCTACCACATCTAAATTTTTAGATGAAATTAAAGAACTTGGTTTTTATCATTCTTTTAAGGGAGGATTATCTTTTAGTTTAGGAGATGTCATTATTCCAGAAGATAAAGAGAAAATAATGAAAAAAGCCTTATCTAAAGTAGATGAAATAAAAAAAAATTATAACATGGGATTTATTTCAAACAATGAACGTTATCATAAGGTGATAGATGTTTGGAGTAATGCTAACTCAATTCTGACCGAGAGGGTAAGAAAAAAAATGAAAGAGGATCAACATGGATTTAATAACGTTTATATGATGCTTGATTCTGGGGCTAGAGGATCTACTGAACAGATTAGACAAATTTTCGGTATGCGAGGTTTAATGACTAAACCTCAAAAAAGTGGATCTAAAAATAGAGAAATTATAGAAAATCCCATTATATCAAATTTTTTAGGAGGTTTGTCAATTTGGGAATACTTTATCTCAACACATGGAGCTAGAAAAGGATTAGCTGATACCGCTTTAAAAACAGCAGAAGCTGGATATATCACCCGTAAATTAGTAGATGTAGCTCAAGATGTTCTAATTAAAGAAAAAGATTGCCATACTCTAATGGGTATAAAAATTTACGCTTTAAAAAAAAACGAGGAAATTATTGAACCGTTGTCTTCTAGAATTTTAGGTAGAATTTCACTAAATGATGTTTATGATCCTAAAAGGAATATTTTATTAGTTTATTCTGGAGAAATTATTAGCGAAGAATCTGCTCTAAAAATAGAAAAATCTGGAATTGACTCTCTTAATGTAAGATCCCCTTTAACTTGTGATTCTAAAGAAGGAATATGCGCTAAATGTTATGGGTGCGATCTTTCTAATGGAGAAATTGTAAAAGTTGGTGAATCAGTTGGGGTTATTGCCGCTCAGTCTATTGGAGAACCTGGAACGCAACTAACATTGCGAACCTTTCATGTTGGAGGTTCGGTCTTAAATATTTCTGAAGCCTCTAAAATTTATGCAAGAGGTGCAGGTGTTGTGGAATTTTTAGATATTCAAACTGTAGAATATAAAAAGGAATCGGGGGCTAAAAAATTAGTCGTAATATCTCGTTCCTCTGAGTTAAGGATTATTGATAAAAATGGAGAAGTGATTATGTCCAATAATATTCCATACGGATCTAATTTATATGTTAATCATGGAGACCAAATCAAGAAAGGAACAAAAATATGCAGTTGGGATCCATATAACGAAGTTATTATTTCGGAAATATCTGGAACGGTATTTTATGATTGCATAGAACCTGGATTGACCTATAATGTAGAATGTGATGAACAGACTGGGTTTAAAGAAAAAGTAATTGCTGAATTTTCAGAATTCAGCCAAAAAAACATCATTCCATCTTTGAAAATTGTAGGCGATAAAGGAGAAGAATTAAAAGTTTATAACTTACCTAGAGGTGCTCATCTACAGGTAAACAATGGAGATAAAATTAAACAAGGTAAAATATTAGTTAAAGTTCCCAGTACTTCCTCTAAATTAAGTGATATAACAGGAGGATTCCCTCGTTTATCAGAAATGTTTGAGGCTAGAAATCCTTCTAATTCAGCTGTAATCTCTGAGATAGATGGCTTGGTAAGGGTTGGGGAAATCAATAAAGGATATAGAGAAATTAGGATTTTATCTAATACTGGAGTAGTAAAAAAATATATCATTAAACTATCCAAACAAATTTTGGTTCAGAATAATGACTCTGTAAAAGCTGGAGATCCTTTATCAGATGGAGATATTTCTGTAAATGATATTCTAAAGATTTTGGGATCTAGAGCCGTTCAAAAATATTTAGTACAAGAAATTAAAGAGGTATATCGATTACAAGGGGTTCAAATTAATGACAAACATTTTGAAATCATTGTACGACAAATGATGCGGAAAGTAGAAATTATAAATTCAGGGGATACAAAATTTATCGAGGGAAGTATAGAATATAAGGATGATTTAATTGAAGAAAATGAAAAAATTTTAAAAATGAAAATTGTTGTAGATTCAGGAGATTCAGAATTATTTAAAGTTGGTCAGTTGATTTACTATTATGAATTGCAAGAAGAAAATAAGTATTTAATACTACAAAAGAAAAAGGTTCTTAAAACTAGAAGGGCAATGCTTGCATTGGCAAAACCAATATTGCAAGGAGTTACCCGAGCTTCTTTACAAAAGAAATCGTTTATTTCTGCTGCTTCTTTTCAAGAAACAACAAAAGTTTTATGTGAAGCAGCGGTACGTTGCAAAACTGATCATTTGAAGGGGCTAAAGGAGAATGTTATTGTGGGAAATAAACCACCTACTGGAACTGGTATTTACCCTTAATAGGGTCTAAGCCGTAATAAGAAAGATCCAGTTTTCCATAATTCGCTTTCACTTAGTTCTTTTAATTCTTTCTTTAAAAGATTCCTATAATTAGGAATACTATTGGCTTTTATAACTCTTTGTGCTTCGTTTCCATTTATAACTGATTGGTATAACTCTTTAAAAATTGGCAAAGTTACATCTCTAAATTTTTTCCACCAATCTAGAGCTCCTCTTTGTGCAGTTGTAGAGCAATTTGCATACATCCCATCCATTCCATTCTCTCCAATTAATGGAACGAGACTCTGTGTAAACTCTTCCACCGTTTCATTAAATGCTTCTGAAGGAGAATGTCCATTTTCACGCAGTACTTGATATTGTGCAGCAAAAATTCCTTGAATGGCTCCCATTAAAGTACCTCTTTCCCCTGTTAAATCTGAATACACTTCCTTCTTAAAACTTGTCTCAAATAAGTATCCAGAACCTATGGAAATCCCTATTGCTAAAGTTTTCTCTAAAGCTCTTCCACTATAATCTTGATAAATAGCATAACTAGCATTGATTCCTTTTCCATCAAGAAAAAGATTTCTTACACTAGTTCCAGATCCCTTTGGAGCTACCATGAAAATATCAATATCTTTTGGGGGGAGAATGTTAGTTTGATCTTGAAAGGTTAAACCAAATCCATGAGAGAAATATAGGGATTTGCCTTTTTTTAAATATTTTTTAATTTTTGGCCATGTAGAAATTTGGCCAGCATCTGACAATAAAAACATTAATATAGTCCCTTTTTCTGCTGCTTCTTCTAAAGTAAATAAGGTTTCTCCATCTACCCATCCATCTTGTATGGCTTTTTCCCAAGAAACGGAGTTACATCGTTGCCCAATAATAACAGATAGACCATTATCTCTTAAATTAAGTGCTTGTCCTGGGCCTTGTACCCCATATCCTAAAATAGATATGGTTTCATTTTTCAATATTTCTTTGGCTTTAGTCAAGGAAAATTCTTTTCTAGTTATGATATTCTCTTCTATAGAGCCAAATTTTATTTTCATTTTTATCATAATTATGATCTCTGATCCTTTTTAAGGCATTAAGGAGCTCAGGCCATATTACTCTGCTAGGAAAGTATTTTATGGATCTTCTCATATTTTTCTAGATGCTAACGAAAATCCGATAGGTGAGGTATATCACCGTTATCCGAATCCTTTTCAAGTAGAACTTAAGAAA